>Ga0190304_1001393_pt1 | contig 10724 bp, 10 predicted proteins | sample 48700712_MG_FD_161670 | JGI IMG/M metagenome (GOLD analysis project Ga0190304, IMG submission 161670) | Hydrothermal vent sediment bacterial communities from Southern Trench, Guaymas Basin, Mexico - 4870-07-1--2_MG | ecosystem: Environmental > Aquatic > Marine > Hydrothermal vents > Sediment ... | reverse complement strand
CCGGCAACAGCCAGGCAGGCACAATGGGGAACTTGTTCAGGCACATCCTTTATAAAAACCGCGAAGACGTCTTCGAATTTATTAAAATCCTTTGATGGATAGTGTTTCTCAAAAAGGATTTTGTCTCCTCCTATAATGGCAAAGCGGGCATTGGTGCCCCCGATATCTCCGGCAAGGACCTTCACTGTTTATTTTTCCCTCTTGAATACAAAGGCGTTCAAGGTTCATTTCGAGTGCTTGAGAAGTCCCGAAACTTCGGGATTTGGATGTTTAATCTCAAGCACTCTATTATCTGTCCGTTGCGGGCATACTTAAATCCAATCATATATGTGCTTACTTTGGCTCCCTGGTTGTATCGCGTATAATCAGGGTAATCTCAAGATCAACGTACCTATTACTTTCAGTGTAAGCATGTCTGCCCAATGCGTCAAAGTTGCCATTTATATCAGTGAAACTCAGAACCGTCGTAATAAGAGGGGTGTCATCAACATTTCCAAGTATAGAACCAATTACTCCAGCCATAGCTATAAGAGCATCTGCTATTAAGGCACCCCCGCTGGTGGCTGCTGCAACAACAGTTTTGATAATACTTTTAAAATCATCAGTTTGCCTGAGATCAGAGAGAGCTTTGCCAAGGTCTCGGATACCTTCATTGCTCTTTATTATCGACCCTAAAAAATGTATCTGCCCAGGTGCAATGTCACCTGAATCCTTGGCCTTCCAGTAGTAAACAGTTCTGTCCACGGGGAGTTGCTCTCTATCATCTACATCAGCAAAGCCACGCACGTTAATCGTATAAGGTTCAGCTCCCAAAGTGTCAACGGTTGATATTATGAAATATAGATCAGAGTATTTAATGAATGGCCATATATGCCGCTGCTTGTTATCTTTGATGTATACTTTTGACAACCTAAGCTCTAAACCAGTTATTTGATCAGATGTTGGTATACCCAAAAGAGAAAATCGCTTAAAAGATGAACTGTCTGTGTTTGGAACACGTAACGTCCCCCTGTGTGCATTTAGAAAATTGATTGACATAATTTTTATCCTCTCTTTAGATTTTTATTAGTCAACAATGATAAAATCAGACCTTTTCTATTTTTAGTTTTTTTCCTCCTTTTCCTGCCCGCAATGAGCAGATAACTCGTTCACATCCGAAATAAGGTTTGGATACACTCCCAAAATTGGGAGGATAGACGAACTATTTCGGATATTTTCTGATCTGGCTGAAGCCGGATTCCCTCTACCATTTTCCTTCGATATCACTCTTTTTTCCTGGTCCATGGGGAGAGTAAAAGGAAACGATAATACGACCGGATGGATCATTTGAGATGTAGATTCCAGCCACAGGGCAACCTCGATAGTGTCGCCTTATCATTGTCCCTTGATGGATAGTGCCTTTCAAATATGATTTTATCTCTCTCTATAATGGCAAAGCGGGCATTGGTGCCCCCGATGTCTCCGGCAAGGACCTTAGCCCTGATCAGAGTGCTTGTGTAGCTGCTGGATGGCCAGTTCTGCAATCGCCCGTGTGACGAAAAGGCTGCTCACATCGTGGAGATCGGTGATGTGACGCTCCGCGTTGGCCAGCGAGATATGTCCAACCCGATAAGCCCTGACCACGACACCTAAGGAGCCTACCGGTGTCAGGTTCAAGCGCCTGGCTTGCTCCCGCACGGCCAGGTCATCGGTCAACAAAACGGACACACCTTCTTGCTGGCAAAGGTAGAGGCATTCGCGTTCACCATCTTGTAGCTCTTCAAAACCCTTTTCCTGTGTCAACCGCGTGAGGTCTCGTTGGGACAAGGTATGCCGTTGAACAATGCCCAACTCCAAAACGTGACCTTGTGGTACACGACCCTGTCCGACAGTCTCCGACCACACTGCGTCCGGGATGTGTAAGACGTCGAAGATACGCAGGAGCAAGAGACAGCCGATTTCGGTCAGGTGGATGAGCGGGCCGGCATCTACTACAGCGAGGTTCACTCTCCCAGTGCCCACATCAGGTCCTCCATCATTGCGTTGTGCTGCCGTTCGGCTAACTCTACCAAATCAATACCCACGTCTTCGACGGCCTTATCGCGGGCAATCTCCCCGCGCAGATAGCGGCCCAAAATATGTTCCCGCCACAGTTGCCGCAGACCGGTCTGGAAGGCCAAAGTCATCACCTCGGCCTCAGGTTTGCGGGTCTCACGCACGAGTGTTTCCAGGTAAGTCAATACATTTGTCATCGTTCTATGCCTCCCTCAACCTGCCATTTGAAATGGCTGAGCGAATTTCGGACAACTTTTTTGGCATATTTGAAGTTCCCCTTCGGGGAATTTGGGCGAAGCGGAGCGAAGCCAGATACGCTTTGTTATACGCCGCTGCCTCCAAGTTTATCCCTCCTTTTCCCATTCGGGTAGGCTGAATTCAATCCCTTGTTAACTTTCTGGCCCTGCGAACAGCTTTTAGATAAACTTCTTCTTTGAGATAGAATCCGGAATGAATAATATCCTCAAGGGTAGACAGAAATTGATCAAAGTTAAGTAATTGATTTTTTACAGCCTTCAAGATCAACCACAAAGTACCGATAGGTCTGAGACCTGCCATTTCAGAGGCGGCCCTGGCCTTGGCATCATCCATGAGCACTGTTTCAATACCCTTTTCCCTAGCCAGAGAGATAACCTCTATCTCACCAGAATGGATTGTGATCTCAAGAGGATAGATAATATTGACATCTTGAACTATCATCCAACCCTGAGTGATAGCTCTTTCTACACAATAGGCATCTTTTTCTCCCAGACGTTTACCCTCAATAACTACTTCCCGGTAAACAGCTTCGGGAATAAATACCTGCTTGACCATGCTTTGGAGAAGGCTCAGTTGATTTGCCTTAGCTAAGTAAATAAGTGGCGTGGCGTTGGAAACGACCTTATCCATTGAGTGCCCTCAAATCCTTTTTGAATTCTTTTAAGTCATAGGAAGTATGGATGTGGGCACGTTTTACTTCTTGAACCATTTCCCAGAGCGACAGGTTGCAGCGCTGAGCCGCCTCCCAAAGCGTTACTATGCCCGCCTTATAGTCTTCCAGAGAATCACGTATAGTATGTTCTTTTAAGGCACAGAGAAAAAAGGATCTCAACAGTGCTGAGCGGTCAACACCTTTTCGCGCAGCCATTTCATCAAGTTGTCTGACATACTCGTCGCCTAAACGTGTAGTTACAGTCTTGGCCATGCTTTTCACCTCATCCCTATAGTCTGTATGCAATTGCATTGATTGTATACAGACTATTTGCTATCTCCTGCCAAGTCAAGTGAAAAATCTTCTGATTCCGCTCAAAAAGCCCGAGATTACCTCTTTATAGACATTTATTTGTACGTCGCAGTTCCCCTTATAGCCCTTGAAAGATCCCTTGTAAGCATCAGGACGCGGAGAGAAAGCTCACGAGACAGGAGCCCAGTGCCGCAGCTTGGAGTGATGAGCGCCTGCCTCTTTATCATATCGGGATCTGCGCCTAACTGTTTTACCTGCCCGTCCCACAGGGTCTTTAGACTTGAGACATCCTCGCTCTTAAGGTCTTCTTCGTTTAATGTCGGGACCAGGCCCCAGGCGATTGTCTTTCCCTTTTTCAGGAAATCCGACAGTTGCTCTTTGTACAGGACTATGCGGTCGAAAAAGCCATAGGCATCGAAACTCAGGATATCCACCGGAGTTTCCAGGATCACGGACCAGTCCGTGTTTGCGCATACGTGGATACCCGGGATACCGCCTGCCTGTTGCACAGTATCAATTACCTCGGTCAGGTCGGAAATTACATCTTCCTTTGTGACGCCGACCATGGCGGAGGACCCGAATCCGGCAAGCGCCGGCTCATCCAGGAACAGGATTACCTCATGGCCCAGGGCCTTCATCTCTTCTACCTGGTACTTGGCCCTGAGGGCAATGGCCTTGACTACCACTTCGCGGAGTTGAGGATTGAAGAAGGCCAGGCGACCGGACTTGTCCTTGAGACCGCTCAGCATGGTAAACGGACCGGTGATCTGGCCTTTGAGGGCCAAGGGCTTGGAGCCGGCCCGTGGGATCGCTTCAAGAAATGCCCTGAATCCGCGTCCGGTCTTGCCGGAAAAGGCAAAGACGGATTGTTTCAGAGGGAGCCCCGCCTCAGTGACCTCCAGGTACTGCTCGTAGAAGGAAAGAAACTCCTGCTCAAAGGCCGGATCTTCTGTGTCAAAGTAGAGCGAATCCCCCTCTCCCCGTATTCCGGGAAGACCCTCTGTAAACTGGGAAAGGAGCCTTTCCTCCGGGTACACGGGAAGCTGTGCCCAGAGCGGAATTTCAGGCATGTACTCCAGGATAAGCCTGGTGGCCTCCTGGTGGTCGGAGAGGGGCAGACTTCCGATCAGTGTCGGCAATGCATTAGGTTCAAAGGCCATTTTTTCCTCACAGGTGATCATACTGCAAAGAGTCCTGAAATATACTCGGAACGGTCATGATTTCCATTTTCCGTGTCTATTCGTGGTTCATTTTTGCAGTTCTGAACGATTCAAAAACGCAATTTTTAGCCGGGTAAAGTATATGATTCCGCTCAAAATGCTCCGGATGCAAGGCGCGAGATTCCCGAGGAACGAGGCGTACTTGCGTACGCCGCAGTGACGAGGAAATCGAAGCAACGCCGCAGATGGGGTATTTTCAGCGGAATCACAGGTATTTTATTTTATATTGCTCCAAGTGGAGCTCAGGTTTCGATATAATGGTGATTTCCCTCTCAAGGGACTTTTCCAATAGTTCCACATTGTGCGCCTCTTCCTTGAAGAGCATCTCTCCTATCTTGGGATGGACAAGGACATGTATGCCAGTGCCTTCATTATGTATTGTCTCTCGCTGTATCCGGCGGAAGATTTCGTAGCACAGGGTCCTTTTGGATTTGAGTTCGCCGGCCCCGTCACAGTAAAAACATGGCTCACAAAGTATATGGTGCAGGTTTTCCCTGTTTCGTTTTCTGGTCATCTGGATAAGGCCGATCTCTGACATGCGCAGGATGTTGGTCTTGGTCCTGTCCCTTTTAATAGCCTCTTTGAGGGTTTTAAACACATCTTCCCTGTTTGAGGCATTCTCCATGTCTATAAAGTCGATTATAATCAGACCGCCCATGTTTCTGAGGCGAAGCTGGTAGGCTATTTCCTTGGCGGCCTCAAGGTTTGTCTTAAGAATAGTGTCTTCCAGGTGGCGTTTCCCCACGTATTTTCCGGTGTTGACATCTATGGCTATGAGCGCCTCGGTGGATTCTATGAGTATGTATCCGCCGGATTTCAGCCAGACCTTTTTACGAAGGGCTTTTGACAATTCCACTTCAATGCCGAAGGCATCGAAGATAGGCATGGACTGCTTATAGAGTTCAACACTTGGCCGGAGGTGAAGAGCAAAGGTCTCAATAAAGGCCAGAATACGCTCATAGGCTGGACTTGAGTCAACCACAAGGCGTTTCACATCACAGGTGAACAGGTCCCGTACCGCCCTGAGGGTGATATCCAGGTCTTCATAAACAAGGCTCGGGACATGAAGGCATTCAGCCCTCTTTTGAATATCCGCCCAGAGGTGAAGAAGGAACTCCATCTCGGCCTGGATGTTTTCCGCAGTAGCGCCTTCACATGCTGTTCTCGCTATAAATCCGAAACCATTCGGACGCAGTGAATTTATTATCTCTTTCAGACGTTTACGCTCAGACTCGTCTTCGATCCTTCTAGAGACCCCCATGTGGTTCATGGTCGGCATGAGCACCAGGAGTCTTCCGGGGAGCGAGATGTGGGAAGTGACCCTGGCACCCTTGCTACCTATGGGGTCCTTGGCTACCTGGACCAGGATTTCCTGACCTTCGTGAAGCAGGTCCTCTATCCTGAAGGGAGGCGGGGTGTAATGCAGTGGGTGCTCTTCCTCAGTGTCTAAATGTGCCATATAATTCTCTTCATACTCTGTCATCCCGAGCATCAATTCAAACTCTGAAAGGTGATCGTAGACATCCGTCACATATAAAAAAGCGGTACGTTTAAGCCCAATGTCTACAAAGGCGGCCTGCATACCGGGAAGGACCCTTGCAACACGTCCTTTGTAGATATTTCCCACATATCCCCGCTCGGCTACCCGTTCTATGTAGAATTCCACAACAGAGCCGTTCTCCAATAAGGCGACTCTTGTTTCCCAGGGGGCGACGTTGATGATGAGTTCAGCATTCATGAAACTACTCATACTTGCGGACAAGGACGTGCCTGCGTCCCATGTTGTCCGTGGGGCTTACCACCCCGTTATGCTCCATCTGCTCTATCATTCTGGCCGCCCGGTTGTAACCTACACGCAGCCTGCGCTGGAGCATGGATATGGATGCCTGGCCGGTCCGTGTGACGATATCGACTGCCTCGTCATACTTATCGTCAACCGATTCCCCGCCAGGGCCCGATGCTTCAGAATCCTCTTCTCCGGGTATGGGCTCGATCACTGTCTGATCATAATCAGGCTCGCCCTGGGCCTTAAGGAATTCCACTATCCGGACTATTTCTTTTTCAGATACATAGGCCCCGTGGATGCGCTCCAATGTGGAAGATCCGGGAGGCAGGAAAAGCATATCCCCCATTCCAAGGAGCCTTTCCGCTCCCATTATGTCCAGTATGGTACGGGAATCCACCTTGGATGAGACTTTGAAAGAGATCCTGGCAGGGAAATTTGCCTTTATAAGGCCTGTAAGTACATCAACTGACGGCCTTTGGGTGGCCACGATGAGATGAATTCCCGCAGCCCTTGCCATCTGGGCAAGACGTGTGATTGCCGACTCCACTTCCTTGGAAGAGACTATCATCAGGTCTGCCAGCTCGTCTATGATGATTACCAGATAGGGAAGAGGTTCTTCGGCGGCTTTGTTGTATCCCTGGAGATTTCTTGCCTGGGCCTCTTCAAGGATCTGATAGCGGCGTTCCATCTCTATCACCGCCCACCTCAGGGCCCTTGTGGCCTCCTTGGGCTCGCTGACAACCGGATGCAAAAGATGAGGAATCCCGTCGTAGAGGGAAAGTTCTATCCTCTTGGGATCTATCATAAGGAACCTCAGCATGTCGGCGTGATGGCCATAGAGAAGAGAGCAGATCATGGCGTTGAGCCCCACACTCTTTCCGGTACCTGTAGCACCTGCAATCAGCAGATGCGGCATTTTGGTAAGGTCTGTAACCACAGGCTGCCCCACAATATCCTGCCCAAGAGTCAGAAGGAGTTTTCCTCTGTTTTTTTGAAAGGCATCGCTCGCAAGGATCTCTTTTAAGTAGACTATCTGCCTGGTTGTATTTGCCATCTCGATACCGATAACTGCCTTGCCGGGAATGGGGGCAACTATTCGGACGCTGTGTGTCCTGAGGGCCAGGGATAAGTCATCGGCAAGGGAGGCCACCTTGTTGATCTTGACACCTGGTGCAGGAGAAAATTCGTACATTGTGATAACCGGTCCGGGGCATATCTCTACAACGTTACCGGCAACCCCAAAGTCCAGGAGCTTCTTCTCAAGTAGCCGTGCATTGGAGAGATACGCCTTCCTGTCTATTTCCTCATTTACCTCCGGCGGGTCGTTCAGTAAGGTCAGGGGTGGCAGAGAAAATTCTCCTGTAACAGGGGTTATCTGAAACCTTGATTGTTCCTGTCCCTTGATATCCTGTTCCTTTTTGTCTGAATTTCTACGGGAATTGGTAATTCTGGGGATATCCAGTACAGGGCTTTCAAGATCGGCGTCTTTTGCTGAGGCCTGTGTCATATTTTGCCCGACGGACTTTCGAACCTTGGTCTGCTTAAAAAGACCGTGCATTCTGATTGAAGAGATAGCCGGCCAGATACCTGCCAGGGAAAAGGGGGTTGCAGCCAATAGGCCCGTGATGAATAAGACCGCTCCGGACAACATGGTTCCCCATTTTCCAATCCAGTTGATAAGAAAACCGGTAAGACCGAGACCTACAATTCCCCCGCTTGCAGCAGTGGACATGACAGCCGGGCCTTCACCAGCCGTAGACCACAGGGCAAAGGCCATACTTGTGGCCAGGAGCATGGCCGTATAGCCGGAGATCAACAACGGAAACGAAGGGAGTCGATCTTTCTTTGAACGGATCAGGGACCATGCCATAGCTGTAAGGATTACCGGTATCCACCATGAAGCAAGCCCCAGCGTTTCCATGAGAAAGGCTGCAAAATTGGCTCCCACAGGCCCCATCCAGTTGCCGGAACCCCTGAGTGCATAATGGTTGAGAGAAGGGTCCTCGGGGGAATAGCTCAATAAAGAAGCGCAGGCGAATATTGCACCTGCCAGGAGAAAAAGCCCGAGTATTTCTTGAAATAAGGCCCCTTTCTGGCCTGAATTATCATTTTTGACCCTTGGTTTGGTTTTGCCGGACACTTTTATTGGTCTTGTTTAAGTCTTAATCTAAGGGCGTTTCATTGAATACGCACCACATTAGATAGATGTTTCAATACTTTCGGATATATAATACTATAATAACATTTTGCCGGAAAGGCCTACGGTCCTTATGGTTATCAGGAAGCAGTCCGTGCCGCCCGGAGAGTGAATAATTTAACCGATATACTTGGTGATTTTTCCGACATTTAGTAATGTGATATTCTGGTTGCAGCATAAAAAGAGATCTGTAACCATTCACTGGTTCAAGGTTCAGAAGTTCGGTGTTGAGCAAAAACTCAGACCATTGATTTGTGGTATCCGAAAGATAACCCTGAACGGTGAACTGTGAACCTTTGAACGGTTACGATAGGAGAATATCCTGTGAAAATAGCGGTAAGCGGCAAAGGCGGCGCGGGTAAAACCACCATCGCCGCCTTTCTCATTCAGGCCCTGGCAGACAGAGACAGGCAAGTGCTCGCCATTGATGCAGACCCGAGCCCACATCTTGCGAGGGCTCTCGACTTTCCGCAGGCAGAGGAAATCCGTCCTATAGCTGAGATGCGGGATCTCATTCAGGAAAGATCCGAGAGAGACGGTCCTTTTTATCGCCTGAATCCAAAGGTAAGCGACCTCCCGGAGCGGTTCATGAGACAGAAAGGAAACATCAAACTCATGGTGCTCGGGGCCATTCAACAGGGAGGGGCGGGATGCGCATGTGCTGACAATGCAGTGCTCAGGACCCTCTTGAACATCTTGCTGCTTTCCCCGAATGAGGACATAGTAATTGATATGGAAGCAGGGGTTGAACATCTGGGCCGTGGTACTATTGCCAGCGTAGATCATCTTTTGATAGTAATTCAGCCATATAGAGGAAGCCTTGAGACCGCGAGCAAAATACTGGCCCTGGGAAAGGATCTGAAGATCAATCATCTTGGAATAGTGGCCAATCAGGTGCATGGCCTGGAAGACCTGAACTACATACAGGATTACTCAGGAGTTAAGCCCATAGGGGTCTTTCCTGATTCAGACGAGGTCAGGGAGGCTGAAAGAACAGGAGCGCCAATCTATAATGCCGATTCCGCGTTTGGTAAATCGGCCCGGGATCTCCTGAACATTCTGGAGCGGATGAAATGATCAATAAGTTTCCTCTCATTGCGGATGTGCAGAACATGCATGACAACCGGCAAATCCCTTTGCGCAGGGTGGGCATAAAGAATATCCGGTACCCAATAACTGTCCTTGACAAGGTAAAAGGTACCCAACAGACAGTAGCCAGTATAAATATGTATGTGAATTTGCCCCACCAGTTCAAGGGGACACACATGAGTCGTTTTGTTGAGATCCTGAATGAATATCGAAGGAAAATTAATGTAAAGACCTTTGCCAAGATTCTCACTGAGATGAAGAACCGTCTGGACTCGCAGGAGGCCCACCTTGAAGTGGATTTTCCTTATTTCATAGAAAAGCAGGCGCCGGTGACCGGGACCCCTGGACTCGTGGAATATGGCTGCGGCCTCCATGGGACCATGACCGATCGACTTGATATGGTGCTGGCAGCCAGGGTGCCTATTACCACCGTATGTCCGTGCTCGAAAGAGATATCCGACTACGGCGCCCACAACCAGAGGGGAGAGGTGAGAGTGCGGGTCAGGTTCAACCGTTTTTTATGGCTTGAGGACTTGATTGCAGAAGTGGAAAAGGCGTCTTCTTCAGAGGTCTATTCAGTACTCAAGAGACCTGACGAGAAATTTGTTACGGAGAAGGCCTATGACAGGCCGATGTTTGTTGAGGATGTGGTAAGGACGGTATGCCAGGGCCTTAAGGTGTTGCCCGGAGTTACATGGTTTGCGGTCGAAGCGGAAAATTTCGAATCCATCCACAATCACTCGGCCTATGCCTGCTCGACTTAGGGAAATGTTGAGGAGCCGAAAAAATATAATATGCACAGTCTGCCAGGCCTTCCCGGGAGCACGTCAACCCTTTACCGGCGCTCCTTATAGTTCGTAAATATTCTTATGAACCCGTTCTATCCTGCCTTGAAGCGGTTACCTTTTTCCGGGTTTTAAAGCTCACTCATCGCAGACCGGAGAGGCAGTGCAATCCGGCCCGCGATCGAAACCCTGCAAAAGGCAAACCGCTCCTGCGGTCTACCCCCGATCTTCGTTCTTTTCCGGAGCGTCGCTCTTTTTTCCCCATAAGATTTTCCTCTCTTTTAAGTTGGTGTTTTTCGCCGTCCGCCATAATTCTCTGAAAAGGAATTTAATGCCGTTGCAAGAAATAGTAAAAGCCCAACGCCGATCACAATAATTCTTATGTTGACAG
>Ga0190304_1001390_pt1 | contig 10743 bp, 6 predicted proteins | sample 48700712_MG_FD_161670 | JGI IMG/M metagenome (GOLD analysis project Ga0190304, IMG submission 161670) | Hydrothermal vent sediment bacterial communities from Southern Trench, Guaymas Basin, Mexico - 4870-07-1--2_MG | ecosystem: Environmental > Aquatic > Marine > Hydrothermal vents > Sediment ... | reverse complement strand
AGCCTATCCGGTCAGGTACAATCCCGTCGAGAGGACGGTTTACTTTGTAAAAAAAGTCGTCTTTAGAGTTCACCTCCGCCCTGCCGAGCCCCCTGAACTTTTTGCGTACAGAAAAGACGAAAGCGCATTCAAGAAGTGGAAGGAGGCGGTGGCTTCTCTCGTTGTGAATCCCGAAGACCTGGAGAGATACGGTCCGCCCACGAGACCTGTCCGTCCCAGGGGTGGCTTCGGGGCAGGTCTCATGCCTTCCCTGGACGACAATCCCTATGACCTTTTGATCATAACCACCGAGGAAATGGAAAACGTTTTCAAAGAGATGGCCCAACGGAAAACGGAGCAGGGCATCCCTGCCACCGTGAGGACAGTTTCCTGGATTGAGAACAACTATTCGGGTTCCGATCTGGCAGAAAAAATTCGGTATTTTATCCGCGATGCTTATAGATATTGGGGAATTCAATGGGTACTTCTCGGGGCGGACAGCCCCGAAATACCGTTGAGAGTCGTTTACGTTAATGTCTCATCGGGCCCCGCGATAAACAAATATGTTCCCACAGATATGTACTATGCTTGCCTCGATGGCAACTGGAACGCCGATCTTGACACGACTTTCGGAGAGCCGCTCACCGATTCGGCCGATTTTTATCCGGAAGTTCTGGTTTCCAGGGTTCCCGTGAGGAATGCTGAAGAGGCGGAGCTTTTCTTCGAGAAACTGAGGAAGTATGTGGAGGACCCCGATCTCTCATATCTCGAGAAAGCGCTTTTTGTTGGGACCGAGATGCAGTTTTATCCGGGGGACGGAGCTTCGCTCTGCGACACCATACTTCAGCACCTTCCCCCTTATTTCCAGAAAAACCGGATGTACGAGATAGAGGGGTATCACAGCACTGAAGAATTCGTCGATTCCCTTTATTCCGGGCAGCACATTGTGTTTACCGAATCCCACGGAAATGTCGGCTGGTTTTTCGTGAATTACGAGCCCAGAGAACCCTTCATGAATTCGATGGCCGACAGCCTTCACAACGACACGAGGCTCAGCTTTTTCCACCTCGTCGCCTGTATGATAGGCGCTGTGGACAAAGACTGCATTGCCGAGCACCTGTTTCGTTCCCCCGGCGGGGGCATAGCTGTGATGGCCACCACGAGATATAATTTTCCCTTTTCAGCTTTGTACATCAATGAATCCCTTTATGACAGCATTTTTTACGCGAACGATCCGCTGGGTGTGCCGATCAGCTATGCCGACATAAGCAGCAGGATGCTGTTCCTGCCGGCCCTCTACAATGACGCCGTCAAGAGGTATATATATCTGACCTACAATCTGCTCGCCGATCCGACGATGGTCATATGGAATCGCGCCCCCATTTCAGTTGTGGTGGAAACCCCCGATTCGCTTCCCCTGGGTTTCTCTTCCATTAAGGTTAAGGTCAAAAATGCGGTCACCGGCCAGATTATGAGGAATGTCCTTGTTACCCTGTACAAAGAGGGCGAGGTTTTCGACAGGAAAATGACCGACGAGATGGGCACGGCCATTTTTGATTTTCAACTTCAGAGCCCGGGATACCTGTTTCTGACAGCCCACGCTTCAGATATTCTGCTTTACAGGGATTCGATTCCCGTTTACGAGGTGCATCCCTATCTGAAACTGACGAAGCTCGAGGTGCTGGATACCGGGGGAGATGATGATGGGGTGCCTGAGGCGGGAGAGATGATAGGACTTCGGCCTTATGTCTATAACGGATCATCGGGGCCTGCTATGGGCGTTTGGGCCAGGGTCCGGGAATTTTCGAGTTACCTCTCTCTCTATTCCGATTCAGTCTATATAGGCAATGTGGCCCCGGGTGACACCGCTTTCCCCCTCCTCGGATTCGTGACCTCGGTTAGTGACTCCGTGCCCGATAACATACCGGCTCTCCTTTCGTTGACATTTATGAGGACAATATACAGCGAAACACCTGATTCTGATTATGTTAGAATAGACACGCTCGGTTACGACACCGTGAGCATCGTGCTCAGGGCTCCGAAGGTGGAGCATCACGGACATGTGCTTTCATCGGATGCCGATACTTTCTATCTCAGAGTCGGTCTCATAAACAGAGGTGGCGGGGATTCCAGGAACCTCATGGGCATACTAACCTCCAATGACAACATACATATGCTCGACAGCATTGTCGATTACGGGACGCTTTCTCCCAATTCCGTGGTGGATCCCTATCATGCACCTCCCTTTACTTTCGTTGATGAGGACCCGGAGGAGAAGCAATTCATGCTGATACTGCAGGACGAAAGGGGAATCGCCGACACGATCACTTTCGTTTACCTCACTCTGGACACTGTCTGGAACATAACCACGACCCCTCTGCCCAGTGCCATCAAAGTCAGCTGGTATCCCAGAGCGATGGATGCCGATGTGCTGGGATACAGGATCTACAGGTCGACGAATCCAAACGGAAGTTTCCGCCTGCTTCAGGAAGATCCGGTGGCGATGGCCTATTTCATCGATTACAACCTTACCGTCGGGCCCACCTATTATTACATGGTTACCATCGTGGATACCTCCTGGAACGAGAGTCAACCGGCCGGTCCTGTTCCGGGATATCCCAATCCCCCTGACCTTTCCGGATGGCCGCAATACATACCCGATGCCGGATATGCCTCTCCCCTGATTTGTGATTTTGATCCTTCCTATCCCGGCAATGAGATCGTGCTGCCCGCAACTTTTTATGGAAGTGTCTATGCTTACTATGCCGATGGCAACATAATGCCCGGTTGGCCGGTCGACTTCCCGGAGGGCACCTCCATCTACAGCACTCCGGCAGCGGGAGACATCGACGGAGACGGGCAGATCGAGTTGATCGTTGCTCCCATGGGCACGGTGAATAAGGTCTACGCCTTCGAAAAAGACGGCAGTTACGTTTCAGGCTGGCCAAGGCCCATTGCAGGGGGGACGGGCAGCGGGACGGCGGGCATACTCGCCACGCCCGCGGTTGGCGATTTAGATGGCGATGGGTCCCCTGAAGTCGTAGTGCACACCCTGAACGGCAAAATCTACGTTTGGCGAGGTGATGGAACAGCTTTCGGGAGCGACACGACAGGATTTTTCGTCCATATCCCGGGTGAAAGTTCCTGGTGTATCAGCTCGCCGAGCCTTGCAGATATAGATAACGACGGTAATCTCGATATCGTGATTGGGTCCAAGAGTGACATCGCCCGGCTGTACGTCTATAATTCCGATGGCACCGTGAAAACCGGTTTTCCCGTGGACCTCGATAGCCGCCAGATCGGCGCTTCTGTGGCAGTTGCCGATTTTCTGCCGTCGAGTCCGGGCCTCGAAATGGCCGTTGCTACGACCGGAAACCTGTACATAGTCAAATCGAACGGAGAGATAGCTGAGGGATGGCCCGTCAGCTTTCCCTATCAGGGATACAATCACTATGTCAATCCCTCCGCGGCCGACGTGGATGGCGATGGCGAGATCGAAGTTCTTATCAACGCTTATGGCGAGATCGGGGTTTTTGACCCCGATGGCGAGACGCTGCCGGGGTTCCCCGTATCGGTAGCCGGCGGCGGCCCTTCGAGCGTGATAGTCGGGGACCCCGATGACGACGGCCACCAGAGTCTTTTCAGGGGTACAGATGAATGTCTTCTCTACGGCTTCAGCGACGTAGGACAGCTTATGCCGGGATTCCCGATAAACCTGATAGAGGAGGCCATGGCGACTCCCTCCCTTGCCGACCTCAACGGAGATGGAACAGTCGAATTGATCGCCACCGGTTATGCCGATCAGATCTGGGTCTTTGAGCTGGGTGGGTCCTATAGCCCCGATAACATGGAGTGGCCCACCTACAAACATGATCCTGCCCGTACCGGATGTTACAGCGCATCTGTTGCGGGAGTCGAATCGCAGCCGATGGAATCGAGAAGGCTGGCCTTCGAGCCTCCCGTTCCAAATCCCTTCAGGGGCAGTGCGATTCTCACCTATACCCTTCCCGAGAAGAGCTGCGTCAGCATCAAGATCTACGATGTGAGCGGTAAGCTCGTGAGGGTTCTCCACAGGGGCGTTGAGGAGGCCGGGGTTCACAGGATACGTTTCGACGGTTCCAACGATTTGGGGAGGAAACTGCCGTCGGGAGTATACTTCTTCCGACTCGAGACAGGCAGAAAGAAGATCACAAGGAGGGCACTGCTCCTTAGATGATGTCTTTTGCAGATCAGATCTCGGAACTCCGTGTCAAGATCAGGGAGATCGAGGAGGCATTGAGCTCTCCCGACGTACAGAGGGATCAGGAGAAGCTCAAACGCCTTTCCAGAGAATATAAGGAGCTGAGGGAAATCCTGAACGTGGCAGAGCAGCTCTCAAAGGTCGAAGAGGAACTCAAGAGCGTCAGGGAGCTCCTGAGAGAAGAGACGAGCCAGGAGGACAGGGATTACCTCGAGGAGGAACAGGGGAAGCTACAGGCTCTCAAGGAAGAGCTCGAGAGGGATTTGAAGAAGAAGCTTGTCCCCAGCGATCCTCAGTTCGATCGCAATTGTATTGTGGAGATACGAGCAGGTACCGGCGGCGAAGAGGCCGCCCTCTTCGCCGCCGACCTTTTCAAGATGTACAGGAAATATGCTGAGAGAAAGGGCTGGAAAGTCTCGGTTACCGACATAAAAACCACGGAGCTGGGCGGGATCAAAGAGGTAACATTCATCGTCGAGGGTAAGGGCGCCTATGGCTATCTGAGATACGAATCGGGCGTGCACCGGGTGCAGAGGGTGCCCGAGACGGAGTCGGGTGGCAGAATTCATACCTCCGCCGCCAGTGTCGTGGTTCTGCCGGAAGCTGAAGACGTGGAGGTCGAGATAAATCCCGATGACCTCAAGATCGATACGTTCAGAGCGGGCGGGCCAGGCGGTCAGTACGTGAATATGACCGACTCTGCGGTGCGGATCACCCATATTCCCACCGGGATAACCGTGACCTGCCAGGATGAGCGTTCACAGCACAAGAACAAGGAAAAGGCGTTGAGAATCCTGAAGTCCAGGCTCTACGACCTGAAGAGGAGAGAACAGGAGGAGAAACTCGACAGGATAAGGAGGAGCTACATCGGCACCGGTGACAGGAGCGAAAAAATAAGGACTTATAATTTCCCTCAGAACAGGGTCACCGACCACAGGATCGGGCTTTCCCTTCATAATCTGGAGGAGATACTCGACGGGGAGCTCGACCCACTGATAGAAGCCCTGCTCGAGGAAGAGGAGAGAAGAAGGCTTGAAGAAATCGGTGCCTTTTAATTCATCGGAGGCCAGCCGGAGCATAATCTACAGGCTGGAGGAGGCAACGGGTAAGTCCATTGAGGAAATCCTGTCGGATGGCATAGACGAGGAGAGGTTAGAGAGATTCCGGAGAGTTTCCCTGATAGAGAAAGAGCTCGGGGTCCCGCTCCCCTATCTCACCGGCAGGGCATACTTTCTCGACATGGAGCTTTTCGTGGGCCCCGGCGTTTTCATACCCAGGCCCGAGACCGAGGTCCTCCTTCTCGCCGTTCTCGACCACTTCAAAGAGGATGAACCTCGAAACATCCTCGACATCGGCACCGGTACCGGTGCCCTCGCGATTTATCTCGCCCGCAGGTTTGAGAAGTCCGCCGTAACGGCCGTCGATATTTCTCCCGTGGCGCTCCGATATGCGGAGGCCAACGCGAGGAGATACCGCCTTTCCAACGTGCGTTTTGTTCTCTCCGATGTCTTCGGCGCCTTACGTGGCAATGAGAAATTCGACCTTATAGTTTCGAATCCTCCCTATATTCCCAGGGATGAAGTGAGAAAAGCCGATCCGTCCCTTTCATGGGAGCCGAGGATCGCCCTTGACGGAGGGGCTGACGGTCTCTCCGTAATCAGAAAGATCATAGAGGGGCTGGATGTCCATCTATCTCCGGGCGGCAGCCTCTTTTTGGAGATTTCCCCTCTGATAGCTCCTTCCCTGGAGGAGCTGCTTTCCTCCGGGAGGTACGAACTGGAGTACCGCAGGGACCTCGATGGGAGGATCAGGGTAGCCCGCATAAGGAGGAGATATCCTTGAACGACATAGCGAGTCAGTTTTTCAAGAAGGGTCTCAGGGCCGAGCGTAATGGGGAATATGAATCGGCCATTGATCTTTTCAAGAGATCGCTATCGGCATTTAGCAGCGATAAGAGCGGGGTCGAGGAGGTACTTCTTCACTTAGGCGACCTCCTGCTTTATACAGGAAGAGTGCGTGAGTCGGTTAAATATCTGAAGGAACTCGTTTCTGTCAATCCTCGTGATCATCATTACCACTATCTGCTCGGTTTCGCCTATTCCAAGCTGATGAAGGTAAAAGAGGCCGAGAGGGAGCTCAGAAAAGCCCTCTCAGGGGATCCCGACGAGCCGGAGTATCTGAGGTCCCTGGGATGGGTTCTCTGTGTCAGGGACAAGTTAGATGAAGGCGAGGCGCTTCTCAGAAAGGCCCACGAACTGGACCCTGAAAATCCGTATATCTGCACAGACCTTGCCATGTGCCTCGCCAAGAAGGAGGAGATGGATGAAGCCATCTACATGGCAGACCTGGCGCGCGAGCTCGAGCCGGATTCGCCCTTCGTAGAGGAAACCTGGAATTTCATCAAGGAATATGCTGAATTGCTCAAAAAGGGCCAGCGTATCGGCGATATATTCAATTACTTCAGCGAGAGCGAGGTGAGGGTTCTCTCCCTCTTTTACGATAAGGCAGAGCCTTTTTATCCCGAATATCTCCTTGAGGAGGCCTCCAGGATCTGGTTGAATTTCAGAAAGGCAAACAGAAAGCTGATCCGAAAGCCCGAGGTATGGGCGGCCGCCCTGGAGTACACGATCGACATGCTCTTTATGGGGCGGGGGCTGAGCCAGGTGGACCTCGCCCGCAAATACAGGGTTTCGAGGGGCAGCATCTCGAGAAGCTATAAGGAACTGGTTTCCACTCTCGGCGACGAACTTACCGTGTTATGACGGGAAAATGGGTTCTGGAAGCGAAGCCGGTCCCTCATCTCAGGTTTGAGTCCAAACATCCTTTCCTTCTCCTTTTCTCCGCCCGCCACGGTCTATCCTTTTTAGAACGTTATTCGGTGCGGAGCTACTGCTATCTAAAGCAGGTCCACGGGGACAAAATAATAGAGATAAGCAGGGGATTCTGTCCCAGGGGAGATATGGAAGGAGATGGATTTCTGGTGAGGGAGCACGGGATCTTCGCGGGCATCAGGGTGGCCGATTGCTATCCCGTCTTCATAGGCGATCCGATAAGAAAAAATGCGGTTCTGCTTCATGCTGGCTGGAGAGGCCTTAAGGCGGGAATAATCGCTTCTGCCATGGATCTTCTCACTGAGGAGGGCTCCGATCCGCAGGACCTTGTAGCCGCTGCGGGTCCGGGCATTTCAGGAGAGGTCTACGAGGTGGGAGAAGACGTCGGCTCCCTTTTTCCCGGCTTCGTCAGGCGGGAAGGGGCAAAACTTTTCCTTGACCTCAGGGGTTTTATCAGGGCTGAGCTGTTGCGAAGGGGCGTCGCCGGGGATAACATCGTTTTTGCTCCCTACTGCACTTACAGGGACGATAAACTTTTCCATTCCAGGCGCAGGGAAGGGGAAAGGACGGGTTACATGTGGGCTATTATGGGGCTGATTTAGCCCTTTTTTCGATCCGCTGTAGCTCCACGTCGATAAGGGCAGCGGCCCTGTCCAGAGCTTCTCTGGGGCTCAAATACCCCAGGAAAACGGGTTCGAGGCCCTCGGTCTCGAGATATCTTCTCCCTGTAAACCAGGCCGGCGTGCGCGGCTCGTAAATGGCGTGCTCTACGGAGAGGATTGCCTCCTTCATTCCCGGAACTTTGCTGATGAATTCTTTCATCTCAGGCCTTTCCAGCACCGACCTCCGGAGAGGCAGGTAGCCCGTTCCTATGGACCATCGGGCCTGAACTTCGGGCGTGAGGAAGTATTTTATGAACTCGAATGCCTTCTCCCTCTTGACCTCGGGGACGTCAGAGAACAATGCCACGTTAGTACCCGAGATCACCACCACTGAATCCCTGTCACGGGGTATCCTTGCCACACCCAGCCTGAAGGTTATCTTGTCCTTCATGAAACTATAGGAGACGATTGTGCCCCATACCATGGCCACCTTGCCGACAGCGAAATCGTCCTGATGCCTGTAACCGGTACTGAGATAAGCACAACTGTCTTTATAGATGAGGTCAACGAAATACTGAAGGGCCTCTACCCCCTCTTTCGAATTGAATGCTGCCTTTCCGTCCTTGATGAGGGCGCCGCCCTTCTGGTAGAGAAGGGTTTCGAACATCCAGACGTTGACCGGGAAAGCCGTTCCATATATGTCGTATTTCCCGTCGCCGTCGGTGTCTATCGTCAGTTTTTTGGCTATTTCTCTGAATTCATCCCATGTCTTCGGGAATTCCTCTATGCCGTACTTTTCGAAGAGGTCCATGTTGTAATAGAAAACCGGCACGCTCTTGTTAAAGGGAAAGGTTATAAATTCCCCCTCCCATCGGTTGTCTTCGAGGAAAATGGGAAAGATATCATCTAGGATTTCTTTCCCCAGGCCGTTCTCGCCCATTATGTACCTGTCCAGGGGGACGATCTTTCCCGCAGAAAGAAGCTCGGAAGTCCATGACTCGTAGACCTGAGCGAGGACCGGGGGCTTGCCTGCAGCGACGGCTCCCATGAGTTTCTGCGAGAGAGTGGAGTAGTTGCCCATCTTCACGGATACTATGGGGAGGGAATCGGGGTGCTGTTTGTTGAAGTCGTCTATGATTCCGTTAAGGACGTCTCCCAGAGGTCCGCCCATGGCGTGCCAGAAGGGCACACCTCTGTACCCCTTGCTTATACAGCCCGCGAAGAGAAAAGTCAGAAAGAGAAAAAGGGGGACTTTTCTCACTGGTTCATTATGTAACTTATGGAGAACCTTCTGTTGGAGCTTTCTTCGAAGTCGTAGATCTTTGAGTCGTCGGCGATGTCGAGCTTGAAGTTCTTGAACTTGACTCCGCCTCCGAAGGTTATGCCCTTTCTGAGGCCATATCGATCGTAGAAATAGCCTACCCTCAACGAAATGAGATCATAATAGGTGTATTCGATGCCACCGTGAAGCCATGCCTCTTTAAGAACGTAAGAAAGGCCGAGGTCCTTGAGATCGCTGATGAAACCGACCAGGACCTTGTTGGCGTCGCCGGAAATTGTGATCCTGTGGTATTTGTTCTCGATCGGCCTTATGGCAAAGCCAAGCCTGAGGAGCCAGGGCAGGGGATCGGTGTTCCCGCTCTCCGTGTATTTGAGTCCGGGCCCCATATTCGCCAGGACAGCCGATAGATTCAGGCATTTGAAGGGCTTGTAAAGAACGCCGCCGTCGAGAGCAAAGGTTGTGGCTGAACCGCCTCCTCCGGGCTCTCCGAGCACTTCCCTGATGATGTTGCCGGGCGCGAGGAAGCTGTGGATCAGCTTTGCTCCGACGCCAAGACCCAGGTTTTCGCGCAATTTTGTGCTGTAGGCTACGTCTACGGCCACGTCGTAGGGCCTGAACCTTCCCACGACTTCACCGCCCTCCTTCACTGCGACCATCTCGCCGAGCGTCAGGTAGATCACATGTCCCCCCAGCACTCCCGCTTTTCCAATCGGCTTGACAAAGCCGGCAAACTCATAATACATATCGGATGCGAGTGCTCTCAGCCATGGCGCGTGTATCAGGGAGAATTCTGTTTTATTGAAGTATGCCATGGCTCCCGGGTTATAATAGCTCGCCGTAGCGTCGTCTGCTACTGCGCTGAAAGCAGCTCCTATAGCAGTGGCTTTGGCGCCCGGGAAAATCGTCAGAAACACGCCGCCGGCCTCAGTGGCCGAGGCCATCAGAGCTCCTGCCGTTAAGATAACTCCCAAGAGCACTGCCCATTTGGTGTTAGACATATACAGATGCCTCCTTTGACGTGAGAATTTAATTTATAATACACGGCACCCTTTCTAAAATCAAGCCGATCGTAGTTCGTGGCCTGTCCGCCGGATATGATGGATTGAGGCCTTTTCTTTTTCCGTGAAAGTTGTTATGCAAAGGCTGTAAGCATTATATTTTAAAACTGAAGATCTCTCTTGCAAAAAGGGAGTTGTATATAATTAAATAAACATAGGAGGAATTATGAAACATCTGTTTAAGGCAGGATTGGTTCTATGGATGTTACATATATTTTTTATGCCATTGGGGGCACAGCCCAAATATGTGATTGAGTGGATAGATACACTGGATACCGGCACAAATGATGATGCCCGCGGGATAGCGGTTGATGATAGGGGAAATGTATATGTTACAGGATTTTCCACCATTGGTGGTGCAACAACCAATAATTATCTCACAATGAAGTATGATTCATCAGGTAATATCCTCTGGGCAGATACGCTGGATAGTGGAAACGATTTTGCCCGCGGGGTAGCGGTTGATGATAGGGGAAATGTATATGTTACAGGAGAATCTTACATTAGTGGAAACTATGATTATCTGACGGTGAGGTATGATTCACTTGGGAATCTTCTCTGGGTAGATACACTGGATAACGGCGGTTATGATCGGGCCCGCGGGGTAGCGGTTGATGATAGGGGAAATGTATATGTTACAGGGAGCTCCTACATTAGTGGAAACAATGATTATCTGACGGTGAGGTATGATTCACTTGGGAATCTTCTTCGGGCAGATACACTGGATACCGGCGGTAATGAAGGGGCCCGC
>Ga0190304_1001389_pt1 | contig 10743 bp, 12 predicted proteins | sample 48700712_MG_FD_161670 | JGI IMG/M metagenome (GOLD analysis project Ga0190304, IMG submission 161670) | Hydrothermal vent sediment bacterial communities from Southern Trench, Guaymas Basin, Mexico - 4870-07-1--2_MG | ecosystem: Environmental > Aquatic > Marine > Hydrothermal vents > Sediment ... | reverse complement strand
ACCAAAAAATAATTTTAATATAACAACACTACTTATCAGCTCATATAGCTTTATATTTTCAATATATTTTAAAAGAAATGAAAGACATCCACGTGCTGAAATCTTTTCGTCTGTTGCCTTTATTTTGCTTATCTTTGTCTTCATAAAAGAGTATCTTGTTCACTTAATTAGTGATTGATTGTTATTTTGATTTAATACCACTAATATGCTCATTATTATTATTTAAACAGGTTTTCTTTTATGTTTCTTTGAGCTAATTGCTCAATTTAGGTATTAAACAAAAGGTGAAAATTGAGCAAGTTATTGTTTTTACCAAAATACCAAAGAACTTAATAAAAATACCCGTTGCAGGTGGTAAAAGTTATTCACCTGATTTTGCTTATATTTTGAATTTTGAAAATGGAAAAAAGAAATTACATTTTATTGTTGAGACCAAGAATGTAAGTAGCAAAAACAGTTTAAGAGAAGAAGAAAAACAAAAAATAAGACACGCTGAAAATTTTTTTAATGGAGATGTAAAAATTGAATTTAAAACGCAATTTAGTAATAACAAGATTGTAGATTTAATTGGGGAGATTATAAAAAATGAATAGAAAACTTGAAATACAAATACATAATCATAAACATAAAAAAAATGAAAACTATGAAAAATCTGTTATTTATTGCTCTAATAACAATTTCAAGTATTGTTAATGCTCAAAAAGATAAAAAATATAAATCTTTAGAAGAAGCATATAAAAATCCTAAAGAAGTTTATAAGTTAGACTTAGATTGGAAAAAGTTGGGAACAATTAATGATTCTATCAAATATTTAACAAACCTTACTTATTTAAGAATAAGTTCGAATGATTTAACTGAATTTCCTGTATCAATATGCAAGTTAATAAATTTAACTGAGCTTGATATTTCGTGGAATAAGATTGCAAGTTTGCCAGATTGCATTAGCAATTTAACTAAACTAGAAAAATTTAATGCCGGACAAAACAAAATTGAAGTTTTACCGGAAGCAATATGTAAATTAACAATGCTAAAAGAATTTGATATATCTGGTAGTAAATTAAAAGAATTACCAGAATCAATAGGAGATTTGTCGAATTTAGAAAAATTAAAAATTAGCTCAAACGATTTAGAATCAATACCAGAATCATTTACAAAACTAACAAAACTAACTTATATTGATTTTGATTTCGACTTTAATAATTATAAAACTTTTCCCGAGTCTGTTACAAAAATGACAAATTTAACTAACCTAGACGAAGTTAAGGAGAAATATGAACAATTTATACAAGAGGCAATATATAGAGCAGAAAGAGAAGAAGAGGAGCGAATCTTAAAAGAAAAGATATCACATTTTAAATATGAATTAACTTACGACCCAAATGATTTTAGAGATTCTGATGATGGTTTTGATGAAGAAAAAAATTATGCAAAATTACCTTGGAAGGTTGAAGATATTTATAAATTTTTGAAAACAAAATCTGATTTTATTTATACTGCCGAAAGATATTCGTTAGAAAATGAAAAAGTTACTGATAAAATGGATGTTGGTTATAAAATTGACAAAAAAGAAAATGGCTCAATTGAATCGTTGATGTATAACTATTCTAAAAAAGAATATATTAAAACTGGGGGTATGCTCGCTGGCCTGAAAGATGTGATTGCTATAGATACAATTACGCTACAAATGAAATTTATGCCACTTAGATTTATGACTATTTTTAGAGTCGTTGATGAGCAAGAAACTATAACAATTGGTAAAAAGAAATATGTTTGCACTCCTGTGGAAGGTGCCTTTATGTTTGAAAAAATGAAATATTGGATGGTTACAGACCAACCAGGGCTTATTGTGAAAATTGTTATAGAATCAATGTACAACAGAAAAACTTGGCTTTTAAAAAAGATAAATTAATAAGAAAATATTTAATGATAAATCGCTTTAATAATCTTACATCGAAAGAATGGTTGCCATTTCAGAAATCGTGGTTCAGATACACCGATGACGAAACTTTATATAGAGAAAACATACGATTTTTTATAAAATTTGATGATCCCGAAAAGTCAGCTAATTTGTTTTTTTATGGTGATGATAATCAAATAAAAATTATTAAAAAGCTTCAAAAGGAATTGAAGTTTAAGTTGTTGTTAAGAAGCGATTTAGAGAGAATTGACGATTTGCAATTTGCAATTATTGATTTGCGAACTTTTATTCCAAAGAATTCAGATTTAGATTCGTATTTAAAGAAAAAGAAAGAAATTCTCGATATATCATATTTTATAAAAGACAAATTGCAATATCGTAGATTCTTATCGGTATTCTCGTATAATTTGTATAACAGCGATAATTATTATCCTATAGCATGGGATTTGGCAAAAACACTTAGCTCTACTTATAGTTTAAAAGACGAGAAAATTGCTTGTTTAAGTACCGATAATGGGAAAAATAATTCTGATTATTTTAGTACTAGCGAAAATACTTTTTACTCCTTATATTTAAGGAGCGACGAAAAAAGTAATAACGAACGAAATTATATCGATTTTCCTTTATTTAGTAATAATAAGCAGAAAAAAAAGCAAAATTTGTTTAAAGAGAATTTTCAATCGTGGTTTATTTTAAAGCCTAAACCTCGGAAGAAAAACGAAGTATTGCATCCTGCAAAATATCCCGAAGAGCTAACCCGAATGTTTATAAAAACATTTACAAAAGAGAACGACAATGTCTTCGATCCTATGAGTGGAACAGGAAGCACCCAGTTGTCGGCCTTGCAGCAAAACAGAAATGCTTATGGTACTGAGTTAAGCGAATTTTTTGCCGATATTTCTAATCAACGATGCTCTGAATATATCGAGAATAACTCATCGAAATTAGAATATAAAATACTGAATAAAGATGCCCGGAATATTACAAAAAAGGATTTTCCGAAAATAGATTATATAATTACCTCGCCACCATATTGGGATATGCTTAATATGAAAGGTGCCGAAAATCAGGCTAAAAGAATAAAAAAGGGATTGCAAACAAATTACTCCGACAACAACGATGATTTGGGAAATGTTGCCGATTATAAGGAATTTTTAAACGAGCTTACCAATATTTATTACAATCTTATCGATTTAATGAAATCGGGGAGTTATATAACAATAGTAGTAAAGAATATTAAGAAAAAAGGCTCGAATTATCCTTTTGCATGGGATTTAACTCAGAAACTACAAAAAAAGCTAATTCTATTACCCGAGGTATTTTGGTTGCAAGACGATATCTCAATTGCTCCTTACGGATATTTTAATACTTATGTAAGTAATACTTTTCATCAGTATTGTCTTACTTTTCAGAAACCATAAACTATACTCTTGGGGAGATTTTAAATTATTAGGTAAATATATATATGTTGTATGCAAGGCTAAGCCGAGTTAAATGAAATAAACTGATTAGAAAATTGAAAAAATGAATAGATAAAATATTAGTACTGATTGAAACTTATTGCAAGAAAAAAATAGTTTTTGCCGATACGCTTTTGCCCTTCGGGATAGTTGATGAAGCCTACGCACATTATACACATGCCGAAGAAAAATCGGCAAGAGTGCAATTTTACCTGCCCACAAAAAAAACTACCGATTATGTCTAAACACGGAACAATACGAAGATATACTCTTGAAATTGAAAAAATAAGAAGAGGACAATACCCTTCTTTTCAGGAAATTAAAGATTATTTGTTTAATCATGGTTTTGAAATTGGAGACAGAACAATACAACGAGATATTGAACAAATCAGATTTGAATTTGGCATTGAAATTAAATACAGCAGAGACAAAAATGGATATTTTATCGACTATGAGAATAGCATAAATATTGAATCGTTTTTTAGATTTTTAGAAATAGTAAATACGGCAGAATTATTAACCGAAAGCTTAATTGAAAGTAAAGACGCTCTTAAACATATCTCATTTGATACAGGTGGCGGATTAAAAGGAATTGAAAACCTAAAGCCATTATTAAAAGCGATAAAAGACAGTAGAAAAATCACTTTCAATCATTTTAATTTTCATACTAATAAGACTCGCAAATATTCACTAAAACCGTATTTATTGAAAGAATATCAAAACAGGTGGTATGTTGTAGGCTTAATAGGAAATTTACGAGAATTCCGAACATTTGGTATAGATAGAATTGAAGATTTAGAAGTAAAAACAGAAACGTTTAAAGTCGATAATAAACTTAATCCGATTGAAATGTTTGAAAAAACAATTGGTTTAGTTTATTCGCTAAATACTTCACAAAATGTAATTCTTTCATTTACACCAACACAAGGAAAATACATTAAAACTTTGCCTTTACATACATCTCAGAAAGTATTAATTGATAACGACATTGAGTTTCGTATTTCCATTACTGTTATTCCAAATTATGAACTAACTCAATTAATTCTAAAACATGGAGACACTGTAAAAGTTATTGAGCCTGAGTGGTTAGTGAATGAAATTAAGGAGAATTTAAAAAGAGCAATTCAAAAATATGAGTAGAACGTCAAGTTTTGGCGTTAACTTATTATAAATTTGTACGTTTTAATATATAGCTAAATGTATTATAAAAATGACTCAAGAAAATTAACACAATAAGTATTGACTCAAATAGAAAATAATTATTATGGAAGAAAAAAATTATGATTTAGGACTTTCTTTGAAAGTCTACGATTATTATATAAATAGTGAAATAGGTCATGCTAAATTGTGTAAGAAGTGCAAAAATCTATCTGAAACAAAAGGACATTCATCAATTAATGGTCCAATTCCAATATTTCATATTGGTAAAGAATATCAAAAAAGTAAAATCAAACTTTTGTTTTTAGGAAGTGTAGCTTATGGTTGGGATGAAGTATTAAATAACAGATTTTTTAAAGCCGATAAACAGACTCGACTAAAAAATAAATCCGAAATAATTGATATAGTTGAGAAAGGTATTGAAAAATTGTTTTTTGCTGATAAAAAAAGGATGCCCTATTTTACATACATGCGAGAAAGTAGTAATTTCATTTTTGACAATGACGGATATTCTAAAATTGCAATTAGTAATTTGCTAAAGTGTAATTCTGGTGCAGTTAGAAATCACTACCCACAAAAAGTATTTGATTATTGTATTAAGTCTGATTTTACAGGAAATTTGATATCTGATCTTGAGCTACTAACTCCAACACATATTGTATTATCATCATCTGATTATCGAAAATATGGACGGTATATTAAAATTATTAAAGGAATGGGTATAAAAACAATAATGTTGCCTCATCCATCATCTTCAGTAAAGGGAAATTCATTGCAAAATTGGAAACAAAAAATTAAGGATTTTATTGGACAAAACACCTTCACAGCAATAGACTTTGAAACAGCAACACAAAACAGAAATTCAGCCTGTGCAGTTGGAATTGTAACTGTCGAAAACGGAATAATAACAGATGAATATTATACTCTTATTAAACCGCCAAACAACGAATATCATAAGCGTTGTATTCAAGTTCATGGAATTACAGAAATAGACACCGAGAATGCACTAACTTTTGATAAAATTTACCCTGAAATAAAGAAACGATTGCAAGGAAGAATTGTAGTTGCTCATAACGAATCATTTGACAGAATTGTTTTGCAGAAAACTATGGCGGAAAATGGTCTTGATTATTCCGAACTGAATATTTCAGACAGGTGGGAATGTACAATGAAATTATGCAGAGCAAATAAAAAATACCCATCTAGTAAACTTAATGAATGTTGTGTAGTAGATAATATTGAATTAAATCATCACGAAGCACTTTCTGATGCTCGTGCTTGTGCAGAGCTTTATTTAAGAAGATAATTTTACGTCGACATATTTTGACGGAGTACAACTTTACTTTTGTATCGTAATGAAAATAACACATTATGATTGTAAGCATTAAAAAAATACGTGAGTTTCAATCTTTATTTTACGACCCGAATATAGGGTTAGTTATATTAAAGAAAAACAAAATATGTCCTATAAAACTATTTAATAAGTTCTGGTTTGTTCAAAGCCTAGATTTATATAATTCTAATATTTGTTCTTTGGAAGGAATAGAAATATTCCCGAATCTAAAAAAGCTGAATATCGAAGCAAACAGGATTGTAAATCTTATACCCCTAAATCGCTTACGAAAACTCAAAGAACTAAATCTTTGCAATAATAATATTAAGGATATTAGCACATTAGTTTATTGTAAAAATCTAAAAAGACTGAATATCGAAGGAAACAAAATTGTAGATCTTTCGCCCCTTACAAAATTGAGAAACCTTGAAAAGTTAAATATTTATGGTAATGATTTTAGGCAGATTACTGAATTATCTGAGTGCAAGAAACTAAAAGAATTATACATCTATCATCCACAAATTATGGATTATAAACAGTTAAGTAATATCCCTAATCTAAAAACACTTTATATAAATCAATTTGAGACAAATAGAGATGATATAGAAGAATTACAAAATTATTTGCCTAATTGTAAAATAGAAACAATACTGGGTTATGTATTTTAAAAACGAATCAAACAGACAAATGAGTAAGCCTAGAACAGTAATAGCGAGTATTGGAAGTCATGGAGAAAAGATTGTAAACGGATTGAATGAACAGGGCTTACTTGAAGCAGATTTTATGACTCACAATGAATTGATTAAAGACAGTTCAAAAAATATATTTATACTCTTTATAGTTTATTGCCCAAAAGATAACTGTATAGATAAGGTTGATGAACTTGCCGGATTATATACTAATAAAACGGTGATTGAGATTATTATAACGGATAAAATAGAAAGACAAAATCCACATTACATAATAAGCAATTTATCTGTTGATGGTGTTGTAGAAGAGATTTCAACTTTAATAAAAGCATTTACTGATTTAGGTAAATTTCCATTACAAAGTTGTATTGACATGGCAGACATTGTTGATTCTTTAAAAAATGCAGGCAAGTTACAAATGAAGGAATTTACATTTGAAGGAAGTGGAGATTATAATGCTTTTAATCAGTTTCTTGTATTTCTAAGAACTACGAAAAAGATAAAGACCGTTTGGCTTCAGATTTATTTGCATGCGGATGAGGGCTTGCTTTATATTGTTCTTGAAAAGCTGCTAGATGCTTTAAGTTTAAATCTTGGTAGTGCAACTAATGTTTTGTGGAATGTGAGTTATGAAGAACCAATTTTAAAGGATGAAAAAAATTGGTTTGTGTTGTTATTTTGTTAAATTAGAGGTTTAATAAAAAATAAGGGTATGAATAAATCAGAACATGAAGAACTTCTGAAAATCGAAGAAGAAATTAGAGCTAAAAATTATGACAATAACACTTTTGGTGTAAGCGATGGTGTTATCAGTTTTGATGATTATACGAATAAAAAAACTAATTATAAAATTCTTTGGATACTAAGGGAACCCTATGAATTTGATAAGGTGGATAAAAATAGGAACAAAACCAAGGATAAAAAGATTGGTGGTTGGTCATTAGCAAATGCTTTAAATAAGCGTGAATCATGGAAACAAACCGTAAAATCCAAAGGCGGCATGCAAACTTACAGGAAACTAATTCAAACAACATATGCAATATTGAATATTGATGGTATTAATGGATTTAAAAAGAATAGCTACAAAGCAAACTTTGATTATCTGAAAAAAATTGCATGTATCAATATTAAAAAAATGCCAGGTAAATCAAAGTCAAATGATAAAGTTATATCAAAACATTTTACTTTGAATGAAGAAATTCTTAATCAACAGATTGAGTTGTGCAGTCCTGATATTACAATTTATGGTGGAACTTTTAAGTATTTTAAGAAATCACTTTTGAAAAAAGAACCATCAATTATAGAATTACTTAATCATAATGATTCTAGATATACTAAGGGTGCATATTATGTAATAGATGGGAAATTGCACATTCATACTTACCATCCATCATGTTTTATGAAGGATGAAAATTACTGCAATAATATTTTAAATGCTGTTAAGGAATGGGAGAATCAAAAATTATAATAAATAAGCAACTCCCTGCTGGCGCGGATGTCCACGTCCGTGCCAATCTTTTCCATCACTTTAATTTCATCTTTTATTCTTTTCATCTCACTTTACATCTTACCTTGCTTGTGCACGGACAACATGTCCGCGCTAGCAGGGTCTAATATTAAAAATCGTTTACGTACAGGAGATACGAATGAAAAGAGCTGTCAAATACTTTTTCGACAGCCCCTTTACTTGTTTTGATTTTCAACAAACAACTTATCTATTAAGCTTAAAAAACGCAAATCTTTATTTTATTCTTATAAAATATTTTTCCAGATTACTTTCTTTGATTAAATGGTTTATATAAGCTGTATCAACCCCATATGCTCCATTTTCATTATAAAACACGTTTTTTGTATCATTAAATTCATAAAATTCAATAAAAGGGTCATCATCTAATAATAGTTTATATAAACTATCAGGACTGGGTGAAACATCGTAATTTAACTTATATTCATCATTTGTAATTGATAAATATCCTGAATTAGCACCCAATGTTCCATTTAATGCATAACCATTAATAAGTTTTATCGGCCAGCGAGTATTAACAGAGAATGGAGCATAATTACTTGTAATTTTAGTTTTTTTTGAATCTAACTCAACGCAAACATTTTTTGTATAATCTGCCTTTGTTTTATACACATAGATCATCTCATCTATATCACTTCCTGATTCACAAGAAAAAGAAAGTAATATAAAAATAAATAAGGGAATGATTAATTTTATTCTACAAACTTGTTTTTTCATCTCTTTTTATTCTAATAATATTTTGTTTGTAATGAATTTATTATCAATTTCTACTTTTATAACATATAAACCTTTGGGTTTATTATTCAAATTGACTTCTATTACCTGCTGGTGCGGACATGTTGTCCGTGCCTTTATCGAAAACATATCTTTTAATTCTTTATTTAATATTTTGTAAATCTAAAGGCTGGCGCGGACGTCCACGTCCGTGCCAATCTTTTCCATCACTTTAATTTCATCTTTTATTCTTTTCATCTCACTTTACATCTTACCTTGCTTGTGCACGGACAACATGTCGGCGCTAGCGGGTTGCATATGGCGCGATTGTTATAAATTAATACCCATAATATCCTTATAAAGTTTTACGGCATATAAATCTGTCATTCCCGAAATAAAATCGATAATTAGTCGCACTTTATTATATTCTGTGCTTTCATTGATATTTGCGAATTGTTCGGGTATAAGAGAAAGTAGTTTTTTCGAATAATTCGAATCGGGAGTTATGCTTGCATTGATAAATTCGTCGAGCAAAGTACCAATTATATTAAAACCGGTTAACTCTATTTTTACTACCGAAGGATGTTTGTAAATTTCTTTTATTGCAAGAGTTTTACATTTGTCGAAAGCAATTTTCGAATTTCCGAAAAGGTTATCCACAAGACTGTTTTTGAATTCTCCTGCCATTATTTTATCGTAGTTATCGATAAAAACTTTCGTTGTATCGTTTATCAATTTACCAATTACCGAAGCTCTTAAATAAGCTATCGATTCGTTTGTGTCGGTAACTTCTTTATCAACCTTAGTTTTATTCTCGAAAAATTTTGTGTCAATATCTTTATCGAAGAAATTCATAAGTAATTCATTAGTTTTTTCGGTACTTATGATATTTAATTTATGAGCATCTTCTATATCCATAATTTCGTAACAGATATCGTCGGCAGCTTCAACCAAATATACTAAAGGGTAACGAGCATATTCATTGTCTGATGTTGCTTTTATATTAAGTTCTTGAGCTATTTTAGCATAATCGTTTATTTCGCTTTGAAAAAATCCGTACTTTTTCTTTTTATAAGAATTTGTTGAACTAAATGGATATTTAACAAGAGAAGCTAAAGTAGAATAAGTAAGAGCAAATCCCCCTTTTCGGCGACCATTAAATTGGTGAGTTAGCATACGTAAGGCATTTGCATTTCCCTCAAAAGTTACTATATCTGTCCATTCTTTTTCTGTGAACTTATTTTTTAAGTGTTTTCCTTTCCCAGTAGAAAAATAATTCGAAATAGCATTTTCTCCGGCATGGCCAAAAGGAGGGTTGCCCATATCGTGAGCTAAACAAGCAGCCGAAACAATAGAGCCTAAATCATTAAGTATTTCTTTGTTTTTAATTTCGTCTCGTGTTTTAATATAATTTGCTATTTCATTTGCTAACGAACGTCCAACACTTGCCACTTCGAGACTGTGAGTTAATCTGTTATGTACAAATATACTTCCGGGAAGAGGAAATACCTGAGTCTTATCTTGTAAGCGTCGGAAAGGCGAAGAAAATATTATTCTGTCGAAATCGCGTTGAAATTCTGTTCGAGCAGCTTCATTATTTGTTATAAGTTTATTTTCTAATCCGAATCGTTTTGCCGATAATAATTTATCCCAGTTCATCATTGTATTAATTATTTAGATGTAAAGATAAAGAAACGAAAAAGATATTTTTATAAATTTTAATAGTAAAGCTTGAAGATATTAGAAATCTGCAAGCTTTTTTGATAAATTATAAAAGTAAATATCTTTTCTATAATTTTTCTGAAATTGTAGTAGGAATAGCGTCTTTATGAACCATAATCGACATAGTTCTTAACTTTACGTATGCTTCAGATGCATAAAAATATCCACCAAGCTCGTTCCTATCTTTTCCCCATGAATTTTTCACTAAATAATATTTTGTTCCG
>Ga0190304_1001388_pt1 | contig 10744 bp, 8 predicted proteins | sample 48700712_MG_FD_161670 | JGI IMG/M metagenome (GOLD analysis project Ga0190304, IMG submission 161670) | Hydrothermal vent sediment bacterial communities from Southern Trench, Guaymas Basin, Mexico - 4870-07-1--2_MG | ecosystem: Environmental > Aquatic > Marine > Hydrothermal vents > Sediment ... | reverse complement strand
CCGGCGTACCTCTTTTAGAGCTGGTCAGCGAACCGGATATTGAGAGCGCTAAAGAAGCCAAAGAATTCTGCCAAGAATTGCAAAGAGTTTTTAGGTACCTTGAAATTTCAGACGCTGATTTAGAAAAAGGTCAGATGCGCTGTGAAGTTAATATCAGCCTAGCTAAAAACAATTCTTTGGGAACTAAAGTAGAAATAAAAAACCTTGGTTCTTTTAGAGCAGTTGAACAAGCTATAGAATATGAAATAAAAAGACAAAGAGAATTGTTAGCTAAAGGCGAAAAAATCAAACAAGAAACTAGGGGCTGGAACAAAGAAAAAGGCATCACTTATCCTCAAAGATCAAAAGAAGAATCAGCTGATTATCGTTATTTTCCTGAACCAGACCTGCCTTTTATTGAAATTGATTCTTTTGATTTAAAAAAAATCTCTTCATCTTTGCCTGAATTGCCTTGGCAAAAGAGAGAAAGATTAAAAAAACAATTCCCTTCTCTAAAAGAAGAAGAAATAGAAATTTTGATTAGTGAACGAAAACAGGCTGAATTTTTTGAAGAGGCAGTTTCTGAAACTAAAAATTATCTCCAAGAAGAAAAAATCGAAAAAGAAAAAATCGCTAAAATTCTGGCAAACTTCCTTCTTTCCGACCTAAGAGGACTCTTAATTAAAGAAAACCAACCCTTCTCTAGTTTAAAATTTAAAGCCAAGGATTTCGCTTATCTACTCTCTCTTTTTTTAAAAGGAAAAATAAACAGCCGAATAGTTAAAGATGTTTTAAGAAAAATGTATCTTGAAGGCAAAAAGCCAGAGGATATCTTTAAAGAAGAAAAAATAACTCTGATTTCTGAAAAAGGGGATTTGGAAAAAATGGTTGAAGAAGTTATTAAAGAAAACGAAAAAGCAGTTGCTGACTACAAAAAAGGCAAAAAAAGCGCTCTTCAATTTTTAGTCGGTCAAATAATGAAAAAAACAAAGGGCGGCGTCGAGCCTAAAACCGCCTTGGAAGTAATTAGAGAAAAAATCCAATGAATATTTTTTATTATCTTTTGATAACTGTCTTTCTCTTTTTTCTCTTTTTTTGGTATTTCTCTGAAAGGCAAAAAAGAATAGAAAAAATAAACGAGCGTCTTTTTCAAAAAATAGACGATCTTTTTCTTCCTCAAATCAGCCAACTTCGCCAAGAATTAGACAGGCGCTTGAAAGAAAATAAAGAAAATTTAGATAGAACAACCAAAATGTTTGTCTCAAACATCTCTCAATTCAGCGCCAATATCTCTAAAATTACCAACCACCTAGATCAATTAGAAAATTCTATGAGCGAAATTAGTTCCTTCCAAGAGGTCTTCAAAACGCCAAAACTAAGAGGCAGATGGGGAGAAATCTCTTTGGAAAATCTTCTCTCTCAATTTCTTTCTACCAGTCAATACAAAACTCAATACACTTTTAAAAGCGGCGAAACCGTTGACGCTATTGTTAAATTGCCAAACGACAGAATTCTCTCAATTGACGCCAAATTTCCTTACGACTTTTTTGAAAGAATGAAAAATGAAAAAGACAAAACCAAAAAAGAACAATTTAGAAAAAATTTTCTTTTAACCGTTAAAAAAGAAATAGATGATATTGCCAAAAAATATATTCTTCCCCAAGAAGGTACTTTGAACTTTGCTTTAATGTATATCCCTGCCGAAGCGGTCTATTATGAAATTCTTCACAATTTTAAAGAAGAAAATCTTGAAGAATATGCCAGAAAGAAAAAGGTTATTCTGGTCTCGCCAAATATGTTTTTTGCTTTTTTAAAAATCATCATCATCGCCAATCGAGACTCGCAAATCAGCAAACAAATTCACAACATCTCAAAAAGATTGTCTCTTTTAATCAGCGATGCTAAAAAATTAGCCGAAAGCTTCAACAAACTTGACAAGCATTTAGCAAATTCCCGTTCGGCCTTTGAAGTTTCCCAAAGAAGATTAAGTCTCTTCTTGGAACGCTCAGAAAAATTACTCATTGACAACATCGAAGAAGTCCCTAAACTAGAGAAAAAAGAGGAAAAAAACCAAGAAAAATAAATGGTTTCACTTTTATCTAGCGAACCAAAAGAAACAGAAGCCATAGGCAAAATTTTTGGTCAAAAAATTAAGAAAAGAAAGGGACAAACAATCTTGGCTTTAATCGGTCCTTTAGGTAGTGGCAAAACAACTTTTATCAAAGGATTAGCCAAAGGATTAGGCATAAAAAAAAGAATTCTCTCACCAACTTTTTTAATTTTCAAAGAATTTAAATTGCCAGGAAGAAAATTTTATCATTTTGATTGTTACCGAATTAATTCAATCAAAGAATTAAAGGTTATCGATTTTCAAAAAATTCTCCAAGAAAAAAATTCAATTATTGCTATTGAATGGGCGGAAAAAATTTTAAAATTTTTACCAAAGAAGAATTTGCTAATTTTCAAATTTAAATACCAAGACGAAAAAATTAGAGAAATAAAAATTTTACCCTGAACCGCAATGGTTTAGGGTTTACCCTGAACCGCAATGGTTTAGGACTTGCCCTAAACCATTACAATACAGGATAAATTCTAAAAAACGGGCTTGTAGTTCAATGGTAGAATATGGCATTCGCATTGCCAAGATGCGGGTTCGATTCCCGCCAAGTCCACCAAAGTTAATTTGCCGTCCTTTGGACGACAATCTCGCCCAGCGGCTCGCCGCCTGACCACCGGAGAAACAAAAAGGGAAAATTTTCTACATTTTTACTTTTTGCGCGCGCCCCTAAAAATTTTTTTCAATTAAGGAATGAAAATTTTTTCCTTTTTGCTTGCTTTTGCTGACGCAAAAGCGCGCCGTCGCTCTTTCCCACCCCAAGTCCTGCTTACGCAGGATGGGTGGGGGGTAGAGAGAAGCAAATTAATCCCAATTCACCTTTTCAATTTTTGGATTCATCCTCTTCATTGAGTTATACCACTTCTGAAACTCCTTTTTAACTTTCCTCCGTTCTTCTTTATCTGGTAATAACTTAAAACTCTCAAACAATCTTTTTGGGCTTCCAATAAATACACCTCTTTTCCAAAAATCAACTAAAGTTCTCATAATCTCTAATAGGTCTTCTGGCTTTAATTTTGCAATTTTTTCCACTATCTCTTCTGTCGCCATAAGCCACAAGCCACCTTGGACTTGTAAGTTTTGTCTCCGTTCTAGGAATTTAGAAATACTAGATAACATTTGCTTATACCATTGGATACAAATATCTGGTTTATCTTTTATCCAATCACTTATAATCCTCTCAATATCATCGTAAATGTCTCTTTGATAAGGTTGCTCTAAAATTAAATCAATATAAGGTTTTATCGTTTCAAACTCGTTTCGGTTTTCATCTAAAATCTTACATAGATGCCAAGCAATACTTGCTCTTAATCGTTGGTATTCTTCTTTATTATTTTGTAATAATTCTTCTAATTTTTTTTCTAATTTTTTGCCATTAAATTTAATGGGTTGGTCTTTATAATGTCTTTGGCGAAAAATGCCAAAATACACAAAAAGGCCTGCTGATTCTTCTGTTATTTTTAATGCGTCCAAAACTTGCTCTGCTTCTTTTGTTGATAAATCCTTATAATATGCAAAAACATGACATAGCCATTTAGCAATAGCTTTATAATTCGGATTTTTTTGAACCAAAACAACTAAATCAAAAACTGTTTTGTGGAATTCTTTATATTGTCCCTCTCTTGGTCTTTTACCCCAGCCTTTAAGCCACTGTCTTCGCCCCGCAATCTCAATAAGAGGAATAACAGCTTGCGACTTCACATAAAGATTTTTGTGGGATAAAAGCTTTTTGGTATAGCCTAATGCTTTGGCAATATATTTTCTACGCACTGCAAGCTTTTGAATTACCCAAGCAAGATGTCCTAATACTGTAGTTATAATACGGGGATCTTCGCTATTAACAATTTGTTGATGATAATTAAATTTAGGATCACCAGAGTAGTTCTCCGGCTCTTGCGGGTCAGGATCATCTATAAATTTATCAATAATCCATATTATATCTTTATACCTTTCTTTCTCAGCTAACCAAATACCAAGTCGTACCATCTCCTCCCGAGTAAATTCATCGCTAAACAATTGATGAGGTTTTTCATCTTTTAAAAATTGTTTAAGAGCTATAAACAATTTCTCCTTTTGTTCATCGCCAAGCTTTTGAAGAGGGTAAAACCATTTCTCAAATAATTCCTTGTGGCGGTCGTTTTGAGGTACAATTTTTTCTTTATCAAAGGAAGTCAAGAAATCTCTATCATAAAGAATCTCATGATAAAATTTTCCATCTCTACTTTGCCGTTGAAGCCAAATTTCATCAATGTTTTTATAATTCAATAAATCTTTATAAGAATAAGTAAGCGCTTCAATAAAATCACTCGTATCTCCAAAGTAATATTCTTTCACTAATAATAAAATGTTTTTATTTGTTTTTTTCTTTTTTTGGAATTTCTTAAATTTTACCTCCGTATCTTTCAACAAATCTTTCTTTCCCAATCTTAAATGATTGTGAATTGTCTCAGCAGGATTAATAGAGCGTACTGGCCCCATTGAGGCTCCTAAAACTATTCTGGCTTCTTTTCCCTTGGAGATACCTATTATTTTAAATTGACCTACTTCCTCAATTGCAAAATCTTTTTGGTTCTGTTTCACTGCTTCAATAATCTTTTTCGCAGTTATTTCTTCCCTTCCTCTTTTTATTCTTAAGCGCCAAGGATAATTTAAAAAGTAAACACCTTTCAAAAATTTTTCTTTCCTTGTTAGCTTATCTAACGCTTTTTGCAATCTTTCACGATTCCGTGCAGTCGCTATTGATTCCTCAAATTCTTCTCTTTCATATACTCCTTTTATTTCAATCGCAACCTTTGGTCGTATCAAAAAAAAATCTGGGGCTTTTTGCCGATTGTCTCTATCGGGACAATCGATGTTAACCATCTTTATCTTTGGAAAATAAGAAGACAAACAAAACTTAGTAAATGGCTTTATGTATTTATTTTCTTTTTTTTGTTGGCAACTTTTTTTAAATTTAAGCTTAATCATTTTCATACTTAGAAAGCTTTCTGATGGCATAAAGTAAATCGTCCACATCTAAAATTTCAATATTGGGATAACCAAGATTTTTGAAATAATTGCGAGCGGTAATGTCTACTTGTTGAGAGGTAATAATATAGAAACCAGAAATTTTAGCAGGTTCTTTTGGGCTCAGAGGATTTGTAAATTCAGCATCATAGGCTTTCCTAATTTGATTTGAAATTGTTTCTATACTATTAGGTATACCTCCTTTTGATCTACAAATGATTTTAGTTATTTTAGCTTGTATTCCATAATGATTTTCTTTATTAAATTCGTCATAAAATCCGAAATAAACATCAATTCCTGTATTGCCTTCGCTTCTTTTATCTTTACCCCAGTTTTCAATCTTAACAGGACCATTATCTGAGAATCTTCGATATTTTGCGATTAAATTAAATAATGGTATTATTATTTTCTCCACAAACTTGTTTTCCTCTTTGTAATTTTTAATCTGTTCTTTTGTAAGTTTTCTAAACATCATATCCTGCTTTTTATACCGAAAAGTTTTTTTACCAACTCATCATTTTCTTTTTCTAATTTCTTAATTTCTTTTTCTTTACCCTCTCTTTTAAGTTGGTGGCATTTTTTGGAAATTTCAGAAAGTTTTTGATGAAGTGAATTTTTGGGGTCAAATTTTGGAATACCGACATGCTCCATTACTGAAGGGGTGCCAAAACCGCGTCCAGCGGATGAGAAAGATTTAATAAAATCACGAACTAGCTTAGAATTGAGAACAGCGCAAAGATAGTGAGCTTCTGATTTATTATTGGTAGCGAAAAATGCTGTTGTATGAAGGGGTATTCCAATTTTATAACCAATTTGCGTCTTAACGGCAGACACGACTGAGGCATAAATGTCGTTCGACATCGCCTTCCAGACTACTTTAAATGGGGAAATCGTCTTTTGTTCAATTCCAAACATCGCATAGAATTCAGTTTTCTCGGCTAACCTTCTTATTGTTTTAGAACCACGATTCAAAAGAATATCTTTAAATTGAACCAAATAGCTATATGTCCTTGGCCATTTTTGCTTCATTAGGCTTTGAGGATATGGTTTCCTGGTTTTTGGATTTTGTACCATTAATAGGAATATATGTGCATTATATCCCCATCTTACTATATCTTTCCCTCTAATAGCTGGATAAACTAAATCTTCCTCTATTACTTTTTCAGCCTGCTGGATCTTTAACTTCCCCTTTTCGGTCAAATTGCGAACTATAATATTACCGTTAGAAAGTACTTGTTTTATCTCCAGCCAGAAGACACCGTAAGGATTAGGGTTAGCCCCCAAAATCGCCTTATAAGCATTTTTACCTTCAATCATAGACAATTCTTTTAATCCAGCAGGATATGTTTGCCAAGCCCCAACGTTTGAACCGATTGGTTGAGCCAAATATTTTTTCTTTTGTAAAAGTGGCAGAACTTCGTCCAATAATTTATCAGTGGCAATTCTACCTATACCCTTTTTCTTGCTCCAAATGAAATATGGCAATGGGTACTCTGTCTGTTCACCTCGTTTAAGAATAATGGCCGCAGTTTTGTTAGCTGCTCCTTCAAATGGCTGTATAGAAACTAAATCGTGTGCCTTCAGCACTTTTAAATGTTTACCATCGCCAAGTTGGAACCTTCTAAATCCCTCGCCTGCCCCTTTGGATTTAAAAACTTCTTGCGTTATGAGAAATCCTAGTTTGGCGCCTTCTTTAAGGTAATAGTCAGCCGAGGCATAAGTAAAAAGCATTGAGAAATCTTTTTTCCCGCCGCCGAGACGAGTTTGAAAACCCTTTAATGAAAAGAGTCCGTAGTCTTTCCAAAGTTGCAGTGTTGCATTCCGATATTCTTGGGAAAGATAATCCCACCTAATCCATGGGGGATTGCCAACGACAAAATCAAATTTTCCAGCCACCATTGGCACAAAGGCGTTTTTCAGAAACCGGGCCCAAATGCCGTTTTTATTTTGCTTTTCCAGTTCTAAAATTTGGCTGTAAAAATCTTTTACCATTTGTTCGTTATTGGGAAAAACCAACCCTTCTTTTTTAAATCTTGTCATTGCCTCGCCAACTGAATATTGATTTTTTGCCATTTCTTCAACAAGCGGTGCGGCTCTTGCCAATAAAAACCCTTTATCCTGCACCCAGTGAGCAGGAACCTGAAACTTACCCACAGAAGTTGAAACTTCCAAAAATTCACCAAAAAGATTGCCAGTTGTTCTGGTGGGAGTAAGCACAGAGTCGCAAAGATAAATAGGTATTTCAACTCTGCCACCTTTATCCAAAATTTCATTAACCAAATCACCTAAAGCAAAAAGATAGTTGGTGCGAGCGGCAATGACTGCCAACGGATTTAAATCAAAACCCCAGATATTAGCTATAATTCTTTTGGCAATCTCAAGATCAGGCATTTTCTCTTTCTCTCGTCCGTGCTTAATTGCTCTTTGGATAGCCAAAACTAAAAAAGTGCCTGATCCGCAAGCAGGGTCTAAAAATCTTTTTAGTGTGTTGCCTCTGTACCCAACTTCATTAAATAATAATTCTGCTAACCAATCAGGGGTGTAGTATTCGCCGAGGCGGTGACGGACTTCCTGAGGAACTAAATATTGATAAAGTTTTTTGAGTAGGTCGCGAGTTGAAATAGGATCTAATGTGCTGGTTGCCGGTTCAAATTCGGAAAGAGCTCTGGCAACTTCTCTAATTGCTTCTTTTAACTCCGGAGAATCAAAGGCATCCAAATACCATCGGAAAAAGTCGCCTTCCAAAAAATTAGTAATCCCTTTTCGGGCATAAATTCCGCCATTTTCTATATCTCCAAGCTGTCTTTTAAGCTCATCATCAGAGATATGGACAAGTTGAGAAGCAAGAGAGGAACTAAAAGATGTTTCTCTTAAAGTCAGAAGTTCAGCGGCGATAAGTTTCATTAAAAAAGCAAAGTAGGTGTGAACAGAAAAGAGAAGTTCCTGAAAATCTGTTTCTGGTCCAACTTTGTAAAGCCTTGAGAGTGCTTCCGCTTCCTTGACCTGATGTCCGCCTGTAAATTGTTCGCCATAGACAATACCAAATAACCTTTTCCACTCATTGAAAAATGTACGAATGTGAGTCTGATCGCCCCAGTACTCTAAAGCATTGGCAAACGCAGAAACTATCTTTGGTGCAAGTTTGCTTTGAGGGCCGAATCTTTGAGCTAAATTTTCAGCAGTTAAAGGAAGCCGAGATAAAGCCCGCAGATGAATTAAAAAAGTTCTGGCGCTTTCCGGGTTAAAATCATAAGGGCCGCTGATAACAAGAGAGGGATATCGGACAAAGAAAATCTGCTCGCCGTCAAAACCAACTCCCATCAATTGAGTTAATTTTGTTTCTTTTGCTTCATCTTTTAGATAATTTGCTAACTGCTCGTAGGCATGATTTATGTTTCTCTTTGAAGAGAACGATTTTGGCGGCTCATACTCAATTATTACCTGTCCGTGTACAGCGTCTGAACGACCACTATAAACGGATTTCTCGTATTTGGGACTTGATTTAAGTTTAAGCTCAGATCTTATAGGTTCTAATAGCTTTTCAAAACCAATTCTTAAATCTTCCTCTGTTTTAGCCCCACGAAGTATATTTTTTGTCTCAGAGACAAGATTATCAGCCAATTGAAGAAGCGAGTTGTGATTTGAGCTCTGTAGAAATTTATTAGCCATAATTCTTATTTCATCAAATCATCAAGGCTAACCCCTAAAGCATCGGCTATTTTTTTGACTGTTTCAATAGTAGGATTGGGTGTATTACCAGACTCAATTTTGGTTATGGTATGAAAAGCAACGTCAGCCAATTTAGAAAGACGATCTTGCGACATTTTCTTCTGAAGTCGGTATTTTCTTATGTTTTTCCCGATGTTTAATTTTGCCTTTGTCATATTGATAAAACTTTACTAATATAGTAGTATATAAACCAGTTCATACCAGAATAAGTGGTTTCAATAATAGTATATGAAATATTTTGAAATCAGTCAATTAAAATCTGGGAGTAAAAATTCAAATGCGCGCGCACGGGAGGGTTGAGGCAAGCGCATCTTCTTCTTTTCTCCTTTCCAAAAAGCCGCCGCCTCGCTCGCAGAACGGGCGTCCAAGCAGGCGGGCAAAAAGGAAGAGAATCTGGGGGAAGGAATTTTTGCCCGCCTGCTCTGTCGCGTGAAGCGCGGCTGGGGATGGGAAGCGGCGGTGTATTCTGCGTTAGCAGAAAGGCAAAGCAGAAAATTTTTCTTCCTTAAAGGAAAAATTAAAAAAGTAAAGTGCGCGCAAAAAATAGTCGGAAAAATTTTCTGCTTTGCTCGCCACAAGACGAGTACCGCCACTGGGCGGGATTGCCGCCCGAAGGGCGGCAATTAGTCGGGGTTCCGCTCAAAATGAGTTCTAACTTTTTTCAGCAAACACCACATTTCAGAAAAGTTTGATAATCTCACCGGCTAAATAAAGAAAAAAGATAAAAAGACCAATGAAATAAATAAAGCCGTTAATTTTTTTTATTTTCTGAAAGGAAAAAACTTTTTTAATTCTCAAGGACAAACTAAGAAAGAAAGCATTGGCTAACAAATCGCCCAAAAAAACAAAAAAACTAAAAATTAAACGAAGGAAAATACCTTTTCCCTGAAAAAAATAGGAATGAAGAATAGATGAAAGATTAAACCAAAAGACAAAGATAGTTGGATTAACAAAGTAATAAGTCAAAACAAACAAGCCGTTTTGAAGATGAATGTTAATTTTATTTTTTGAAAAATATCTTTCCTGCCAGGAACTTTTTCCAAGAAAAAAATTGCGCCAACCAAGATAGATAAGAAAAAACAAACCAATAAATTGAAGGAAAATTCTTAATAAAGGCAAATTAGCAAGAAAGTGGATACCAACCAAAGTGCCAAAACAATAAAAAAAATCAAAAAAAGCAGCCAGCAAGGCAATAGAAAAACCAGCCCAAAATCCTCTCTCCAAAACTTGATTAACTATATAAGAACCAAGAATTCCTATTGGCAGAGAAGTAATTATTCCAAGAAATAAGGCAAAAAGAAAAATCATCTTTTCTAATTTACTTTTAAAGGATAGCCAGAAGGATTCTTCTGTCAATTTCCATTTGACAAAAAAATAAAAAAAGATATACTCCTAAAAAATGAATAATTTTGGTTTATTTAGACAAGCTTTGCTACTAAACTTATTACTAAGGACTCAGGAGTTCTTCTGAGAGAATTTTTTTATCAAGGAATTTTTTCAGAAGGACTCCAATGAGTCCTTTTTTAATTAGCAAATTAAAAAAATATAAGGAGGTTAAAATGAAAGAAAAAGAGAGAATTTCTATAGAAAGCTTTAATGTCTTCTGGGAGGCAGTAATTCTCCTAAAAAGAAAGAATTTAGATAAAGATCTTGATAAAAGCGAGGTTTGGGAGAAAGTAAGAGCTCTGCCGCTAACGGAAGCAGTAGAATTTCTTTTTTCTTTAGCCGACAGAAGAAAAGAATAATCAAAAAACAAAAAAGGCGCTTTTAGCGTCTTTTTTTATGTTAAAAAAAAAATTAAGAAATTATCTTCTTGATTTTCACCTCAGTTAAATATCTTCTTTGACTTTTCTTCTTTCTATATCTGGTCTTTGGCTTATATCTAAAAACAACGATTTTCTTGCTTCGCTTTTG
>Ga0190304_1001386_pt1 | contig 10747 bp, 7 predicted proteins | sample 48700712_MG_FD_161670 | JGI IMG/M metagenome (GOLD analysis project Ga0190304, IMG submission 161670) | Hydrothermal vent sediment bacterial communities from Southern Trench, Guaymas Basin, Mexico - 4870-07-1--2_MG | ecosystem: Environmental > Aquatic > Marine > Hydrothermal vents > Sediment ... | reverse complement strand
CCCTTGAGGCTGGGTGTAATATCCCTTTAAGCGTTGTTTGCTTTTATTTGGGTAGTAGCAATTTGGGGATTTTTAGAGTTTAGACGAGAAAACGGGAGAAGGTAAATGTGACTTGCCTTCTCCCAAAATTTATGCCTTTGGGATGCGGATGGAGTTGGTGAAAAGGGTTGAAAGTTGGGGGGCGTTGATCCTGGCTGTCATGGTATTGGGGGCCTGTTCTACGCCCTATAGTTCTGGAGGGGCTACCCAGGGAGAGATCGCCCACAAAGCCCGGGTGAGCAAACTGGAGGCTTTTAATCAGAGGCTGTTTAAAGCGGCCGTAAGCGTGGGTGAGGTGGAGTATCGTCTGGGCCCTGGAGACATAATCCAGGTGACGGTTTTTGGGATCAAGGAGTTGGAAGATTTGGAGGGAGAATTAGATTCTTTGGGGAGGGTCTCCCTCCCCCTAGTAGGCGAAGTGAAGCTGGGTGGACTTACCCTGCCCGAAGCCCAGAAGACTTTGACCAAGGCCTTTAGCAAGTACGTGTTGAATCCCAGGGTGTCCCTGGCAGTGAAGGAGTATCACAGTTATCGGGTTTCGGTACTGGGAGAGGTGAATAAGCCAGATGTTTATTCCCTGAGGGGGGGCAGGACCCTCCTGGACGTTTTGGCCATGGCGGGGGGGTTGACCAGTGACGCTTCTCATACCATCACCTTGGTACGCTTGGGTAAGGAAAGGAAAAGTATGATAGTGGATCTGGACCAGGTGGTGTCCAAGGATGCCTCAGAAGGTGGGGTTAAGTACAATATAATACTTCAGCCGGGGGACGTGGTTTATGTGCCCAGGGCGGGGAGCGTTTTCGTTGATGGTTTCGTGAACAAACCAGGGTCCTTTCCCCTATCTACCCCCATTACCCTTACCCAGGCTATTGCCCTGGCCGGAGGTATGAGAAACGAGGCAGACACCGATAAGGTTGCCATTTATCGTATGGGAGAAGGTGGAAAGAGGTATGTGATTCAGGTGGATCTCTATAAAGTGAAAGAGGGAAAGATCCCAGATCCCACTCTCCAGGATAACGATGTGGTGGTGGTGCCAAGCAGTGGGATGAAGGTGTTTGTATCTAGGTTCTTGAACTTCTTTGGTTTTGGCTTTACAAGAGCCACCGGTGGTGGGGCCTATGGGATGAGGGTTGGGAATCAGTAGCCATGGAGAACGGACATCAAGGAAAGCAGCCTGTGCCTTGGCACGAGGAAACACCGGTAAGGCCTGGTGACTATCCACTGTCTCAGACCGGACCGGGTGGGTATGGGACTTATTATGCGGAAGAGGAGGAGGTAGATCTCAGGGAGTATTTGGCCGTTGTGCTAAGAAGGAAGTGGACAGTCCTGGCGGTGCTCCTGTTGGTCGTCTTCACTACCGCCATTTTTACTTTTAAGATGAAACCCCTCTATAAGGCCACGGCTACCCTGGAGATATCGCCCATCCAGCCCCAGGTGGTGCCTTTTGGGGAGGAGGCTCCTCGGACGAGAATTGTAGAGCAGGCTAGGTATATTCAGTCCCAGGTGGAGATTATTAAGAGTAGAACACTTGCGAGAAGGGTAGTAGAGGTTTTGGATCTGGAGCACAGTCCCGAGTTCCAACCCCATGAGAAGAGCCTCATCTCTAAGCTGGTATCGGGGTTGAGAAAGGGGATCTCTTCCCTTTTGGGTGGGGGAAAGCACGAACTTCCCGTGAACCCTGAGGAGGCCGAGAAAGAGCGGCTGGTGTCGGCTTTCCTCGATAGGTTGAAGGTTACTCCAGTAAAAGGGGGAAAAAGCTTCCTCATGGCAGTGAGTTTTGAGGCACATGATCCCAAATTAGCGTCTAAGGTGGTGAATACCTTGGTGGAGGAGTACATAGCATTCGACCTGGAGAAGAGGATAGAGGCTACCAAGGTGGGCAAGAAGTACCTGGAGAAGCAGATAGCCAAGGTTCAGGCCAGGCTGGAGGAGGCTGAGGAGAAGCTCAACAAGTTTGCCAGGGAGAACGATATAGTATTTTTGAGCCAGTTGGGGAAGGGGGAGGGCCAAGGAGAGGATATAGCCACTACTCGGCTCAACGAGTTGACCAATGAGCTCATCAAGGCCGAAGCTCATAGAATCCAGTTGGAGTCTCTCTACAAGCAGAGCCTGAAAGACCCCGATAACCTTCCACAGATAATCAACAATCAGCTTATCAGCACGTTGAAGGATAGGCTGTCCCAGCTTGAGACCAAGTATGCCAATCTGTCTTCCACTTTTACCACTGAGTATCCAGAGATGAAGAGGATAACGGAGGAGATCTCTTCTGTTAAGTCTCAGATAGAGAGGGAGAAGAAGAGGGTGGTGGCCTCCATTAAGACAGATTATCTCACGGCTTTGGAAAGGGAGGAGATGCTCCGGGCTGCCCTGGAGAGACAGAAGAAGAAGACCGCTGAACTGAGACAGAAGGCTATAGATTACAATATTCTGAAAAGGGAGGTGGAGACCAACAGGCATATCTACGAGCTGTTGCTCCAAAGGTCCAAAGAGATGGACGTCGAGGCCAGTGTCAGGTCTACCAGTATCAAGCCCATAGACCGGGCATCTATTCCTTTGATTCCTTATAAGCCCAAGAAGGTGTTGAGTCTCTTGCTGTCCCTTATAGTGGGCCTGATGGCGGGTGTGTTCCTGGCCTTCTTCTTGGAGTATCTGGACAACACCATCAAAACCCCTGACGAGGTGGAGAAGCTCCTCAGACTGCCTGTGCTGGGTATGGTTCCAACCATCACCTTGAAGAAGAGAAAGAGGGAGGAGATAGAGTCAGAGGGCAGGTTGATAGACTACTATGCCCTTAACTCCCCTAAGTCTCCTGCCGCCGAGGCCTTCAGGATGGTGAGGACATCCCTCATGCTGGCTTCTCCCGGTGAACCTCCCAAGGCCATCCTGGTCACTTCTCCCCAGATGGGAGCTGGGAAGAGTCTGGTCTCCTTTAATCTGGCGGCCACCTTTGCCCAAATGGAGGAGAAGGTGATTCTTATAGATTGTGATTTGAGGAAGGCCAGGCTCCACAGGGTGTTGGATGTTAAGGCCAATCCTGGCCTTTCCAATTACCTGGCGGGCAGGACCGATCTGTCCCAGGTGGTCCATAGGTTGGATGGAAACCTGGGGGACGGGGTGAGTCTGGACTTCATCCCGGCTGGGACCGTTCCTCCCAATCCCGTGGAGTTGCTCAACTCCAAGTCTTTCGTTGGTCTCTTGGAGCATCTCAAGGAGGAGTATGACCATATAATATTAGATTCTCCTCCCATGTTGGGGTTTGCAGACTCTCTGGTTTTGAGTCGGGTAGTGGACGGTACTGTCTTGGTGTTGAGGAACCAAAAGACTCCCAAGCCTGCTGCTCGTTATGCCAGGGATAGAATACTGCAGGTGGGTGGTTACATTCTGGGAGTGGTGGTCAACGATGTTCATATGGAGAGGGGATCTTACTATTACGGCAAGTACTCAAGTTATTACTATTACGGTTACTATAGTAAGTATGGCTATGGTTCCACCCCGGAGCTGCCGGGGAAGTCTTAAGTTTCCGTGAGATAGTGGAATAGCGAAGTAGTGAATTAGTTGCCAGAGTCCGGGAAAGAATGTGGTCTTGCTTTGAGGAGTTAGTTGTTGAGTCTGGAGAAGGATAGAGATTCAGGCGCAGGGTTGTGACAGTTTCACCACTTCACTATTTCACTGTTTCCCTGTAAGTGAAGGGTATGCGGTGGTTGATAGGTTTTTCCATAGCTTGTCTGCTGTGGTTCTCCCTAATGCCTTTGGGGGCCTGGCTAGCAGGTGATCCCTTTAAGGAGCCTCTGAGGGTTCTCCCCAGGCTGGAGCGCATAGAGCCTCTGAACCACGTGTGGCCCTATCTTATTGGCCAGGCTTGGAGGAGCACGGGAAAGGGCAGAGAGGCAGAAAGGAGTTTTATCATGGCCTTGAAGCTGAATCCCATAGACTCTGGGGTTTGGGCGTCTTTGGCCGATCTTTACGTGGATCGTGGAAGGAAGGAGGAGGCCTTTCTGGCCCTGAAAAACGCTGCTTTCCTAGAGCCACTGGATGTTGCCGTTCAGTGGGGTGTGTTGGTGCGTCTCATGGCCCTGGATTTGCCACAGGCCAGGGATACCGTGCAGGCTATTGTTTCTAGGTTGATATTTCTGGACCCTACCAATCGCAGGAACCTATTTGCCCTGGCCCAAATGGTGGCAGAGAACGGAGAGGCCGAGGCATTGCTTCCCCATGACAGGGATGTCTGGAGGTCTTACCTTCTGTGGCTTATAACCAAGGGAAAGGTGAGGAAGGCCTATGATGTGTGGAACAAGTTGGGGGATCTTGGTTGGAGGGATAGGCGACTCTTTAAAAGGGTGGTGAACGGTTTTTTGGCTAAGAAGAGTTACCCTCTGGCCAGGAAAGTGTGGTTGGAGGAGTTTCCAGGGGATCTCTTTGTCCACAATGGAGGGTTCGAGAGGGATATACTGGACTTTGGATTTGGGTGGAGGTTTAGCTCTCGGATACCAGGGCTAAAGTCCTGGAGTTATGCTGGTAGAGAGTGGGTGGAGGGGAGACGCTCTTTTTTCATGGAGTTTGATGGAGAGAGTAATCCTTATGTGGCTTGGCCCAGGCAGCCGGTGTACCTGGATACTCCGGGTACTTACAGGTTGTCTGCTTACGTTAAGACCGAAGGCGTTACAGGGGCTTCGGGTTTTTCCATTAGGGTCTGGGGAAGGGGTGTAAGGGCTAGGAGCAAGGAAGTGAAAGGGTACTCTACCTGGAGATGGCTTAAGGTGGTATTTAAGGTGAGAGAACCTGGGTTATATTGGGTGGGTCTTTTTAGACCTTCTACTAGAAAGTTCAATAAGTTTTTGGGAGGCAGGGTCTGGATTGATCAGGTAAGGTTGGAGAAGGTGGATGAAGAAGAGGTTCCTTTGGGAAATTCTGGATGACGTGGCCCAAGGAAAGGATCTGATTTCTATATTCACTGTTCCTGGGCGTTCCCCTGCAAGGGTATGGGAGGCTTTAGGTCTCCTTGTGTCTATGGAGGGTTCTACCATTTTCCGAAAGGTGGCTTCCAAGTACATGGTGGATCCCTCTTACCTTCTCCATCGCGTCCAGGGTTTGATCCACCAGTTGGAGACCCTGCGTGAGGAGGATCCGTATTCTATCCTGGGGGTTGGGTACACTGCTTCTCCGTCTGAGATACACCAAAAATGGAAAGAGCTAATGCAGGAGTGGCATCCTGATAGGAGGGGTGGAAGCTCTGAGGCTCAAGAGATGTGTAGGAAGATCAATGAAGCCTATGATCTTCTTAAGGATAGGGAGAGAAGGATAGAGTATGACAGGCGGTTCTTACCCCTTTTGTCCATATTGAAGGGGTTAGAGGAAGGTGCCTCCCCTGCTACTCCTCAAAGATCAGTGGCGAAGTGGATCTTGTCGGGAGTTTTGGGTGTGTTGGTGTGTTTCATGGTGGCTGTATATCTGTCTAGTGGTACTGGTGGTAAAAAGTCGGGAGGAAAGTCCAGTAAGACCCATATGGTGGCCCGGTCTTCTTCCCAGGCTTCTTCCGCTGGTGGAAAGGGTGATGTGTCTGGGAAGAAGGTTCCTCTGGACAGGGACAAATCTGTAGTCTCGGGGTCTTCTTCACCATCCAAAGTGGTGGCTTCCTTTGTCGAGAAAAAGGTCCCTAATATGAACCTTGATATGGATGGGGTTCGATCTTTAGGCACAGGTTCTGTTAACGAGAAGCCTTCCACTGTGAAGAAGAGGGGATTTGAAGGTCCCGCTCCTTTGCGTAAAAGGGTAGCTACTGTGGCAAAGGCGCCGAAGATAGAGGTTTCAAAGAGTGTGATTCCCCTGGAGGCTCCCAAGTTGGTTGAGGCGGGTACTCCTTCTAGGCCACAGAGGAGAAAGAGGACCATTCGTCGTAGTGCTGTCAGGTTGGTGGAGAGGGGGCCTTCCTCTGGGAGTAAGAGAAAGGCACCCGTTAAAAGAAAAGAGAAGGCGAAGGTTGCTGCAGTGTCGCAGTCTTCCGCAGAGATGTTCAAGGAGAGAAAACAGGTTTCTCAGCCTCTTCACATGGAGTCTCCTACTCCCCGAGTTCTGGGTTCTAAGTCTCTGGTTTCACCTTTCTCTGTGGTGGGGAAGTTTATAGAGGCTTACAGGGAGGAGGATCTGGGACTTCTCTTTTCCCTTTTTACTAGTGATGCTTTGGAGAACGGACAGCCCATAATTAAGTATGTGGCCAGGTATCGCCAGTTTTTCCAGACATTTAAGATCTTGGATTATCGGTTGGTGGATGGTGAAGTTGTCCCTAGCTCCGAAAGGGTGAGGGTCCATGGTTCCTATTTGATCAGTCTTATCCCCCGTTCTGGGGGTAACCTCCACTGGGTCAGGGGGGCAGTGACTTGGACTCTGGTTAAAGAAAAAGACGGTCGGTGGCTCATAAGCTCTTTGGATTATACTGTGGAGTGATCACCTTTAGAGGATTTTCTCTGGTTAGGGCCTTGGCCAGGTTTTTCCCTCCCTTTTTTGTCAGGGCCCGATGCGCTCTTTCCAGGAGTTTTGGATCTCTGCTCCCCGCCCTGTGGCTGTCCGATGCCACGTAGAGTGCCCACCCTTTTTCTATCATGATCCAGGCTTCTTTCTGGATCTCCCTTCCCCATAAACCCACCAGGCTGCCGGCGCCTATCTGGATCTCTGCTCCCAGTTCCTTCAGGGATTCCAGGAGGGGATTGTGGACCAGGGCACTCCTTTCGGGATGGGCCAGGATAGGTGTGAGACCTATGGCTAGGAGATCTCTGACGATATCCTCTAGCCAGGGTGGAGAGGAGAAGGTGGGAGATTCCACAAGGATGTGCCTGCCTGAAGAGTACAAGGGTAGGCGCCCTTCTTCTATCCACTGAACCATTTCGGGGAAGGGCTCGATCTCAGCGGCCAGGGAAACTTCCAGGGGAATACCCTCGGTTTGAAGTTTTTCTCTCAACTCTTCCAGGAGGATGGGTCCCCTTTTCACCCCCTTGGTATAGGCCCCGGGGATGAAGTGGGGAGTGGCTACCATGTGGGTGATGCCCATTTCCACGGCGGTTTTGCACATTTGGAGGGTCTCTTCCCAGTCTTGGGAGCCGTCGTCTACCCCGGGAAGGATGTGGGTGTGGATGTCTATCATTCTCTCCACTCCCTGGCCACCCAGGATATCCCTAGGATAGCAAAGAAGATGTAGGCATTGGCGGGTATGTGGAGGTTGAAGTCGAAGAAGGAGTGGATGAGCATGGCTACCATGCCTGTGGTTGCCCCCCTGGTGATGAGGGAAGGGGAATCCAGGGACCATTTAATGGCCCTTACCGTGGCCCATAGGAAGGGGAGGGTGAGGACCAGGCCACCTTCGGCAAGGAGCTCTAGGTAGTCGTTGTGGGCATGGGTGAAGATGGACTGGGTGGGAAATGTTTTGTAGATTGGGAGGGAGAAGGGGTAGGTGCCTAGGCCTGTGCCAAATATGGGGAAGTCTTTGATCATTTTTATGGTGTCTTTCCACACGAGTAGGCGGCCTCTTTCCAATTCGCTGGCTGCTTGAAAGAATCTTTCTAGGATAGGGTTTATCCCCAGCCATAGGAGATAAGCAGCCAAAAGGATGAGAAAGAGCCACATGTAGCCTGTAAGTCTTGAGCCTTTTCCCCCTGTTCTCCTGAAATTGAGATGTGTCCAGAAGGCGAAGGAGGCCACGAAGGCTACTATTCCTGCCCTGGATACGGTGAAGAAGAGGGCCAGGGAGAGGATGACTACCAGGAGGATGCCTAGAAGCCTTTTGGATTTCTCTTCGCCGGCGTAAGGAGTTGGATGCCTCCATTCTAGCACCTGGGAAAGGTGAAGGGGTATGACCATGTCCAGGTAGCCGGCCAGGTGGTCAGGGTTTCTGTAGGTGCCGTGGACCCTGCCCGTGACATATTCCTTCTTGTGGTACCAGAGGAGGGCATGGCTCCCTGTGGCGAAGAGGAAGAGGCCGTAGAGGGCCTGGAATATGGATAGGGCCAGGAGGGAGTTTATGAGCCTGTTCAGGGTTTCCCTGGTAGAAAAGAGGTTCACCACCAGAATGAAGAGAAAGACTGCGGTGAACCAGCGTGTGAGCTCTTTGATGGTGAGGTAAGGCACCAGGGAGATGGTGGACCAGTAGGTGAGAACCCCCAGCTTCTTCCTCAGGGCCACGGCCTGGGGGGAGAGAACCTTTAGTAAAGGGAGGGGGAGGGGGATCACCTGGACAATTCCCCCCGCCAGAAAAATGGCCATGGGAAGAAGGATGGGGGGTTTTTCTATCTTTCCCTTGGGCATAAGCCACCAGGCAGCGAAGATGAGGATGATGCTCGTTTCTTCCACGGCCAGGACTGGGGGCTGGACGGCGCCGAAGAGGAACGCCGAGGATACCAGGACCAAGATGATGCCAACTCTCAGGATGGAGGGAAGGAGGTCTTTCTTGCCGGTGACTATGGATGGTAGCTTTTTCATCCTCTCCTTCTAGCTCTGATGGTGATCTCTTGTTGCATAGAGTATGCCAAGGGCGCTAAAAATGTAAACCCAAGGGGATTTTTACTACTAAGGAGGAGCTTATGATACCTGTGACCACTGCCCAGGAGATGAGAGCTTTGGATGAGGCTACCATTCAAGGATTGGGCCTTCCTGGTGTTGTCCTCATGGAGCACGCGGGATTCGGTGTGCTCCTCCACATGGAGGATTTTTTCGGTGACCTGGAGGGTAAAAACATTCTGGTTGTATGCGGGAAGGGTAACAACGGAGGTGATGGGTTTGTGGTGGGCCGTTGGGCCATGTCCAGAGGTGCTCGGGTAGAGGTGGTGCTCTTGGCGGAGTTAGAGCAGCTCAGGGGGGATGCACATATCAATGCCTCTGTATTTGAAAAGCTCTACTCTGGGTGCCTCCACTGTGTCACGGAAGATACAGGGGTTCTGGAGGGGCTTCTGGGATGGGCCGAGATAGTGGTGGATGGCATCCTGGGCACGGGCCTCTCCTCGGGGGCCCGGGGATTGGCTGCTCGGGCCATAGAGCTTATCAACGCCTCGAAACGGCCTGTGGTGGCTATAGATATACCTTCGGGGCTCTCTGCTGACACAGGCTTGATCCCTGGACCTGCCGTGGACGCCGATCTTACCGTCACTTTTGGATTGCCCAAGATCGCCCACTACACCTTCCCCGCTGCGGAGTTGGTGGGGGATTTGAGGGTGGTTGATATCGGTATTCCTCCACAGTTCGTGGAGAAGGCGGATATCCTCACCCATGTGCCCGAGGAACTGGATGTGTTTCTCCTCTTCCCCCCACGGCCCCTAAACGTCCATAAGGGCCGCTACGGACATCTGTTGGGGGTGGCTGGTTCTCCAGGGAAAACAGGGGCAGGTATCATGACGGCCCAGGCTGCCCTCAGGGTGGGAACAGGGCTTGTGACCATGGGGATACCGTCCTCTTTGAATCCCGTTTTTGAGGCTTCTCTGTTGGAGGCCATGACTTTGCCATTGCCTGACGATGAGGGGTATTTGTTGGAGGGTGCTCTGGAAGTGATAGCCAATAACCTGGAGGGTAAAACGGCACTGGCCATTGGGCCTGGTTTGGGCACCAATCCCTCTACCGTGACCCTGGTGAGGGCTTTACTTGCGGAAGTGGATCTGCCCGTGGTGGTGGATGCTGATGGTGTTAATGCCATGGTGGGTGCCCTCGATCTGTTAAGAGATAGAAAGGCCCCTACCGTTTTGACACCCCATCCCGGTGAAATGGCCCGCCTTTTGGGGACCACCCCTGGAGAGGTTCAGAGCCGTCGTCTGGAGACGGCCCGTGATTTTGCCCGGGAGTACGGAGTGGTTCTGGTCCTCAAGGGAGCAGGTACGGTGACAGCCCTCCCCGATGGCCGGGCCTATATAAACCCCACTGGCAATCCTGGAATGGCTTCTGGGGGCAGTGGGGACGTGCTGACAGGCATTATAGGTGGACTTCTGGCTCAGGGCATGGGTGCCGGTGAGGCTGCTTGGGCCGGTGTCTATATCCATGGGTTGGCAGGTGATAAAGCTGCCCAGGAGAAGAGCGAGGTGACTCTTTTGGCCGGGGATATGATAGAAGTCTTGCCCAGTATCTTTAAGGAGTGGGAAGAATGGAGCGCTTCCGTCCTCTAATAGAACGGGCCCACATACTACTGGAGTCTTTGCCCTACATCAGGGCCTTTTACGGCAAGACGGTGGTGGTGAAGTATGGTGGCCACGCCATGGTGGATGAGGACCTCAAAGACTTCTTTGCCAAGGATGTGGTCCTCATGAAGTATATCGGTATGCATCCCGTGGTGATCCACGGGGGTGGTCCCCAGATCGGGCGGACTATGAAACGCATGGGCAAGACCTCTCGCTTTGTGGATGGGCTTAGGGTTACTGACGATGAGACCATGGATATTGTGGAGATGGTTCTGGGAGGCAAAGTGAACAAGGAGATAGTGGCTCTCATCAACAAGCATGGAGGCAGGGCGGTGGGTCTTACGGGTAAGGACGGGGGGCTCATTACTGCCCGGAAGATGATGGTTAGCAGGGAATCTCCGGCTGGCCAGGCTCCGGAGATCATTGATCTGGGCCATGTGGGGGAGGTGGTGGGGGTGGACCCTAACGTTATAGGTATCCTCAAGGAGGGGGATTTCATTCCCGTCATCGCCCCAGTGGGAGTGGACGATGAAGGTGTGGCCTACAATATCAATGCCGATCAC
>Ga0190304_1001385_pt1 | contig 10747 bp, 10 predicted proteins | sample 48700712_MG_FD_161670 | JGI IMG/M metagenome (GOLD analysis project Ga0190304, IMG submission 161670) | Hydrothermal vent sediment bacterial communities from Southern Trench, Guaymas Basin, Mexico - 4870-07-1--2_MG | ecosystem: Environmental > Aquatic > Marine > Hydrothermal vents > Sediment ... | reverse complement strand
TAACCATAAGCTCTATAGTTTCCACATACTCGTAGGTTGTGAAGCGTTTTCCACAGTCTATACACTCTTTACGTCTTCTAACAGCGTTGGCTGGCGAATCTCGGGTTTCAAGGGTTTTAATGTTTTCAGACCCACAGTATGGGCATTTCATGAAATCACTATCACGCTTTATAATTTTAGTGTTTTTATAATCGAAACAGACACTAGGTATAGGGTTCTGGTTGTATTTAAACAATTTCCACAACAATGTTGAAATATATAAAAAGTTAGGCTGGAGAAATATGTCAACATTAAACACGATTGCGGAAAAACAGACACCTCAAAATAGGCTTCTCTAAAGAAACAGCTTCAATTTTGAACTTTCTTGATTGATGTTTAAAACTTTCTTAAAATCCTATTTTTGTGCAACTTTTGAAAAGGAAAAACTTGTGCTGGCAAATAGTAGAATAAGGGCGAGAGAAAAGAAAAGCCCAAAATAACCGAGATTTGTTGTGAGTATTAATCCACTAATTATAGGGCCAAGTGTTTGTCCTACATCCATAATTGTTCCTAAAAATCCCATGGCGCCTCCCACAAGTTTTAGGGAAACAAGTTCACTTGCCAAAGCGGGCGTAGAAGATGTTACCATGGAAAACCCTAGACCGTAAGCTATTGCGAAAAGTAGCAGGACTGGAAACTGCGTAAAAAAGGGAGTAGCCACCAACGGAACAGCGCTGATGAGGCAGCCTAAAATTATAGGCTTTCTTCTTCCAATCCTATCTGAAACCCTGCCTAAAATGGGCTTAAAAATCATAACCATAAACAATGCGCTTGCCACGATAACACCTTGCAGAAAAGAATCTAACCCAGCGATTTCTCCAGCGTATTTAACAAGGAAAAACTCTACAGAACCGTAAACATAGTATTGGGCGGCTTCAACAAAGCTTGTAACCAACATGCCAGGCGCCTTAACAATTTCTCTCCATCCATGGATAACGCTTTTTGAGCTTGAATTTCCTCTATTTTCAGTAGCCCCCCTCTTTTTCCCTAGAAACGCTAGTGCTGTGATAAACGCGGTTACTCCAGCGAAACCAACTGCAAGGTAAAGGCTGTGGAAGTTGTTGCTTGTAACAAGTAGAATGTAGCCGCCGAGAACAGGGGCAATGTTTCTTCCAACAACTGTCACAGAGGAGAAAAGGGATATGCGTTCTCCCCGCTTTTTCGGGAAAATCTCAGCAACAAAAGCTTGAGCAACAGGAACGAATATTCCAGTGGCGAATCCATGGTAAAAGCGTACAAGAATAAGTTGCCACCAAGAATTTATTAGGAGATACAGAAAAGGAGCGGAGGCGAAAATGAAACTGGAAAACAAGAGAACTTTTCTCCGTCCCAGAACGTCTGAAAGAGAGCCAGCAGGCAAGCTTATCAGTATTCCAGGAATTGTGGAGGCTGAGGCAACCAGTCCAGTCCAAAAACCTTCTGGAGTTTGAAGATAAGCGGCGAAGGATGGCAAAACAGGACTTTTTGACATGGTAGAGCTTAATATAGCGAAGAATCCTATGAGACAGAGAATAAGGAAGATTTTTGTCTGCGAATTCATTTAATCCCTTTTTGAAGTTTTATACTTTTTAAATTATTGTTTTCTGTATTTGCATGCACTATTCTTTCGATTTTGGACATATTTTAGGTTGGAAATAACTATCTTATAACTTAATACACTTGACACTCTTGTGAGCACACATGTACGCAACAAAAATCGTTCACATACTTCAGAATCAAGAAAAAATCTTGAACACAAAGATAAAGAAAATCCAGAAAAGAAGAGTTTCAAACGAGATAGACACCATACAATTGCTTTTCATGAAAATTATAAGGAAGCTGCTTCGAAGCCTAAAAGAAACTGTTTGGATGGTGCATCTTCTTAAAACATCAATTTTAGTGACAAAAACTCCTTTAACAACCTTAAAGTGCATGTCAAAAGCCACCCTAAACCAAACACTTCAGTTTTAAGCGTTCAGAACAACTTTATATTTTATTGTTTGCAAATAGCAAAAGGATGAAAATACGAAAATTCACCTTCGACGACTTGCCAAAACTTGTTAAATTGCTTAATGAGACGCATAAAGATTCTTACGAGTTTACTCCCTACACTGAAGAGGATCTTGGCTCTTGGATTAGAGACGAACATCTAGAAATTTTAATTGCTGAAGAGAACGGTGAATTTTTAGGTTCTACAGCTTATGAAGATAGCCACTGGGGAGAAGAAATAGTTTGGCTGGCAGTTTCTAAAAATGCAAACCAGAAACTTGTTGAAGACGCTTTAGTATCTGAAATTGAAAAGTATGTTAAGGGCGAAAAAGTTTTCACAACAGTGGATGCTGACAGCCCGAAAATTGATGAATGGAAAAGACGTGGCTACACGCCTGAAGGCGGACTCTATCACATGGTGGTTGACATTAACGGTTTGAAACCTCTACCAGAAGTCCCTAAGGGCGTAATTCTTCGAAGTTTGAGGGTTGGCGAAGAGAAGAAGCTTGTTGAAGCTGTAAACAAGAGCTTTGGCTGGGAAAGACTAAAAATAGGCGTTATTAACCGTTGGAAAAAAGAGAACCCTCCTTTCAACGAAGACTGGGTTCACGTGGCTGAAATCAACAGCAAAATAGTTTCTGTCGTAGTTTCTAGACCCAATAAAGAATATAACGAATTTTATCACGCTAAAAGAGGTTATCTGGGTCCAGCAGCCACCCTTCCCGAGTATCGTGGAAAAAATCTTGCCTCCGCTCTTACTTGTAGAGCTATGAACTTTCTGTTTGAGAAGGGGATGGACTCTGCGGCTTTGTATACTACGGAGCAGAATGTCGCGTCAGTTGCTCTCTTAACCAAGCTTGGTTTTAGAATAGGTCACTACTGGAAATTTCTCCGCAAAAATATTTCCCATGGTAAAGATTGTTTAAAAGGATAATTAGAGATTAGAGGGAGAAATTGTAAAAATTTCGGGGTGTAAAAAAGTTTTATGGCTTTCTTCTGGATGCCTCCTTTTCCACTTCCAACTCTCTAACCCTTGTCTCTATGAACTCAGCAACTTTCTCTTGACTATACTTTTGCTCTTCTTTCTGCAGCTTCAACTGTTCTTTGATTGTTGCTAACACTTTGTCCATGTCAAAAGGCTTTACAATGTAAGCGTCTGCTCCCCGGTTTACAGCTTCTATGGCGTTCTGCAGCGTCGGATAACCAGTGATTATTATTTTCCGCATTTTGGGCGTAGTATCCCTTACCTTTGTTAGAAGCTCTATGCCTTCCATGTCAGGCAGCCTAATATCAATTAAAGCAAGATTGTAGGCTTTTCTCTTAGTTATTTCTATGGCTTTCTGAGCGGTTTCTGCCTGTTCAACAGTATATCCTTCTTCTTCAAGGATTGTTGTTAACACCTTTCTTATGTTTTCGTCGTCGTCAACAACGAGGATTCGAGCGCTTTCACCCATATTTTCTCACCTCCTTCCTTTATTTCTGGTTTAATTGGGACAACAACTGTGAAAGTTGTGCCCTTTCCAATTTCACTTTCAACTATAATGTTGCCTCCATGGGCTTCTACAATACGTTTGCAGATTGCCAAGCCGAAACCCATTCCCTTGGCTTTTGTTGTGAAGAGGGGGGTCCAAATTTTTTCCAAAACTTCTTTTTTCATTCCTACGCCTGTATCGGAGAAACTGAATTCTATGTTGTTGTTTCTTTTTCTGCTGGTTACTGTTATGGTGCCGCCTTTTGGCATGGCTTCCACAGCGTTTTTAACAATGTTCACGAAAACTCTTTTCATCTTTCCGATATCTACCCATATTTTCGGCTTGTCTTGCACACGCTTTTTCACCTTGATGTTTTTTGGAATCTCAACAAGGGACAAAGTTTCTTCCACAAGCGTTCTTGGATCGGTTTCTGTTGGTTCCAGCTCTATTTCCCGTGAATAGTCTAGAAGGTCGTTTATGATTTTGTTTGAATACTCTATGTTTTTCTCTATAAGCTCCAGCATTTCCTTAATTTTGACATCTACTTTTGGAGTAAGCTTCTTTTTTAGATAGTATTGGGCGCCTGCGATGCTTGTTAGTGGGTTGCGTAAGTCGTGTCCCACCATGCCCGCCAATTCGCCTATAACCGCTAACCTTTGAGCTTTAAGCAGTTTTTCTTGGGATTCTCTTAACTCTCGGGTTCTTTCTTCCACTTTCTGTTCGAGTTTTTCTGCGTACTCTTCAAGTTTTTCTCTTGCTTGTCTCAAACTTTCAATAAGCTGGGCGTTTTCAATGGTTATTGCAGCTTGGTGCAAGAAAAGCTCTAAAGGCGCCAATGTTTCTTTTGTGGGTTTTCTACCGTCCACGGGGTCGTCCATGCTCAAAATTCCAACGATTTTTCCCTCTGGAGTGCGTAACGGCGCGTAAAGCATGTCTTGCGGATGCCAGTCCACCATTTCTTCTGGAGAAAGCCTACTTAGAACGCCTGCGTAAGTTGTAGTCACGTCTGGTGGAGTTTCAGGTGGTAAACCGTGAATATGCTCTCTTATCCATGGGTCGCTCCATGGTAGATAGTAGAATTCTCCTATTTTGAAGCGTTCAAATTTTGGTCCTAACCTTTCTCGCCAAACGTGTCCAGGAGCTTTTCTTTCCATTAAAAGCTTTTGCTCTTCTTTTGTTAAGCCCACGGTGACAATGTCTGTTCCCTCAAGGTTTTCATCTCTTAGGGATATGACGACTCTTCGCCAGCCAAATTTTTGTATTGCTTTGGCGATTACTTTTAGTCTTTTCTGCATGTCTTTAACTTGCATAATTTTTGTGGAGCTTCTCATCAGATTCGCTATTTTCTTAGATATTTCTCTCAGTTCCTCTCTCCTTTCAAGGTTGGTTATGGCTGTGGCAGCGTGGGAAGCCAAGGCTTCTAAAAGCTCTTTGTCATCTTCATCGAAGGCGGCAATTCTTTTGCTTTCAACATTTAATACTCCTAAAATTCTTTTGCCTGCTTTTATTGGAACTGCAAGTTCAGAAAGCATTCCTTTTGCGCCAACCACATAATAGGGGTCCTTTCTAACGTCTGGAACTATAACAGGTTTGCCTGTTTTTGCCGCCTTTACCGTTATTCCCTTTTTTCCTTCAAGTGGCAGGTTGAGTGTGAGTTTTTCGGGATATTTGCGTTGAGCTACAAGTCTAAGCATTTTCCCCTTTACTCTGAAGAAAGAGGCGTATTCAAATCCAAGAATCTTTTCCATAACGTCTAATGTTATTTCATGGATTTCTGTTTGTTTCTGTGCCTTGTTCAAGTTTTTGGCGTACTCGTTTAATGCTGAAAGTGTCTGTTGTTTTTTCAGGTTTGTTATGGCGATGGCAGCGTGAGAAGCCAATATTTCCAGCAGTTTCTTGTCGTTTTCGTCAAAAGCGTTAAGCTTTCTGCTTTCTACATTTAAAACGCCAATAACCTTGTCGCCGAGTTTCATTGGAACTGCGAGTTCAGAACGTATGCCTTCTGCGCCTTCAACATAGTTTTTCTCTTTTCTGACGTCTGGAATCAAAATTGGCTTACCTGTTCTTGCAGCTTTTGCGGTTACTCCCTTTCTTCCATTTAGTGGCAACGTAAGTGTGGGTACATTTGAGAATCCCTTATGAAGCTTTAAGCATAGCATATCTCCCTCTATGATGAAGATGTCGGAGAACTCGAATCCTAGAATTTTCTCCATAGCCTCAACCGTAAGCTTGTAAATTTCTTCCATGCTCTTTGCCATGTTTAGACTTTGCCCATACATGTTTAATGCTGAAAGTCTTTTATCGTAAAGTTTCCTTTGGTTTTCCATTTTTTTATTTTCGGTAATGTCGAGCAGTTGAGCTATGGTTCGTTTTCTACCATGTCTATTCTGTATGAGGGCGGCTTTGATTTCAACGTCTCTTTCCTCGCCATTCTTCCGAACTATTTTAAATTTATATTGGGAAGGTTGTATTTCTCCTCTTTGTCTACGTAGGTATCTATCTTCAACCAAGGCTCTGCTGTCTTTATGGAGAAACTTTCTGAAATCTTGTCCAATTATTTCCTTTTTCTGATATCCGCTTAGACGTGTTGCCTCTTCATTGGCGTAAATGATTCTGAAGTTTTCATCCATTATTAGGATGGTGTCGTGGGAGTTTTCCACAATGGTTCGGAAAAGTTCTTCGCTTTCCCGCAATGCCTCCTCTATTTTTTTCCGCTTGGTGACATCCCTCAAAATCACCTCAGCACCCACAATTTTTCTTTCCTTTCTAATGGGACTTGCTCTATACTCTGCAATTCGCTTTCCTTTTTTCGTGATAACTTCAACTTCTCCCTCAACGGTCTTTCCTCGGAGAACGTCTAAGGTGTGTTTACCTAGCTTTGGCCAGTGTTTCTTTGGAACGAAATGAAGCATGTTCTTCCCGATGAGTTCGTCTTTTTCGTATCCATACTCGGCAAAAACTTTATTGGCCGATAGAATGTTTCCTTTTCTGTCTAGGATGAGTATTGCATCAGACGCGTTCTCAAACAAGCTCCGATACTTCTCTTCAGATTCTCTTAAAGCTTCTTCAGCCTTCTTCTGTTCGGTGATGTCGCGGTCAGCACCCCGATATCCAATAAGCTTCCCTTCAGCATCGATTATTGGGACACCACTTGTCTCTAAAATAACAACATGGCCATCCTTGTGTATATTTCGATTCACAAACCCCGCAAACGGTTCTTTTCTTTTGAACACTTCAAATGCGACAGATTTAAGTTGTTCTCGCTCGTCAGGATGGAAGAAATCATAAAAGAACTTTCCAATAATTTCTTCAGCTTTATATCCTAACACTCGCTCAACTACCGTGTTGGAGTATGTGTAACGTCCTTCAGCATCCACTTCCCATATCCACTCACCCGAGTTTTCTGCTATGTCACTAAACCTCTTCTCTGATTCTCGAAGTTTCTCTTCAACTTTCTTGTACTGGCTTATGTCCATTACAAACAAGACCGCCCCTGCAAATTTTTTGTCTCTAAACAATGGGACGCCCACAACTCTCAGGAACGATTCTTTCCCGTATAGTGAAGTGAAACGGGTCTCTACAGATAGTCCTTTTCCTTTTAAAAGCTCGTTAAACTTGTCCACTAATCCTGTTCTTTTTACAGATGGCAATTTTCTGATGTCTGTTCCTATGGCTTTTGACTCTTCATCGGGAGGCACTCCAAGAATTTCTTTCATCTTAGGGTTTTCATATACAATTCGTAGTTTTTCGTCAAGTTTTAACGTTCCTACCGGAGAATTATCTAAAATTTCCTTAAAGCATTCAGAAACTGCTGTGTAATCCGTTTTCTTCATCGGTTACACATTCTCCTGTAGCAGCTTCTTCTTCACATTGTCTATGTACTCTTGAAAGTTCCAGGACTTTTCTTCAAATTTGAGACCTAGTTTTCCATAAAGATGTTTCAAAATGAGTTTTTCAAGATATGAAGCCCCTGGTCCAAAAATTCCTTCTAAAGCTTTTGTAAATTCTGTTAGATTTTCTGGAATGTACTCCTTTTTTATGTGAAAAGAAGTTTCCAAATGAAAGATTATGGCCTGCTTCGGAGAATCGCCGAGAGATGATAGACCATCCTCAACTGCTGCCAGAATGATGTCATTAAGGTTGTTTTGGGGCAATGGCTAACCCTCGAGGGCTAAATCTGATTTAGAATGAACTTTGCAACGCTTTGATAAATTACTTGTGAACTTTGAATCTGTATTTCAAAAGAAGAATTTTAGGCGCTGACTGTTTTCTTTTTTGGCTGTTCAAAAGCTTTTCTGGCAGCATCCACATATTCGAGAAATTCCAGTTCTTTTTTCGTTTTCCATTCTAGCGGCTTCCCAATTTTCTTGTACAAGTTTTTCATAATTAGAATTTCTATGAAATTTGCTCCTAAACCAAAAATTTTCTCTAATCCTTCTTCAAAATCCTTTAGGCGATTTGGAATCTCGTTTTTAGAGACTTTAAACTTGTCTTCAAGATGGAAATAGATGGCTTGTTTAGCTGATTCTCCAAGCGAAACCAAAGCGTCGTCTATGGCTTCAAGCAAGAGTTTTTCGAAGGCTTTCCCTTTTTTTGTCAACTGGCTATTTCTCCTAGACTGGAGCCGTGGAAAGTCTAACTTTATAGGATAAATAATAAAATACTTGTGGATTTTTAAATTTAATTCCTAATGAAGCCAATTTCGAGTTGAAATCAGAATAAAAATCCTATAAAAAGCTAAAAACGAATTGCCCCACATACCTTCTCCTTAACCAGTCCCAGCTCTTTAGCATAGTCCATAAGCGCGGTTCTCAAGATTTCACTCTCACTCGTCCCAAGCCGTTTGGCTAAAACGGTTAAAATTTCCCTCTGCTCTTTGCTTAGCACAACTTTAACAACGCATTTTCTAGGCATAACATGTCACTTTTCAAGGTTTAGCCCAATCTTTTTGCCTTCATGCTGGTCTGTGTGTGGGCTACTGCAGTGTACAATTTGCCTTTTCATTTTCTTCCTATTTAAACTGGGTGTTAGTTGTGTGAGGTTGATGGAAGGTGCCTTGGGAAATAACCGACCAGTACATTCGCAGTGGTCACCGCGGTGCAGAGGAGTTTAAGCCTGAAAGTTTGCGCACCATAACTTTGAGCGAAGAAGAGGGAATCAAAGCCGTAATTGGCAAACCTAAAGGTAAAGACTCTATGGAGGTTCAAAGCTATCTCTTCGACGTTTCTAAAGGCTGGACTTTGGAGAAGGCTAAGGCTTGGTTTGAAAAACATCATAAAGACGTGGTTAAACGCGAACATGTTTCCGCTGTGATTCCTTTTAAGGTTTTGGAAAAAATTGTTGACAAGCCCTTGCGGATTCGCGGAATAGCCCTAACCAGCGGCATGAGCAGAAACTTCAACATTTACACACCTCAAGAATTGCAGTCTTTCGCCGACAAACTTGTTTCCGCCCCCATCTACATGGAGCATGTTTCAGCAGCTAACGCTGTTGGAAAAATAGTTAAAACCGAATGGGATGGGCAGAACCTCTGGTATGAAGCTGAAATTTACGATGAAGAAACCGCTGAAAAAATCCGCAAGGGCTTAATAAAACACGTAAGCGTTGGAGCCGACTACGAAACCATAGACATTCTAGACGGAAAAGTGCCCCACGGCTTACATAACGCTGAACTAAGCCTCGTAGCTGTGCCAGGAGTACCAGAAACAAACATACAGGTTATGGAAAAACTGCAGTTTAAGGAGCAAGCCTCCACGCCCATAACGGCTGGCGAATACATTTTAGGCTATTACAGCGATGTTTCAGCCTTTATGCCGGAACATTTCAGAGCCGTTTGGCTTGACCGAGAAAACGGAATTTTGGCTTTAATGGGAAAACCGCGGAAAAATCCTGAAACTCAGCGGGTTCACGCAATCTTTTTCTCTAAAGAGAAAATGTGGGACCAAAACAAGATTAGAGACTGGCTTTCCCTCCACCCAAACTACATGGATTCAGCCTTCAACTACAATTTTGAATGTCTCTTTACACAGCCAGCAGAGCCAACAATACCCGTAAAAGACGTTATACGCTTACTTGAAAACGTCTTACCAAGCTCAATTGTTCAGAGAAGCTGGAGTTTCGGTCCCCAAAGGCTTTGTCAAGAGTTGAGGAGGATTATTTTGAAACTGCAAAAGCTTCGTGAAAGTCACCCTTGTGACCGCGAGTAGCCGAGGATGAACTCGGTGAAAGCGAAAAGTTTATGGAGTGATATAATATGGCGGACGTGTCTGGAAAAACCTGGATAGCAGTTGGCGAAACAGACGACCCAAACGCTATAATAGAATCTTTTGAAGCAGAGGCTGACATAACGAAAGGCGACCCTGTCTATTTAAGCGACGACAACAAGGTTAGCCCTGCAACTTCTGCTAAAGACTGCATTGGCATAGCCTTAAAAAGCGTTTCTATAGGCGAGCTTTGCCCAGTTCTAGTTCGCGGCAGAGTTAAGGTGAAGGCTGGCGGAGCCATAACCCGAGGCAAAGCCGTTTACGGTGCAGACGCAGACAAGCGAATTCTTGAACTGGCAGACCAGAATGTTAACGAAGGCGGCACAGACTCCTACACCATCTACTACAACCGCAAGCTTGGAACAGCCCTCCAATCCACAACCGCTGCAGACGACCTCCTCTTCATATACGTGGAGAAGTGAGCCAATATGAAACCGAAACTTTTTGAATCCCTAATGCAAAAAGACGGCGAATTCAAAGAGCACGTGGAAAGCTTAAGACATAAAGCAGCGGTACACCCGTTTCTTAGGCGCTACTGCGAAGTCGGCGTAAAAGAAGGCTTTTTCAGCGACGTTATCAGCGCCCTAGGAAGAATGCATGACACCCTTGTGCAAGCGGCTTATCCAGAAATGATAGGCAGAAACATAATCACAGTACGCCCCACAACCGAAACCATGGAGCGGTTTCCTTTAGACGAGAAGGCTGTGGCTTACCGTTACGCTGAAGGCGCAGCAACAAGACTCAGCGGGAAAAAAATCGCCACCGTGGACATATACACCAACATTCTGGCTGAAGCCTCTGAAGAATGGACCCGCGAATTTCTTGAAGACGCCACATGGAATGTTATGGATAGCATGATTGAAAAGGTTGGCAGAGCCCTAGGTGAAGAGGAAACCAACAGAATCTTGGCACTTTACGGCTCTATTGCAGATGCGGATTTGGCTGGCGGGGCTCCAATAGACCAGGGCGGGGCAGCTATGGACTGGAACGGCTTGGTTAAGCTTC
>Ga0190304_1001383_pt1 | contig 10766 bp, 11 predicted proteins | sample 48700712_MG_FD_161670 | JGI IMG/M metagenome (GOLD analysis project Ga0190304, IMG submission 161670) | Hydrothermal vent sediment bacterial communities from Southern Trench, Guaymas Basin, Mexico - 4870-07-1--2_MG | ecosystem: Environmental > Aquatic > Marine > Hydrothermal vents > Sediment ... | reverse complement strand
AGTTCGACAGTATCCTTTTCTCTTTTATTGTTTCTCTGTTCTCCAAGATATCGTTTCTCAGTTTTTCTATGTTTTCCTCTGTCATTCCATAGTTTCTGAATATCTCCTTTATCTCTTCGGGGAATCCATTCTGTATCTCTGTGAAGGCATCATCTAAATCTTCGTTTGATAAATTCTCAAATGCCATTATCTCCTCTCTCTGTGTCTATGCTGTATGTTTTTACTCCGATAGATTCTCCTTTTATTCTTTTTATGTATTTTTCTGGTCTGTCCAGAGAATAAATCGGTAAAATAGCTAGCAAAAGACTTAAGACAAGAAACAAAGATATTATTTTCATGCCCCCTCTTTTATCCATGGTGTCACCTTCTTAACTTCTCAGTTAATAACTGTGTTTTTATTTATAAATTTTTCGGTTGGGGTATTGGAATTGTTTATAAGAATAATAGAATTCACATGCTTGGGGAAGAAGTGTGAGGAAGTTTTCACTGGAAAACTTTAATAATCTTCTTCATTCATTACTCACATGAACTTTATACTCTCGATCATCCCGATAGTAATTCTTTTAATTCTTCTCCTGAGATTCAGAATGAGCATTAAAAAGGCAGCATTTATCTCTCTATTTTACACTATTTTTGCAAGTGTGTATCTCGGAGCAGATGAAAAGTTAATTGCTGTAAGTTTTGGTAAAGGACTGTGGATGACTCTCTGGATAATCTATATAATCTGGCCTGCTTTGTTTGTTTATAAGCTTATAGATAGTACAGGTGGTTTCAGAGTTATAGAAAAGAAATTCAGGAGTTTTTCAGATAAGCTTTTACAGTTGTTAATGCTGGGATGGGTATTTCCTTCATTTTTACAGGGAGTTACAGGCTTTGGAACTCCTGTTGCTGTTACAGCTCCTCTGTTGATGGGGATGGGATACTCTCCAGTAGTTTCAGCCATGGTACCTCTCATAGGGTGTGCATGGGCTGTTACCTTTGGTTCAATGGGATCTTCTTACTTAGCTGCAAAACTTGTAACACAGTTAACTCCTGAAGAATCACTGATTTTTGCAGCTTTTGCAGCTTTTTTTCTTTCTATCATCTGTGTTCTAACAGGATTTGTGATCTCCTATATCTACGGAGGTTTTAAAGCTATAAAAAAAGGTTTTTTCTATATTTTGATCCTCGGTATCTCAATGGGTATTACTCTCAATGTAATGGTAAGAATAGAGCCTGCCATCGCATCATTTACCTCTGGGATAGTAGGATTAATATCTGGATTTCTTTTGATTCCAAGAAACAGATCAGAGGATACAGGAAAAATGAGTTTTAGCTATGCATTTTTACCCTATTATGTTCTAATAGCCTCTGTACTTCTCATAATGCTTACTCCACTATCCTCTTTTGCAAAGACTCATTTTATTTTAGGATTTTCTTTTCCAGAAACTTCTACAAGGATATGGACAAATCCCGCCATCGAACTTTACAATCCCATAAGATTTTTTGCACACCCTGGAAGCTTTATACTTTTTTCAGGGATCGTATCTTACATTTTTTATAGAAAGAGAGGCATGAGTATAGAAACAGGAAAAATACTGAAAGAAACTACTGTGAGAACTATTCCAAGCTTTATCTCAATATTTGCTATCGTTTCATTATCTACTCTGATGATGGATTCTGGGATGATATCAGTCCTGGCGCATAGATCTGCATTCTTTTTATTTCCATTTTTATCACCATTGATAGGAACCTTGGGAACATTTATTACAGGGAGCAACACAAGTTCAAATATGCTTTTTGGTGCTTTTCAGTACACAACAGCTAAAAATATGGGGATAGATCCATTGTTGATACTGGGATCACAAACCGCTGGAGGAGCTATAGGAAAGGTATTCTCTCCCACAGATATGGTACTTGCTGCTTCTGTAACTAATATACTTGGGAAAGAAGGAGAGATAATGAGATTCACTGTAAAAATAGGGATAACTTTCACTGTTTTGATAGGGATCCTGACAATGCTGATCGTAATAAGCTGATATTAGAGGATCCTTTTCCTGAAAATGATCCCTAAAACTAAGATCCAGCAGGTAGAAAAACCGTATCAGCTATAGCAGTATTGAAAGTAAAAAAAGGAAAAACAAAAAAAATTTAAGTGTTTCTGTGTACCTTTGAAGATTTCTTATTTACATCTACTGTCACATTTAAATAGTTTTCGATCATCATCTATTATAGAAGTTTTATTTATAGTGCATAAAAAGATATAATACAATACAGTACAAAGATGAGATTCTGCAAAAAGGAGTTTATGAAAAAATATTTAAAAAGAACAAACATAGGGAACTCATGATACCTTTTGGTCTTGGCACGATCTTTGGAGATCTTCGAAGAAAACTCTTTCACAGAAATGAAAATTACGAAAACATGGCATGGCTGATCACTGCCCTGGATAATTACAGAGCTGGAAAAAGAGTTAAGGATAGCAGTTTAAGAGAAAAGGCAAGATTAGTTCGCAGTAAATTCAGAGTTCCATCTCTCAATGATATAAGAAATGATATTGATGCTATAAAGGCAGTTGCAGAGAAAAGAAATCCCAAAATGAAGTTTTATGCAAACCTGATGATAACTCTTCAGTTCCTGATAAAACAGGGTCTTGCAATATTTCTACTTCTATCATTCATCACCCTTTTAACATTCAAATCCTTTTTCACAACAGAACAGATGAGATGGGTTGTTTATGGTATAGTTTTTGCTGCCGTGGCTGTAGCATGGCTGAGGTGGTATATCAGGGATAAAATAATGAGAATTTATGCAGAACATCAGGATGAGTACAGGAAAAATCAGCTTAATATCAGAGGTTTTGTTCAGGAACTTATAAATACAATGAGAGAAGATATAAAAAAAGAGGGGGAGAATCCTAAAAAGTATAAGATGGTGCTCTATTTTAAAGACTACGAGAACATAAAAATTATAAAGTTTCCAAACTGGTGGAGATATTACTATGTTGCCATAGTGGACACAGATTAAACTGCTTTAACACCATCTTTTGTGAGGACACACAGTTTATAATCGAGATTTTTATTCTTCAATGCTATCAGTAAAGCCATGTGTTCTTTTCCACTTCCAGATATGATATTTATGTGTATCTCACCCAGTTCTTCCAATTTTTTCTCTATTTCTTGTGCTATGCTTTCAATTCCAGTTCTTGGGTTTATTATTATCCATTCTATATGTTTTTCATGCGTGAATTTCTCCTTACTCCATTCGTTGCTTATCAGGATTATTTTATCCCAGTCTTCCTGCATCAGACGGCCTATATGTCCCCATGTTCCTTTTCCTACTCCTATGGTAGCTACTAATGTTTTCATTTCTTCACCATCCTTAAGATTAAGAATTTCATTTATAAATGTTTTTACCATCATTTGTTTTCATGGAAACATAGAAATAAACTATACATCTAAGTAAATACATGAGCTACTGCATAATAGACTGTTATACTGATGAGCCCTCAGGGCTTGGTGTTCCTCCTTATCTTGGAACATATCCAAGATACATCGCAGGTGCCCTTAAGAACTCATATTATGTTACAATAGACGATCTTCGCTTCTGGAGATACAGAAAAAAGAGAAAAAGAACAAAGTTAAATGAAAAAACAGATATAAAAACATATAATCTTACAGTGAACTATCAAAATATAGAAAAAATACTGAAAAATTCTGTACTTATCATTGTTCTGGGTGTGCAGACACCTGGAAAGTATCTCAGCGCTGTTCCGGGGAGTTTACATGAGATCTGTGATCTTTTAAAAGATGTGAAATCAAAAAAAGTTTTAACAGGCCCAGCTGCAGGAATTGGAACTCAAAAAATTGGTGGAAAAAGAATTGAAAAATTGAAAAAGGAGTTTTTTGATATAGTGGATGAAAATTTCCTGAATATAAACGATTATAATAAAGTAAGGGAATACTCTGTTAACGGAGCTTATATCATCAAACAGATACCAGATATAAGGGTCATAGAGATAGAGACAGGGAGAGGATGTGACGGTAAATGCAGTTTCTGTGTTGAATCATTGAAAAAAATAGAGTTCAGAGATCCAGAGGAGATACTCAAAGAAGTGAAAGCCTTTTATGATATGGGATGCAGGTACTTCAGGCTTGGAAAACAGCCCTGTTTCTATTCATATAAAAATTATGAAGAGATAAAAAAACTTTTAAAAGCATTGAACAATATGAACCTGAAGATGCTTCATATAGATAATGTAAACCCAAACAGAGTTATCACAGAGGAAGGAATAAAGATAACCAAGGCAATTGTAAAGTACTGCACTCCTGGAAATGTGGCAGCCTTCGGAATGGAAAGTTTTGATGAGAGGGTTATAAGAAAAAATAATCTCAATACCTCCCCAGAGACATTATACAGAGCTGTTCAGATCCTGAATAAATATGGAAGAACAAAGGAGAAAGGCATACCGAGGTTTTTACCAGGAATAAATATAGTTCTGGGATTAATGGGAGAAACAGAAGAAACACTGGAGATAAACTACAGGGGATTAAAAAGATTTCTCGATGAGAATTTACTTTTGAGGAGAATAAACATAAGAAAAGTTGTTCCCTTCCCCGGTACAGAGATGTTTGACCATGGACTGAAAACACTCAAGAAAAATAATAAGTTTTATTACAGATGGAGAGAAAAAATAAGGGAAGAGATAGATAAAGAGATGTTGAAAATGGTTTTTCCAGAAGGAACATTATTGAAAAATGTATATGCCGAGATCTATAATGGCAAAACAACATTCGGGAGACAGTTTGGATCATATCCCATAGTCGTTGGGGTAAGGAAAAGGTTGGTTCTAAAAAATTTCTATGATATAACGATAACAGATTATGGAAGGAGAAGCCTCACTGGTGCTGTGAGAGAAAGACTTAAAAAAGATTGAAGATATAATAAAGTATATAAAAAGTAAAGGAGGAATTTCATGCCGATCTTTAGTGGTAAAGAAAAGGAGAGGAAGATTAGAGTCCTGACCCAGCAATTAGAAAATTTAAAAAGACAGAATCAGGCTCTCACAGAACAGATAAGAAAATATGAAGGAAGGTTTGATGATGTCAAGGAGATGCAGGCCATAATAGAGAGATTAAAAAATGAAAATCAGAATCTTGTTAATAAATTGGAAAAATTTGTCATAGAAAGACAGCAGATGAAAGAGACGATTGAAAACTTGAAAAAAGATCTTATAATGAAAAGAGAGCAGATAGAGATGAAGACTTTCGCTATCAATTCTGAAAATGTGGATGTTGTTATTTCCGAGGGAATTACGATAAATGGTGGGATAAACTCCAAGAAAAATGTTATCATAGAAGAAAAAGCGAGGATTAACGGGGATATAAAGGCATCTGGAGATGTTACGATAGGAAATGAGGTTTATATAAAGGGGTTTGTTGAGGGTAACAGTATAAAAATAGGTGATGGTGTAACAGTGGAGGACAGTGTCAGAGGAAAAGGGAAAGTGGAAATAGGAGCTGGATGCACACTGAAGCTTGTTATGGGTGAGGGGGATCTTAACATAGGAAACAGTACAGAGCTACTCAAGGCTGTAGGTGGGAGAGTAACCCTCGGGAATGGTGTTACTGTGAAAGATGGCATAGAATACTCAGACGCAATGAAAATAGGAAGCAATGTTACAATCCATGGAGAGATAAGAACAAAACCTTAATTACATTTCATTTTTGAGAGATTCCAGCATGTCAAAAGATTTTGATAACTCTATTCTTGCTTTCTGAAGCTCTGTTTGAGGAATTACGTTTCTCTTTACAAGATTTGAGTATGTATCTCTAAGTTTGTTGAATTTGTTATAAAGTTCAAAGTACTGATATGGTTTTGCTCTGGAGAGAAGTTTACTGAACTCCAGAACTTCTTTCATATATGTGTTCCAGTAGATCTTTAATCCCTGAACTTCATATCTGCTTGTGGTAACTTTTTCTCTTTCTATGGCTTTTTTTGTGGCTTCTTTTTTCTGTCTTAAGGATTTTAATACTTGATTGCATTCAAAAAGCTTATTTTTCACCTTATCTTTTACAGCTTTAGGCAGTTCCTTGGAGATGGATTCATATCTTTCCACACATGTTTTATAATTACTCGTTAGTCCTTCCAGGTCTCCTTTTTTTGCTTTTTCCAGTATTTCGGTAGAAAGTTTCATTATTGCCAGAACTTCTTTCTTAAGATCCTTTGTTCTTTCAACAGTATCTATTCTATCTCTGAGTTCCTGAATCCTCTTTTCAGCCACCTCTTTCAGCTGTGGGAACCCTGGACCGAGTCTGTCTTTTTCATCTAAGAGTTCAAGGTATTTTCTTCTGACCTCCTCGGAGTTAGCTGCAATATATTTTTTTGTATATTCTCTCAATATCCTATCAAGTTTATCAAGAAAAGCCCCGTATTCCTCTCTTATTTTTCGAGATTCTTTCTCCTGACTTACCTTATTTATCCTTTCTTTTATTTCAGACAAATTTTTATCTATTCTCTCAATGACATACGGATTTTTATCAAGAAGTTTGTTTCTCTCATTTAAGAGCTGGAGATACTTTGATTTAACTTTATCCAGGTTATATGTGATATATGTTATATCGTAAAGTCTGTTGATCTCCTCTACTTCTTTCAGGAGTTCTCTTGTTCTGGGTGATATCTCCTCTTCATGTTTTGGGGGCTTTGGTTTTTCTGGGAGAGGAAACTCTCTTTTTGGGACTTCTATTTCAGGAATGGAGACCTCTGCTGGAGTTGGAACTTCTTCAAATGGCTTTAAAAGGTCTTCTTCTCTTTTTTCCTGATCTTTTTCTTCTGAAGGCTCTTCTACAGGCTCAATTGTGAAGAATTTTTCATATACCCATGATTTGTCTCTTGACTCGGAATCTGAGACAATTTTTCCAAAAGCCTCTCCTTTGATCTCAATGAGTTCCTCTTCATCAAGGACATTTTTTATATATTTTTTTAGGTCTTCCATTTTTCTTCCCTCTTAGTTTCAGTATATATTGGGCTACTCTTTATTTAAAATTTTCTATTTACGAGTATATGACCGTTCAAAAATGTAGTTTTTGTTTTATGATAATCTAGGTGTAGAATTGTTATCACATAAAATTATGATATATGAAAAATTATGTTATTAAATTTAATATCAATCGTTCGTAACCGAAAAATTTATAAATGTATATATCCCAATAGTGGGAAGTGTATGTCTCAACTTGATTCAAAAGGTGAGAAGTATGGAATGGATAAATGAGCCCGGAATTGAATTGGGACTGAGGTGTTTTTGTTGGATTGAAGTATGTTTCACAGAGCCCTGTGGCACATACTGTCCTGGAGACTGCTACAATATAGGATGCGAGCATTATTGTGTTCCATTCTGCAATCCATACTTTTAATTTTTTTATTTTTTAGAGAGATGATAATATGAAAGCATCGAGATATAATTTTATTTTAGAAAGTGATGAAACTGGATATCTTATCTATAATGGATTATCCGGTGGATTTGCAAAGATCTCATACAAAGAATATGAAATTTATAAGAAAATAATTGAGGGGAAATGGGTGGGTGATCAGAAAAATTTAATAAAAGAGTTTAGAAAGGGATTTTTTATTATTCCAGATGAGTTTGACGAACTGGGATATCTCCGTGTAATGGCTAATATTAGGAGATTTCAAACTAATAATCTTTCTTTAACTATAGCACCCACTTTAGACTGCAATTTTGCATGTATTTATTGTTTTGAAGAAAAATCAAAGAGATATATGAGTAAAAAAGTAGAAAAAGAAACATTAGAATTCGTTGAAAAAAGGCTTCCTACAGTAAGTTCTCTGTCCATTGCATGGTACGGTGGTGAACCTTTACTTGTTATAAACACTATAGAAGATATCTCAGAAAATTTAATTTCAAAAAGTGAGGATCTCGGAGTTAAGTACAGAGCTTATATAGTGACCAATGGATATCTGTTGACAAAAAAAGTTGCTGAAAAATTAAGAGATTTATCAGTTTATGGAGCACAGATTACCATAGATGGACCAAGGAATATCCACAACAAACGCCGTCCTCTAAGAAATGGAAAGGGAACTTTTGATACGATCTTTGAGAATTTCATGGCAAGTGTTGATATACTGGATAACATAGCAATTCGAGTTAATATTGATAAGACTAACAGAAAGTATATTCCTAAACTTATAGATTTTTTTAAGGAGAGAGGACTTGAAAAAATAGCTATCATCTACTTTTCACCAGTAAGAAAATTAACTCATATCTGCGAATCTGCTGTAGGGTGTTATGAAGAACAAAAAGAATTTTCAAAAGAAGAGATCGAGCTCTACAGATATCTGGACAAAAAAGGATTTAAGATTCCAATTTTTCCTAAACCACTTTATGGATTTTGTGGTGCTATTCAACTGAATTCTTTTCTTATCGGACCTGAAGGTAATCTTTACAAATGCTGGAACACAATAGGAATGAAAGATAAAATAATTGGAAATGTTTCAGAGGGCATTACATATCCCCATCGATTCATTGACTGGCTGAAATGGGATCAGTTTGCAGGAAAAGAATGTTTGAAGTGTGAGGTGCTCCCGATCTGTATGCGAGGATGCCCATACACAGGCATGACAACAGGTGTCGAATGCGAATCATGGAAATACAATCTATCGGAAATGCTTAAATTATATTATAAAAACAAAATGCGGACATTTCCAAACAGGAGGGAAGAAAATGTGGATTAAATTTGCAATGGAGAATTTGAAAAAGAATCCAAAGAGAATAGCATTGACATCCGCAGGAATATTTATAGCTGTTGTTTTAATGACATCTTCTTATGCAGTTATTTACAGCATAGAGGAGCAGGCTCTTGAGCCATGGAGGGACATTATAGGAGGAGATGCGATCATTACAGGGGGATTTAGCATTGCAGAGACTGAAGAAGGAAAATATGAACCTATTTATGGTACAGAAGAGAAATTTATTTCGATTTCTAATACGGAAGATAACTCAAAAGCTTCTTTCGATCCTTTTTTGTTAATTCCTGTGATTTTTTTTCAAGAAGAAGAAAATCAAGGAAGTATAACGGGAAGACCCCAGAGTTCTGTTGAGCATTTTCTTACCAACAATCTCGTGGAAGGTAGACTTCCCTCAGTGACAGAAAATAAAGAACTGGAAGGTGTTGCTGATATAACAAGTTCTTTTGTTAAAAATCACCAAATTAAAGTAGGAGATAGTATAAAAGTACTTATTCCCAAGATAATTGATGGAAGATTCTCTTATGAGCAAGGAGAGGTCTGTGATATAAAGATTGTTGGAATGATAAGTTGGGGGGGTATAATCAGTTCCGATTCCGTCGTAGTTCCCTATTCACATCTTGCAGAAATATGTGATCTCGAAAAGGATAAAGCTTCATATATTGCAATTCATGTAAAGCGTCCTGAATATCGCAATGAAATTATAGAAGAAGTTAGAAAAAATACAAAATACACAGTTCTCACTATGGATCAGCTCTTTTCACAGATGAGCAAGGATTTCCAGGAACTTCGAAGTTTTATTATCAAAGTATTGAGCAGTCTGTTTATTCTTTCTTCACTTATTGTTCTTAACACTATGCTTGTTTCTGTTAATGAAAGGAAACGTGAGTTTGCTATCCTTCGATCCATAGGTATGGGATCTAAAGATATTTCTGAAATTATATTAACCGAAACTTTCCTTATAATATGTATAGGTACAGGAGGAGGAGTTTTTACTGGCTGGCTCTTTATCTCTAAGTTTATTTCTGGCATATGGCCAATTTTAAAAACAATATTTTATATAATTTTTATTGTGATTGTCATGGCATTGCTTGGGAGCATATATCCTATCTACAGAGCTATCAAAATTCATCCTATGGAGGTTTTGAAAAATGAATAATATTATAATAGAAACTGTTGATCTGACCAAAATATATACTATGGGATCTGAAAAGATTGCTGCTGTAGATCATGTAAATCTTACAGTGGAAAGAAATGAAATACTTACTATTGTCGGTCCATCAGGATGTGGGAAATCAACGTTACTTGGGCTCATAGGGGGCTTGGATAAGCCTACCTCGGGTCATGTTATATTCGAGGGAAAAAAGTTGCCTTCTTCAGAAGACAAATTAGCTTTTTTCCGTCGAAAAAATATTGGTTTTGTATTTCAGTTCTACAATTTATTACCAGCATTATCTGCACTGGACAATGTTAAATTACCACTAAAACTCTTGAAAATCCCTGATAAAGTGGCAGATGAAAGATCCAAAGAAATTTTAGAGAGGGTAGGATTGGGAAATCGTTTTTATCATAAACCTGGAGAACTTTCTGGAGGAGAACAGCAAAGAGTTGCGTTGGCAAGAGCTTTAATAACAAAACCTGTCTTAATTTTAGCAGACGAACCAACGGGCAATCTTGATTCTAAATCAGGAGATCAAATCCTGAAACTTATTCAGCAAATGAATGAAGATTATAACCAAACATTCATCATTGCTACTCATGATGAGAAAATTTCAAAGATTGCAGATCGTTCTATTCATCTTCTTGATGGGAGGATCGTATGTTCCAGTTGAGTTTAAATTTTCTTCTTCATAATAAAACCAGAACGTTTCTTACAACAACTGGTATTGCCATAGGCATTATTGTCTTTTTGATGTTATCTGCAGGAGCCACTGGAACCATCCAGCGATCTTTAAATCTTTATCGGGTTCAGTCTGCCTGCGATCTTATTGTTATGAATAAAGAGTTTACTCCTCAACAAATTA
>Ga0190304_1001382_pt1 | contig 10770 bp, 20 predicted proteins | sample 48700712_MG_FD_161670 | JGI IMG/M metagenome (GOLD analysis project Ga0190304, IMG submission 161670) | Hydrothermal vent sediment bacterial communities from Southern Trench, Guaymas Basin, Mexico - 4870-07-1--2_MG | ecosystem: Environmental > Aquatic > Marine > Hydrothermal vents > Sediment ... | reverse complement strand
GGGCCAATCAATCCGACCCAACGTGTTACTCCCCACCCCACTCGTAACACCCCTATATAGTTCTCTATAGATTTGGTGGAGTATTATTGTTGGTATCATTTTTCTTACTCCCGCTTTCTATATACTCATATAGTTCGTTTATATCTATAGGTATGCTATCTATTGTGCGTGTTAAAAAATCTCCTCCGTTTAGGAAATAATCTTGCCATTCCCGCTTAATATCTCCGTTTATGTCTATGGTGCGTTCCACTTTAGTCCAAATGTTTAAGTCCTCCCAAGTGCGTAATTTTGTGTGTGTTAATACCTCGCCTAATTTGAGTGGTCGCTCATGTGTGATTTTGTATTCGGTTAATTGAGGGAATGCTTTAATATACTCAAATATGTCCGCAAACTCTCCGTGTGGAGTGCGTATTTTATCCACATGCCTAAACGCAATTCCTCGCATTCTTATTTTGTCTCCGATTTTGTATATTCCCGACATTAAAACAAATGCTTCGCCTTCTGTGTCTAACGACCACCCGCCTAATTCCTTATTTAAAGGCGTTATAACATCACCATAAATTAAAATGCTGTCCGTTGCTGTTCCTATTAATCTCCGTCCATATCGCTTCGCTTCCTTATATAGGTGTATGCGAGCAAGTGCTGTTATGAGTGTTGCGTATGGTGGAGAGAAAAGTTTGCCTGTCCATAAAATATCCTTTCGCTTTTGTTTCTCATAAAACGCTCCATATAAACTATTGAGCAGGATTTTAACCAGCATGTATTCCATTTCGTTTCCTTTCGCTTTCTTTTTCCACTCATATAACTTGTGTATTTCCTTTTCTAAAAACTTCTCCCCATTAGGTTTCGCTTCTACTCCACCTATGATTTCTATATCGCATTCGCTCTCATACGCTAATATTTCTTCTTTCGTTGCGTATGTTATAAACTCTCCTCTCGGAAAAATAACCTTTTGCTTATATCTAAACGGAAAGGGTGTTATATATGCGTTGTCTTTAGTAACGACCTTTATTTTGTAAAAGCCGTGTGTGTCTTCGTATTTAATTTGAGTAGTTCGCACCCAAGCATCTTTCGGGTATGCTTTTAATTGCGTCATGGCATAAGGATATGCGGAATTAATATCTATGAGCGAGCATTTGCCTATATGTCCTCTCTGCGTTATCTCAAATCTTCCGCCAAAATATGCGAGCAACGCCAACACATTAACGATTTTGGGGAAGTTATAAGCGGTTGGAATATTGGTGTGTCTGCGAAAGTATTCTTTACTTATATACGCCTTGCTGATATACTTGGTCGGAAGAAATTTGATATTATGCTTTAAGGTGTCTCTCAATTTCTCCGCTAATTTCTGTGTTAATACGCAGTCCCTAATACAATACTCAACAATTGTTCTGTGATGTTCTTTCCAATACGCTAAATCATCATTAAGGCGTGTTCTATCCACTAAATCTATAAACTTACCTTCTCCTAAATGCTTTTGGGATGCGGCTTCTAACGAGATTGTATAAAATTGATATAAATCGTAAAATTCGTATGTGTGCTTGCTCTTTTGTATATTAAATGCTTTCTTCGGTATATATGAGATTTTGTAATTCTCAAATTCTGCTTCTCCGTTCTCATATAACTCTTCCGCAAAACTGCGACCTGCGTATTTGAGTATTGCGTAAAAATCATAATCTATGTTCCAAAAGAAGTTATGTTTGTCTCGTAGATATTTAGCGGTAAGAAAGTTAAGAATGCGGAGGAAGGTGTCTTCGCTTACCTTTTGTTCCTCAATAAACAACACCTTGCCGTATGAGTTCGCTATAATCCGAGCATATCCGCAAAAAGTTTCTGTGTCCCAACCGACACACGGATGATTATGCGGTTGCCTTCGCAGTTCTCTCAAAGGGTATTCTCTCCACCGAACTTTTAATATGTCTATATGCGGTTCGGTTTCGGGTATGAGCATTTTTTATCACCTTCGCTCTTACGGGTATAGTTCGGGAAAAGCATTTCCCGCATACTTCTCAAATACAATTTCCTTTGCCTTTGTTTCGGGTGTCCATTTGGAAGGTTGCTTGCGTTCCTTAAGGAATTCCCGTATTTCCGACCATGTCCATTTTTCTTCTTCTCGCAATTTCTTTACTACTTCGTCAAAGAATATATGCGCTCGCAGTTTTCCGCTATATGTTCTCGCACTTTCCACATATCCGAAACGATGCCAATCTTCTCGCATTAACGCTTCTGCGTAACCCAAACGTCTCGCTCTCGCTTCTCGGAAAAATCGGCGTTGCGACCAACCTAAATTCCATGCTCTTTCCAAAAGTTTGCGGTATTCTTCGCCTTTCGTTATTCCGAGCCGTCCCCAAAAGTAGTATGCCATGCTTTTCGCCTCCTCATTTTTAAGTATTCTACTTCCGCTAAAGCAAACAATTCTTCCATATACTCCTCTCCGTATAGTAAGCGGAGCGTCGCTAATAACTTCGCTACTTCTTGTGTGCGTGGGGTATAGCGATGGACGGGTATTCTAAACTTTATCACAGCACATAGCGGAAATCCTCTCCCAAATCTTTCGTCGTTTTTGTCTATACCTATGTATTTAACACACTTTTGATAACCTCGCCTGTGCGACCAGCGTTTGTGGAAAAATAAGGGGGGAGAAGAGGAGATTTTGTTTTTGTCCATTTCTCTCTCTCCTCCTCAAAATTCCACATAAAGCCACGCTAATTCTTCGCACTTCGCAAGGTCGGCGTCGGTAAATCCAAACTCTCGCTTTATTCTTTGTATTGACCGTTCTATATTATGTATGTCTCTTTCGTGTCTCTTCTTCTCCGCAATTAAGAATGTAAGCAGTCCTTTTGCTTGCTCCTCCGACCACCTACATTCCACCGCATTTACCATTTTCGCACACCTTTTTAGAAAGTGTCTCGGTTTTTGTCTTCTGCTCTTTCTTCTTCTCCGTTTATCACATACCTATACATTAGTAGTCCCTCTTTGGAAAGCAAATCTCTTACTGTCTTTAGGGCGTCAAGGAAACCCTGCTCATACGCTATAACGAAAGTATTTCCTGCGAGCATCGCTTTTGACCGCATTTCGCTGTGTTCTATTAGATAATCAGTGATAAACTCTCGCAGTTCCTTTATTGAGCGTATTTTCTTATGTATGATTTCCCTTTCCATTATTGCCCACCTTCGTTCTCTTCCTCTACCTTCGTTATTTCCACTACTATTCTTCGCTCATATCCTTTTCCGCCAAAGTCTGTCGTTATTATTTCGTTGGGAAGTGCTGTGTCTCCGTAATAGAAATATACCTCTTTGACGCTTACGGTTATCTTTTTGTCGGTTTTATTTACTACCCAAATCTCCTCGTCCATTTCCACCACCTAATCCGCTTCCAATATTGCCCGCACCTTTTCTATCAATTCCCTTGCGGTTCGCTCCGTTCCGCACATCTCGCATCTCCACTTATCTTCGCTGATTTTGCGGAAAAACCGCAGTCCTCCGCATTTGTCGCACCATGTATATATCACATTTCTCTCGTTGTTCTCGTTGGGTATTTGTCGGTATGGCATCCTCGCAAAAGCGACATATTCTTGCTCGCCTTGTAGGAATTGTTCTAATGAGCGAATGCTTGCTATGTAAACGATTTCTCCGTCCCGCATTCGGACGCCATTTCCGCTTCGTGTCTTACGCATATATACATACTTTCTTTCTTCGCTCATTCTTCCCCCCTCCTAAACAATTTTCTTATTTGCTTCCGCACTTCTTCCAATTCTTTTCTTGCTTCTTCTGCCATTTTCGCATGGTATTCCGCCCTTGCTTTCGCCTTTTCCAAATTTCGCTTCCATTTTCTCCTTATATGCTCCTCCACCTCGTTGCTCATTTTCGCCAACACATCTTCCCAATATTCCGCTTCTCGCAGTGCGACCCTGTGCTGTCCGCTGTGTCCGTGATATTTTCCTATAAGCGTTTGTTCCCTCGCAAGTAAGTCCATCAATTCTTCCACCGCTTTGTTCTCTTTCTCGCTCATTTTAAAACGCCTCCCAAAAATGTTCCGCTTCCTCTATATCTCTCCTCAAATCCACGCCTTTCGTTATGAGGTTGTTCGCTTCCCGCACCACTATGTCGCATAATCTCCCTGCGGTTTTTATGTCTCCGTGTTGTAATGCGGAAATCAACACTATCGCATCCACTTCGCACATCTTCGCCAAATCTCGCACATAGTCCGCCTTCGCTGTGATTATCTCTTTTATCTCTTCCTTCGCCCTCGCTATGTCGTCGCTATCCCGCAGATTTGCCCGCTTCGTTATCTCCCCTATGTCCCGCATCTTCCGCATCACCGTTATAGTGTAAGATACCCCTCTTTAAATTCTTTTCGCATATATTTCCAGTGGAGAAATATATATCTATTTAGATTTGGATTTTGTCTTTATAGTTTCTCGCTCAAGTTTTGAGAGTAAGTGGTAAGTTAACACTTTTAATTTATGCTCGCTTTTATAACGCTCTTTCCTTCTCGCTTCTCTCTCCTCATTCCGAACTTCTTCGCTCATTTTAACTCGCCTTCCCTTCTGCTATGTAATAATCAATATACTCTTCCGCAACATTTATCTTCCTTAATATCTCCCTCGCTTTATCTTCCGTTATAATACCGTTCTTAAGCCATTTTACTACTGTGGAAGCAGAAGGTAACTTTTGCGAAGATAATCTGCGTTTGTCCTCTTTATCTAAAACAACCGCTATAACTTCCTTGCTTAAACCCGCTTCCCTCAACATCTTTTCCGCTTCCTCTCTTGTGATTTCGCCTAAAGCATAAGCATCACGCACAAACTTTTGAGTTTCTCGCATATCCTTCTCCGCTAATTTAACCCTCCATAAATCAATAAGCATCTTCGCATCTTCTTCGGAGTAACCCAATCTTTCCAATAATACCTTCGCTTCCGTATCATTTATTAAACCGTAATAAAGCAAATACTTAATTTCGGTTTTAGTCCATTCCCTCGCTTCTTCTTGTCTAAATGTCTTGTAAAACTCAAGCATTAATTTCGCATCTTTCTTCGTGTAACCTATTTCCATTAATCTCGCTAACAATTCGTCATCATCAATTAAACCCAACTCATAAATGCGACGCAAATCCACTCTCGTTAAGGGTGCGTAAGATATTGCGAGCAACCTTTGCCTCCACCTTGTATCATAGTCGGCTTGCCTCAAATAATCCTCTACTGTTTTTATTGTCGTTTCTAATTTACTTGCGTCTAAACCCATTTCCTTATACGCATTTTTTCTGACTGCTAAAACATCAGGATTTAACCTGTGGAGCATCTCATATACTTGCGTCGGTGATGGTAACTCCCAGTGTGCCTTCCAATACCACATTAAAACATCCCTGCGCATACCCGCTTTCTCCGCATAAGGCACTATATCTTCGGGAAACTCCGCTGACAGCGCTTCTTGTATTTTCGCATCACTCGTAAAGACATCACGCACCGCAAACCTAATAAAGTCCGTCGGAGAAGGATATGCGTATGATAATTCCCTCAAAATATTTATTTCTTTATCGTTAAATCCGTGTGCCTTTAATTCCGCATTAACATCCATTTCCAATTTCTCAATTCTCTTTTCCGCTTCCAATAATGCGGTAGGCGAAAGTTTGGGTTTGTAATAATCATATATGATAGAATGCTTATCCACCGCAAATCCTTGCGATAGTAAATCAGTCTTAAAAATATCATCTGTAATTTTGTTTGTATGCTTACCGTAAGCGAGAATGTCAGGTGGCAAAGGTGCTACGGGGCGAAGTGTATTAAACCAATTTTGTATGTCTCGTCCAAAACCGCCCAGTCCCATACCTACACCTGTTCCAATTGCGGAAGATGCTACTAATCCAAGTAATTGTATGGCACTTGTCTTACCTTCGCTAACTTTCTCCTTCTCTTTCTTCCATAACTCGCTAACTTGTGGACATTCTTTAAATAAAGCATCATAAGTCTCTTCCATAACCCCTAAATCATCTTGTAATAATGAGGAGAGAAACTTTCTCAAACCTCTCTTTAAAACATCGGCGAAATCATCCGCTAACTCAATTATGTAATCAACAACCTTCTTAAATGTTCCTTCCATTAAGTCGCCTAAACCCATTTATTCCCACCCCCTTACCATATCTTTTCTAATGCGTCTAATAAAAATTCTCCAAATTTCGCAGGGTCAGTTAAAAGAGCATAAACTTCCTCCATCATCGTTTTTATATTCTCCACTATTGTCTTTATAGTATCAATAATCACTTTTATCGTTGTCGTCAAATAATCATATACACTGCTCGCTTTCTCCTTAATTGTATCAATTGTCGTTTTTATCGTGCTTTTAAGATAATCATAAATACTTACTGCTTTATTGTAAGCGTCTGTAATTTTCGCCTTTATTGTGTTCTTAAGATAATTATAAGTATCTACCGCTTTGTTATAGGCATCTGTGATTTTTGTCTTTATAGTGCCTGTTATATAATTGTAAACATCAGTCGCTTTGTTATAAATTTCCAAAACCGTTCCACTTATAGAATTAACAATTTTATTATAAACAGTTTCCACCTTATCATATATATTCGTTGCCTTACTCCACAAAGTCCCCGTAATATAATCATAAATATCTACCGCTTTATTATAAACACTTACCAACTTATTCCATAATGTTGTCTTAACATAATCGTATGTATTTAATATAGTATTACCTATTGATGTCAATTTACTTAATATTGACGAGAAATCAAATTCCATTCCTTATCACCCTCTCTTACTCTTTCGCATATACTCGCAAGAGTTTCTCAATACTCTCTCGCACTTCCATCGCTTTTGCCTCTAAATCAGACACATCCAGTCCTGCTTCTCTCGCTCTCTCAATCTCTCGCTCTACATCCTCTAACAGTTTCGCAGATGTTTTTAATTCTTCCACACGCTTTTTCGGCAACTTAACCTCAAACTCTACCATTCCTACGCATCACCTCCCTTTACAATATTGTGATTATTAATCCACATATAAGACCCATTATACCAAACGACCAGTGGAGTATTCGCTTGACCCAATTTATACTCTCCTCTACTCTTGCCAAACTCTCCTTTATCTCCACCAATTCTCCCCGTATTTCCGCTATCTCCTTCTCCATTTTCTCAATTCTCTTCCCTATTTCCATGTTTCTCGTCCACCTTCGTTAATACGGTTCTATGCGTAAGTGATGATGTATATCAAATGAGGGATTACTACCTCCAATATTATAATTTATTATAAGATAACACACTTCCGACAAATCTACTGCTATTTCTTCTATTCCCTCATCTGTAAATTGTGTATGATTAAATGTATATGCTGTAAGTAAACTGTCAAATAACACAACACTGATTTGTATATCAAGCGTCGGAGAAGAACCTGATACATTTTCCACTCTTACTATGCTTCTTAACTTACATCTTCCCACACATGCTATTGTAGAATACCATTTTCGCGATGTAGTTACATTAGTAAATAAGCGATAATCTGATATTATATGAGATTTAACACTCCGAAGCGGTATAAGTTTAACCTCATCTAAATAAACTCTTCCTTCCCCCCCAAAATAAGTCGCATACAATCCCACTTTAAAATGTGTAACATCTCTAAATCCTCTCAATAAAGCAACAAATCTTCGCCATACATCCTCCTCTTTATTATATCCGAAGAAATACGGCTCAATCAAATTACCCTTATCATCTAAACCGTATAATGCTCCCATAGAATAATACCCAGACAGCATTTTAAGATACATAATAAACAAATAACCCTCATATTCCTCAAACGAGCAAACTTTATCATACGCTAAATAACCTTCTCCGACCCCAGATGGTGCTTCCAATAACCCGCCATATTCTCCTTTGTATTTAGCGATAGACGATGCGGAAAAAGTATAATCAAAAGGCTTTCCATAGGGTCCTGTCTCCCATCCTTCCGTTGTTCCTGTCTCAAAATCTCCGTTATACAACAAATTTCCTTTGAGAGCCATACTCTCCCACCTTCCTATTCTATCTCAACACCTAAATCCTGATACTCCGCTTCCAATTTCGCCTTCTTCCGTTGTAAGTCACCTATCTCCTTTTCCAATTCCTTAATCCTTCGCTTTAAGTTAAATGCCCTTATTATCTTCCCCGCATCTTCCTCCTTTATCACAACCGCCATTTTTCCTCGCCTTCCATTTATCTCATTCCCATTATAAAATACTTCGCATCCGTTCCACCATACCTTCTTACTTTAATATACTTCGCATTTATATCAAAATCACGAGGCATGTCGCTATCAACATACACTTCGTCAGTCCACGTTACTCCGTCTAACGAAAATTTTGCTAAATAGGGATAATCTAATGCCTCAAACCTAATGCGATTAGGCGTCCATGCGAATTGTAATGTACTTGACCAATTGACCGTCGCTGTACCCCGTAATGTATCAATTTCCTCAAAACCTGCTCCGCTTATAGCAACCTTAACCAAGCCCGCATTTGTAACTGCTATTTTTTGCGCTTCTCCGTTAGTCTTCCACCCAAGCAAATAAGCAAAAGTTCGCTGGAAAATATTATTAACACCGTAACGATATACATGCTTCGGATATACATTTATCTCATTACCTATGTTCTCTTCCAACCGTTGTAATACCACATCCACTCTCGCTTCCTTTACTTCTCTTCCCGTCCCTCCAACAAACTTACGCCTCCCTCGCCTTACAGACATCTCTCTCCCACCCTCTACTCTTTAACCGACTATCTCATACTCAACCCATCCTCTTACGCTTCCCTGACTTCCCGACGATTGCGGTTTAATTTTTACGCTAAACGTGTGTCCAACGGGAATTTCCGCATCAATATCAATAACCCTTTCGGGAGCAATATCTGATGCGACCTCCAGAGGTATGTTCTCTCCTATTCTATCTCGCTCCACCCAGATTTCCATTATAAGCGGATTATCCTCAACATCAGTAATCACTATGCGTCGCACTTTATACTTTTCTTCTTCTTTAGATGTGAGCGAGAAGATTTCCTTACCTTCGTCTGTGCTATCATCCCGACTTAAACCCTTATTGTATATCATTTCCACATCACTCCGTTATCTTCGCTCTTAATATCAAACCCAATTCCAAAAACTCTTCGCTAAAAGCATTTCCATTTCCTTCCGCTCCGACTTCCAAAATTAAACGCAATTCCTCGCCAGAAGTAAACTTAATTGGTGTGTCAAATAGCAACGGCAGTCTATAATCCTTAACCGTATATTGTCCTAAAACACTAAACCCTTGTCCTCCCACTTGTCCAGAAAGCCCAGTCCAATACCAGTGATAAATTGGTAATCCCTTCTTGTCACTATCAAACAATATCTTTCTACCCTTAAACAACTTAAGATACTTTGTATATGTATAATTTGAGTCATCCGCTACGGATATTGCTTCCCAACCTGTAATCCCCAACAACTCAATTTCCGTTTTCGCTGGACACTCTCGCTCAAATGGAAAATCACTAAATTCTTCGGGATTTACTACAACATCGTAAGTATACTCTCCACCCTTTTTAACCTCCTCGCTTATTCGCCCATACACCACATAAACATACTCTTTTGCTTCCGAGCCATTTACATCTTCCTTCTTTATATCACCAGCATCATATTTCTCATAAAGAACCATTACACTACCTAACGACTTATCCTCGGGATATGGCGAAATAACTAATTTTTGTCCTTCCGCAAGAGGAAATCCCTTAAAATATCCCTTCCTTATCATTAGATTAAGCAAAGTTTTTGATTTAATACTCGTCAAACCTGTTGTGGTTTCTGCCTTAACATTAAGAGGAGGATGTAAATGACTATGTAAAGAATGACCCTGTCCTCTAAAGAACCCAACAGTGTCCCTATCAATAGATATTGTATAATACACGCTAGAACTCCATCCTATTCCAATATCCTTGACAAGCAAACTTTCTCCAGTATCCGCCTCAAGCACAAACGACTTCCCACTTGCCAAGTTATATTCCGACTTTACCATAAAAGGCTCAACAAGTGCCATTTTGACATCACCTTTTTACCCTATACAAATTTAACGCCCTCGCTTCTTTGCTTCCATACACTTTGCCATCTCTATCTGGAAACGCTTTGACTTCTCCGCTCTTTGCTCAACTGTTGTCGTAGGCATACCCTCTACCGCCTTCCTTGCTCGCTCAATACATTCCTCAACATCCGCCATCGCAGACGCATACTTCTCATTCGCCTCTTCGGATGTCGCACCTGTAAGCCACCTATCCGCCTTCGCAAGTGTTGCTCTCTGCCATCCTTCTGTTCCAACACGCTCTGCTCCTTTCTCAAACAAACCTTCGTCCATAGCACGCCTCAAACCTGCGTTTCTGCGGTCTTTCGCCTTCTTAAACTGCTCAAGCCAATCTTTAGAGGGTGCTTCCACACCTTCCTTATAATACGCTTCCGAAACCGCAATACGCTCCTTCCTCTTCTTAGACGCCTTCTCAACTATCTTCCCCATTTCCACATCACCTTTTTAAACCTATATAGATTTTGTTTTTGTCTATATAAATACTTTTCGGTATATACCCATCCCCACTCTACCCCTGCTTGTTTAACAATTAAAACACCCTACTTTCGCCTCTAAAAATGCCTTTACAAACCGCCCAAAATCCATACTTTTGACCCGTTCTAAAAGCATCTATATAGACTGCTAAAAAGTCAATAGGGGTGTTACGAGTGGGGTGGGGAGTAACACGTTGGGTCGGATTGATTGGCCC
>Ga0190304_1001381_pt1 | contig 10770 bp, 20 predicted proteins | sample 48700712_MG_FD_161670 | JGI IMG/M metagenome (GOLD analysis project Ga0190304, IMG submission 161670) | Hydrothermal vent sediment bacterial communities from Southern Trench, Guaymas Basin, Mexico - 4870-07-1--2_MG | ecosystem: Environmental > Aquatic > Marine > Hydrothermal vents > Sediment ... | reverse complement strand
GGGCCAATCAATTCGCCCCACCCCGCATAACTTCCGCTCAATTCGTAACACTCCAACGTAGTTTATATACCTTCGGAAGTATTTATATAGTCCTCCCATAATTCTATTTATTCCTTTGGACATACTCATATAGTTCGTTTATATCTATGGGTATGCTGTCTATTGTACGTGTGAGGAAGTCTCCACCATTTAGGAAGTAATCTTGCCATTCTCGCTTAATATCTCCGTTTATGTCTATGGTGCGTTCCACTTTAGTCCAAATGTTTAAGTCCTCCCATGTGCGTAATTTTGTGTGTGCTAATACCTCGCCTAATTTGAGTGGTCGCTCATGCGTGATTTTATATTCGGTCAATTGAGGGAATGCTTTAATATACTCAAATATATCCGCAAACTCTCCGTGTGGAGTGCGTATTTTATCCACGTGCCTAAACGCTATGCCTCGCATTCTTATTTTGTCTCCGATTTTGTATATTCCCGACATTAAAACTAATGCTTCGCCTTCTGTGTCCAACGACCACCCGCCTAATTCCTTATTTAAAGGCGTTATAACATCACCATAGACTAAAATGCTGTCTGTTGCCATTCCTATTAATCTGCGCCCATATCGTTTCGCTTCTTTATATAAATGTATGCGAGCAAGTGCGGTTATGAGTGTTGCGTATGGTGGAGAGAAAAGTTTGCCTGTCCATAAAATATCCTTCCGCTTTTGTTTCTCATAAAACGCTCCATATAAACTATTGAGTAGGATTTTAACCAGCATATATTCCATTTCGTTTCCTTTCGCTTTCTTTTTCCACTCATATAACTTGCGTATTTCCTTTTCCAAAAATTTCTCTCCGTTGGGTTTCGCTTCTACTCCACCAATTATTTCTATATCGCATTCGTTCTCATACGCTAAAATCTCTTCTTTTGTTGCGTATGTTATAAACTCTCCTCTTGGAAAGATAACCTTTTGCTTATATCTAAACGGGAAGGGTGTTATGTATGCGTTGTCTTTAGTAACGACCTTTATTTTATAGAAACCATGTGTGTTCTCATATTTTATTTGAGTAGTTCGCACCCATGCGTCTTTTGGGTATGCTTTTAACTGTGTCATGGCATAAGGGTATGCGGAATTAATGTCTATGAGCGAGCATTTGCCTATGCGTCCCCTCTGTGTTATCTCAAAACGACCTCCGAAATAAGCGAGCAACGCTAACACATTAACGATTTTAGGGAAGTTATAGGCAGTAGGAATATTGGTGTGTCTGCGGAAGTATTCTTTACTTATATACGCCTTGCTAATATACTTGCTCGGAAGGAATTTAATGTTATGCTTTAAAGTGTCTCTCAATTTTTCCGCTAATTTCTGTGTTAATACACAGTCTCTAATACAATACTCAATAATTGTTTTGTGATGCTCTTTCCAATACGCTAAATCATCATTAAGGCGTGTTCTATCCACTAAATCTATAAATTTACCCTCTCCTAAATGTTTTTGGGAAGCGGTTTCCAACGAAGAAGTATAGAATTGATATAAATCGTAAAATTCGTATGTATGCTTGCTCTTTTGTATGTTAAACGCCTTCTTTGGTATGTATGAGATTTTGTAATTCTCAAATTCTGCTTCTCCGTTCTCATACAACTCTTCCGCAAAACTGCGACCTGCGTATTTGAGTATTGCGTAAAAATCATAATCTATGTTCCAAAAGAAATTATGTTTACCTCGCAGATATTTAGCGGTGAGAAAGTTAAGAATACGGAGGAAGGTGTCTTCGCTTACCTTTTGTTCCTCAATAAATAGTACTTTGCCGTATGAGTTTGCTATAATCCGAGCATATCCGTTATAAGTTTCTGTGTCCCAAGCGACACACGGGTGATTATGCGGTTGTCTTCGTAGTTCTCTCAAAGGGTATTCTCTCCACCGAACTTTTGATATGTCTATATGTGGCTCGGTTTCGGGTATAAGCATTTTTTATCACCTTCGCTCTTACGGGTATAATTCGGGAAACGCTTGCTTCGCATACTTCTCAAATACAATTTCCTTCGCTTTCGTTTCGGGCGTCCATTTGGACGGTTGCTTGCGTTCCTTAAGGAATTCCCGTATTTCTGACCATGTCCATTTTTCTTCTTCTCGCAGTTTCTTTACTACTTCGTCAAAGAATATATGGGCTCGCAGTTTTCCGCTATATGTTCTCGCACTCTCAACATAACTAAAACGATGCCAATCTTCTCGCATTAATGCCTCTGCGTAGCCCAAACCTCTCACTCTTGCTTCTCGGAAGAATTTGCGTTGCGACCATCCTAAATTCCATGCTCTTTCCAAAAGTTTGCGGTATTCCTCGCCTTTCGTTAATCCGAGCCGTCCCCAAAAATTGTAAGCCATTTCGCTCGCCTCCTCATTTTTAAATATTCCACTTCCGCTAATGCGTTTAGTTCTTCCATATATTCTTCTCCGTATAGTATGCGAAGCGTTGCTAATAACTTCGCTATTTCCTGTGTGCGGGGAGTATAACGATAGACGGGTATTCTAAACTTTATCACAGCACATAGCGGAAATCCTCTTCCAAACCTTTCGTTGTTTTTGTCTATGCCTATGTATTTGACGCACTTTTGATAACCTCGCCTGTGCGACCATCGTTTATGGAAAAATAAGGGAGGAGAAGAGGGTATTTTGTCTTTGCCCATTTTCCCCTCTCCTCCTTAAAAATCTACAAACATCCACGCAAGTTGTTCGCATTTATCTATGTCTAATTCCGTGAGATTATACTCCCGCTTTAGTCGTTGTATTGAGCGGTTTATTTTCCATATGTCTCGCTCATGTCTCTTTTTTTCGGCGATAAGGAATGTAATTAATGCTTTTACCTGTTCTTCTGACCATATACATTCCGTCGCATCAACCATTTTGCCTCACCTTCTTAAAAAGTGTCTCTATTTTCGTCCTCCTCTCGCTTTTGTTGTTCCTCAAAGACATACCTATACATTAGTAGTCCCTCTTTAGAAAGCAAATCTCTTATTGTCTTAAGACAGTCAAGAAATCCTTGCTCATACGCTATAACAAATGTATTTCCCGCAAGCATCGCCTTTGCTCTTTGCTCGCTATGTTCTATTAGATAATCAGTGATAAATTCCCGCAGTTCCTTTATTGAGCGTATTTTTTTATGTATAATTTCCCTTTCCATTATCAGTCACCTTTCTTCTCTTCTTCCACCTTTGTTATCTCCACCACTATTCTTCGCTCATATCCTCTTCCACCTATGTCTTCCATTATTGTCTCATTAGGGAGTGCTGTGTCTCCGTAATAGAAATATACCTCTTTGACGCTCACAGTTATTTTCTTGTTCGTTTTGTTTATCACCCATATTTCTTCGTCCATTTCCACCACCTAATCGCATTCCAATATTGACCGCACCTTTTCTATCAATTCTGTTGCGGTTCGCTCTGTTTCGCACATTTCGCATCTCCACTTATCTTCGGAGATTTTGCGGAAAAATCGCAGTCCTCCGCATTTGTCGCACCATGTATATATGAGATTTCTTGCGTTGTCCTCGTTTGGAATTTTGCGGTAAGGCATTTTCGCAAACGCAACGAATTCTCTTTCGCCCTGTAAAAACGCTTCTAAACTGCGTATACTCGCTATGTAAACAATTTCTCCGTCTCGCATTCGGACACCATTTCCGCTCCGTGTCTTACGCATATATACATACCTTCTCTCTTTGCTCATTCCACATCACCGCCTATAATTTTATCTATTTCCGCTCTTATCTCTCTCAATCTCTTCTTTGCCTCTATTGCTTGTTTTCTATGATATTCCGCTCTCGCTTTCGCCTTTTCCAAATTTCGCTTCCATTTTTGTTTTATAAATTCCTCCACATCGTCTCCGCCTTCTTCTAAATGCTCTTTCCAATATTCCGCTTCTCGCTCCGCTACTTCCGCTTGTCCCCGATGTCCGTTAAGGCGTCCTTGCCATGTCGCTTCTTCCGCCAATAGTTCCATTAACCTCTTTATCTTCTCGCTCTCCTTGCTCATTTTATATCTCCCCCCTCATAATTTTCCAAAATGCCTCCGTCCATTCCCGCTCTTCTTCGCACACACGCTCAAAGTCTTCCCGCAATTCGTTTACGGTATGTAATGCTTTATATGCGAGTTTGTAATCTCTCATTTTCCACGCTTCCTCCGCAAGTCCATACATCTCCGCTATGCGTTCTGCGACCTCTGCGACCTTATGTGTTTGTTTTATGCTCTCCTCAATAATTTGCCGCTCTGCTTCTCGCCGCTCCTCCACAGACCTCGCCCCTCGCACCTTCTCTAGCAATATATGTATTTCCTCCCTCATGGGTATCACCGTTATAATATTAGACCCCTCACTTAAAAAGGTTTTCGGTTATATTTCCATTGGAAAAATATTTAGATATATAATTTCGGACATTCGTTATTTAGATTTCGCTGTGAGTATTGAGAGTAAGTGATATGTACGGACTTTTAATTGATGCTCGCTCTTATACCTCTTCTTCTTTTCTTCCACTTTCTTCTCTTTTACTTCCTCACTCACCGCCCTCAACCTCCCCTTCTTTTATATAATATTCTATGTATTCTTCCTTTACATTTATTGAGCGTAATATCTCCCTCGCTTTATCTTTCGTTATAATATTCTTCTTAAGCCATTTAACAACAGTAGAGGGAGAAGGTAACTTTTGAGATTTTAATCTACGTCTATCTTCTTTATCTAAAACAACACCTATAACTTCTTCCGATAACCCCGCTTCCCTCAACATTCTTTCCGCTTCTGCTCTTGTGATTTCGCCTAAAGCGTAAGCATCACGCACAAACTTTTGCGTCTCACGCATGTCTTTCTCTGCTAATTTAACCTTCCATAATTCTATCATTGTTTTAGCATCTTCTTCTGTGTAACCTAAACGCTCAAGCATAACCTTCGCTTCGCTTTCGTTGATTATGCCGTAATATAAGAGATACTTAATTTCGGTTTTTGCGAATGTTCTTGCTTCCTCTTGCCTAAAGGTTTTGTAAAACTCAAGCATTAATTTCGCATCTTTTTTTGTATAGCCGACTTCCATTAACCTCGCTAATAACTCGTTATCATCAATCAAACCTAACTCATAAATACGCCTTAAATCAACACGGGTAAGCGGATTATATGATATGGCAAGCAAACGCTCTCTCCACCTTTTATCATAGTCCGCTTGCTTTAAGTAAAACTTAACAGTGTCTAAATCTGTTTTTAAGTTTTCCTCTTTTAAACCCATTTCTCTATACGCCTCACCACGCACCTTTAAAACATCAGGATTTAAGCGGTGGAGCATCTCATATACTTGTGTCGGTGAGGGTAATTCCCAGTGTGCCTTCCAATACCACATCAAAACATCCTTACGCATACCCGCCTTCTCCGCATAAGGCACTATATCTTCGGGAAACTCTGCTGATAATGCTTCTTGCGTTTTCGCATCTTTAGTAAAAACATCTCTCACTGCGAACCTAATAAAGTCCGTCGGAGAAGGATATGCGTATGATAACTCTCTCAAAATACTTATTTCTTTATCGTTAAATCCGTGTGCCTTTAATTCCGCATTAACATCCATTTCCAATTTCTCAATTCTCTTTTCTGCTTCCAATAATGCGGTAGGCGAAAGTTTGGGTTTGTAATAATCATATATAATAGAATGCTTATCCTCCGCAAATCCTTGCGATAGTAAATCAGTCTTAAAAATATTATCTGTGATTTTGTCTGTATGCTTACCGTAAGCAAGAATGTCAGGTGGTAAAGGTGCTACTGGACGAATTGTATTAAACCAATTTTGTATGTCTCGTCCAAAACCGCCCAATCCCATACCTACACCTGTTCCTATGGCGGAAGATGCTACTAAACCTAATAATTGTATAGCACTTGTTTTACCTTCCCTAACTTTCTCCTTCTCTTTCTTCCATAACTCGCTAACTTGTGGACATTCTCTAAATAAAACATCGTAAGTTTCTTCCATAACCCCCAAATCATCTTGTAATAATGAGGAGAGAAACATCCTCAAACCTCTCTTTAAAACATCTGCGAAATCATCCGCTAACTCAATAATATAATCAATAACCTTCTTAAATGTTCCCTCTATTAACTCGCCTAAACCCATTTCGCCTCACCTTCTTACCATATCTTTTCTAATGCGTCTAATAAAAATTCCCCAAACTTCGCTGGGTCAGTTAGAAGAGTATAAACCTCTTCCATCATCGTTTGTATACTCTCCACTATTGTTTTTATAGTATCAATAATTGTTTTTATCGTTGTCGTTAAATAATCATATACCGTACTTGCTTTCTCCTTAATCGTATCAATTGTTGTTTTTATTGTCCCTTTAAGATAATCATAAATGCTTACGGCTTTATTGTAAGCATCCGTAATTTTTGTTTTTATAGTGCCTGTTATGTAATTGTAAATATCAGTCGCTTTATTATAAATCTGTAAAACAGTTCCAGTTATAGAATTAACGATTTTATTATAAACTGTTTCCACCTTATCATAAATACTTGTTACCTTACTCCACAGCGTTCCCGTAATATAATTATAAATATCCACCGCTTTATCGTAAGCACTTACTAACTTGTTCCATAGCGTTCCCTTAACATAATTATAGATGTCCACCGCTTTGTCATAAGTATTTACTAACTTGTTCCATAGTGTTCCCGTAACATAATCATAAATATCCCACACCGTATTACCTATTGATGTTAAATCGCTTAATATTGAGGAGAAATCAAATTCCATTTTCTCTCACCTGCTCTCACTCACCTATATACTCGCTTATAAGTCTATTTAAACGCTCCTCTACTTCGCTTGCTTTCTCTTTTAACTCACTAACATCTACTCCCGCTCTCTCCGCTCTCTCAATCTCTCGTTTTATAGCTTCCAGTAACGCTCTGCTCTCTCGCAACTCCTTCTTACGCTCTTCGGGCAATTCCACCTTAAACTCTACCATTTCCACACATCACCTCCCTTTACAGTATTGTAATTATTAACCCGCATATAAAACCTGCTACTCCAAACGCCCACTTTATCATCTTCTCAATCCAAGTTATATTCTCCTCTACCCTCGCTAAACTTTCCTTTATCTCCACCAATTCTCCCTTTATCTCCGCTATTTCCTTTTCCATTTTCTCAATTCTCTTTACAATTTCCATGCTACTCACTCACCTTCGCTAATACGGTTCCAATATCAAATTGTGATAAATATCAAAACTCGGGTCTGTTCCACCTATTGTATATTTTACTTTAATAATCGCTACTTCGGGTAAATCAATTGATACTATCTCACCGCCTTCTCCAGTAAATTGCGAATGTTCTAATATAAATGGCATATTTGCTCCCTCAAAAAGATAACATTCTATTTCTGTGTCAAGCGTCGGAGAAGTCCCGCTGACATTTGCCACTTGTAAAACCGACCTCAACTTTGCCTTTCCGAAAGAAGAAATACCCGACCACCACTCTTTATCCGCTGTAACATTATCAAAAAATCTATAATCTTTTATCTCATGTCCCTTAATACTCCTTAACGGTATTAACTTCGCTTCGTCAAAATAACATTTATCCCCTTGTACACTTCCCCAAAATAAAACTCCGACCTTAAAGTGAGTTATATCCTTATATCCTCTCAGCAAGCAAATATACTTTCGCCACTCACCCTCTTCCATACAAAATCCTAAACGAAAGTTTTGTATAAGATTTTCTTTATCATCCAAGCCGTATAACAACCCTGTCACATAATAACCGCTTACTAATTTAGAATAAAAGATGTATAAATAAGCCTCATACTCCTCAAATGAGCAGATTTTGTCATAAGCAAGGTAAGCACTTCTCGGATAATCATGTGCCACTAATAACCCACCATAATTCCCTCTATACTTCGCTTCCGTAGATGCGGAGAAAAGACAAGCACAACTTTGCCCAAATGCTCCGCACTCCCAGCCTTCCGTCGTCCCCGTCTCAAAATCTCCGTTAAACAGCAAGTTTCCTTTTAGTGCCACACTCTCTCACCTCCCTATTCTATCTCCACTCCCAAATTCGCATACTCCTCTTCCAGTTTCGCCTTCCTCTGTTGTAACTCCGCTATTTGCTTTTCCAATTCCCTAATCCTCCGCTTTAGATTAAACGCCCTTATTATCTTCCCCGCATCCTCCTCCTTTATCACAACCACCATTTCCTCTCACCCCCCTTTTACCGCATTCCTATTATAAAATATTTCGCATCTGTTCCTCCATACCGTCGCACCTTAACATAACGAGCATTAATGTCAAAATCTCTCGGCACATCCCCATCCACATAAACCGCATCTGACCACTCAACACCATCCGTACTAAACTTCGCTAAATAAGGATAATCAATCGCCTCAAAACGAACTCGGTTAGGTGTCCATGCGAAAGAAAGCGTAGGAGACCATGTTACTGTCGCAGTCCCTTCTAATGTGTCTATTTCCTCAAATCCACTCCCCGAAACTGCGATTTTGAGTAACCCACCGCTTGTTACTGCGACCTTTTGCGGTTCGCCATTCGCCTTCCACCCTAATAAATACGCAAACGACCTTTGGAATATGTTATTTACACCATAACGATAAATATGAGACGGAAAAACATTTAACTCATTACCTACTTTCTCCTCCACTCTTTGTAGAACTACATCTACCCTTGCCTCCTTTACCGCTCTTCCTGTTCCACCGACAAATTCCCGTCTACCTCGCCTTACGGGCATCTCTCTCTCACCTTCTTCGTCTTAACCAACTATCTCATATTCTACCCATCCTCTCACACTTCCCTGACTTCCACTTGTTTGTGGTTTAATCCTAACACTAAAAGTATATCCAACAGGAATTTCCGCATCTATATCTATTATTCGCTCCGGCGTCGCATTTGCGAGTACTTCTAATGGAATGTCCTCACCTATACGGTCTCGCTCTATCCAAATTTCCATTACGAGCGGATTGGTATTAACATCAGTAATCACTATTCTTCGCACTTTATATTTCTCTTCTTCTTTTGATGTGAGTGAGAAAATTTCCTTGCCCTCATCCGTACTGTTATCCCGACTTAAACCCTTATTATATATCATTTCCACATCACTCCGTTGTCTTCGTTCTTAATATCAAACCCAATTCCAAAAACTCTTCGCTAAAAGCATTTCCATCTCCTTCCGCTCCGACTTCCAAAATTAAACGCAATTCCTCGCCAGAACTAAACTTAACTGGTGTGTCAAACAGCAACGGCAGTCTATAATCCTTGACCGTATATTGTCCTAAAACACCAAACGCTTGTCCTCCCACTTGTCCAGAAAGCCCAGACCAATACCAGTGATAAATTGGTAATCCCTTCTTCTCACTATCAAACAACATCTTTCTACCCTTAAACAACTTAAGATACTTTGTATATGTATAATTTGAGGCGTCCGCCACAGATATCGCTTCCCAACCTGTAATCCCCAACAACTCAATTTCCGTTTTCGCTGGACACTCTCGCTCAAAAGGAAAATCAGCGAATTCTTCGGGATTTACCATCACATCATAAACATATTCGCCCGCTTCCTTAACCTCCTCGCTTATTCGCCCATAAACAATATAAACATACTCTTTTGCTTCCGAGCCATTTACATCTTCCTTCTTTATATCTCCAGCATCATATTTCTCATAAATAACAACAATTTTGTCTATCTTTCCACTGTCGGGATATGGTGTAATAATTAATTTCTGTCCCTCCGCAATAGGAAATCCTTTAAAATACCCCCTTTCCACCATTAGCGAAAGCAAAGTTTTACTTTTAGCGGATAAAAGTCCAGAAAATTCTACCTTACCCGCTAATCTTGACGAATACAAGTGTGAGTTTAAAGTATGCTTCTCTGCCCTAAAAAATCCTACCGTATCCCTATCAATAGAAATAGTGATATAATCACAAGTATTTCCGATTGTCAATATATCCTTAACCAATAAACTTTCTCCGGTGTCTGCCTTAAGTGTAAAAGACTCACCTGCTTCCAAACCCAATTCTGACTTAACCATAAACGGCTCAACAAGTGCCATTTTCGCATCACCTTCTTACCTTAATCTAATCTAACGCCCTCGCTTCTTCGCTTCCATACACTTCGCCATCTCAATCTGGAAGCGCTTTGACTTCTCCGCTCTTTGCTCAACTGTCGTTGTAGGCATACCCTCTACCGCCTTCCTTGCTCGCTCAATACATTCTGCGACATCACGCATAGCACTCGCATACTTCTCATTTGCCTCCTCCGCCGTTGCTCCCGTAAGCCATCTGTCCGCCTTTGCGAGTGTTGCTCGCTTCCAGCCGTCTGTCCCAACCCTCTCTGCTCCCTTCTCAAAGAGACCTTCTTCCATAGCACGCCTCAAGCCGGCATTCCGCCTATCCTTTGACTTCTTAAACTGCTCCAGCCAGTCTTTAGAGGGCGCTTCCACACCTTCCTTATAATACGCCTCCGAGACCGCTATACGCTCACTCCTCTTCTTAACCGCCTTCTCAACAATATCCACCATTTCCACATCACCTATTTTTACCTATATAGATTTTGTTTTTGTCTATATAAATCATTTTCGGTATATACCCATCCCCACTCTACCCCAGTTTAAAACATTCCGAAAACACCCTTTTTTCGCCCCTTCTCCGCCTTTTAGAAACCCGCCTAAAACCCCGTTTTTATCGCCTCTAAATAGGTGTTGCGAAATCTATATAAACTACGTTGGAGTGTTACGAATTGAGCGGAAGTTATGCGGGGTGGGGCGAATTGATTGGCCC
>Ga0190304_1001380_pt1 | contig 10781 bp, 15 predicted proteins | sample 48700712_MG_FD_161670 | JGI IMG/M metagenome (GOLD analysis project Ga0190304, IMG submission 161670) | Hydrothermal vent sediment bacterial communities from Southern Trench, Guaymas Basin, Mexico - 4870-07-1--2_MG | ecosystem: Environmental > Aquatic > Marine > Hydrothermal vents > Sediment ... | reverse complement strand
GTGGCATCGGGAACGATGAATTAGACGTTACGATTGATGAATTAACCAATTACCCTAATCCATTCAACCCCAATACAGAAATCAGATATCAGATTTCAGATGTAAGCCAAATGGAAAACGCACAGATTGAGATTTATAACACCAGAGGTCAGAAGATAAAAACACTCCCAATAAACGGTGCAGGCAATGTATCAGGTAACAGTGTGTGGTGGAATGGTACAGACCAGATAGAAAAGCCGGTGACTTCGGGACTCTATTTGTATAAATTGAATACGGAAGCTTCACCTGTGAAGAAAATGTTATTACTCAAATAAAATAATTGTATAATAGCAGCCTGTGAGACATCCCGGGCTGCTATTATATCTCTTATAAAAATCACTACTTTTTGCTTATCGTTTTTTGTAATCGAATATGTTATTGTGTTTATTATTTTCCATACCTTTTTTATACTTGCATTTTTCGTTGATTACCTTTGCCGGAATTCCTTTCTTCTTTACCAAGATAATATCTGCATAAAAGAGATATCTCCCATTTCCCTTCCTTGTCCACCGTCTTGTCGCAACGTAGTCCAAGTGTTATCAATGATAGAAGATAGAAGCGTTAGCGTATGAGCATCCCATTATTCATTCTCCACTATTCATTCTCCTTTTCCTCATTTCCATCTATCGCCCAGAGCACTTCGCAGTGCTTTTCTCTTAACAGATATCAACACCCTTTTCGGTGTATTCGGTGGCTAAAAACAAATGGCACTTCTTAGCTGTTGGGAAACTTGCTGAGATGTAAATATGAATAAGAAAAACACCACTCTTCGTCGAGAAAGACTTTTGTAAGAATCCATTAGAGAGACGGAGATTAGGTGCTTCGTATTCATTGGTGTTCATTTTCCCTTTCCCATTTCACATTCTTGTCCGGCGAATCAATGTTCTTCATGCTTTTCTTTGCGAAGACGGATGCTTTCTGCTTTCTACTTTCTGCTTTCTGCTTTCTCATTTCCCATTCACTCCAGATATTTCATGGGATCTACACTGGTGCCGCGCTTGCGCAGTTCAAAGTGCAAACTTGGCACTTCGGCACTGCCGGTTTTACCGCTGAGGGCAATGGTTTGGCTTCGGTTCACGCTATCGCCTTTGGATACCAGCAGTGAGCTGTTGTGAGAGTACAGCGAGAAAAAGCCGTTTTGATGATCAATAATCACCATCTTACCGGCGCCATTGTACCAGGCGGCAAAGGCCACCACGCCGTCTTCAACTGCTTTTACCGGATGTCCTTCTTCCAGAGCAATGTCGATGCCTTTGTTTACCAGGGTCACATTATACAATTCGCTTTTTTCTTCCCCAAAGGGACGAATTATCTCACCCCGGGCAGGCCATGGCAATTTGTCTGTGGAAAAGATATAGCTGTAGGCTTCATGACTGATCTCCGAGCGCAGTTTGGCCAACAGTTCATCCAGGGCTTTTGCTTCGGTTTCCAAAAGGTTCTTCCGCTCTATAGCCGTTGCCCGCTGATTTTCCAGTGAGGCAATATCACCGGAAAGCGTAGATATCTCGGCCTCGTATTTTTTCTTTTTCTTTTTAGCCACAATGCGCGACCACTGAAAGTTTTCAAAATCCTTCTGGCTTTTGCTACGCTTCTTTTCCAGTTGCGATGAGGTTCCTTCAAATTCGGCAATCTCGTCTTCCGTAGATCTTTTCAGATCGATGCATCCCTTTATCAACAAAGGCAAGGCTTTCGTATTTTGTTTGGATGCAGCCAGGCTTGGGCGGAAGTGTTCTACAAAAAGCGCGTAGAATTCTTTATGGATTTCTGAGGAAAGCTGCCGGGCTCTGGCACGGGATGCAGCCAGATTTTGCCGGGTAACGGTAAGCTGTTCTTTGGCCCTTCTCAGTTCCTTTTTGGCAGCTTCTTCCGATTTCTTCAATCGCTTAATCTTCGCATCGGTCGCTTTATAGGTTTTTTGGGTTTTTTGGAGGTTTTGCTCTTTGTTCTCTTTTTGGGCTTCTGCCTCCCGGATGATCTCTTCCTGTCGGGATATCTGCTTTTTCAGCTCTTCCAGCTCTTTCTGTTTGTCTCCCAATGTTTGCCCGTATGCCGCTAGAACCGTCAGCAACAACACTATTCCCAGGATGTATTTCTTCATGATGCCTGCAATTGTTCGGTTAATTGAACAGTGCTTTTATCAGGATGTCTGGATCCAGACGATGCTCCGAGCCATGCCCTTCAAAGAATCCATGTTCACGAATCATGTGGATGTTCAGGGGTGTCCAGCACAGAGTGATGTTGTTTCTGGTATTTTGCAAAGTCACCGAGCCTTTACGAAACCCACCGGGATGGGCAAAGGGACAGGTGAGTTTACCCCGGAATGACCTATATTCCACTATCAGATGCTCTTCCAGGGTAATGGAACCCATAAAGGCTTCGAAGGCGGCATTGGTGAGAGCCTGCATCCTGTCTGCCACCTCTTCTCTGGTGTAGCCCAGGGTTTGCAGATGGGCTGCGTCGGTTTCGATAATCTCGTGGAAATGCCGGGTATCAGAGCCCAAAAAGCCCTTGGCGCACATCACGCCGGCTTTCATGTTCTCATGGATGCGTTTTTCTTGGGGTGTTTCTTTCATAGCGTCCTCATCATGCAAAACTGTCGAAATAGATTTTTTCTTTCGGGATGCCTTTGCTGACCAGATATTTCACCACTGCGGCTATCATGCCGGGGCTACCGCAAAGGTAAGCTTCGGTATTGTTTACATCCTGTATAAATTCATCGAAATAGGGCATCACATAGCCGCAACGTCCATTCCATTCGCATTGTTCGGTGGGTTGAGACAGGACGGGATAGTAGGCAAAGTTCTGCATCGACTTTTCCCAAGTGGCAAAGAGGTCATCCAGATAAAGGTCTTTGCGACTGCGGGCACCAAAGAAATAGCCCATTCTGCGGGTGCTGTTTCGTGCATCCAGATATTCCAGCATGGCCTTGATAGGAGCTTTGCCGCTGCCACCTGCCACAAAGAGCATATCGGCCCGGGTATCTTGAATAAAGAAATCTCCAAAGGGGCCGGTGAAGGAAACTTCGTCGCCTTCCTTCAAAAAGTCGTGAACCCAGGTAGTGCAGATGCCATCGGGCACCCGGCGGATAATGAGCTGGATGTAATCGGTATGATCCGGGCTGCTGGAAATGGAATAGGCCCGGCTCACCTTTTGCTTGATTTTTCCATAGCGGGGGGACTGCAATTGCACATATTGCCCGGGCTTAAAATTTATTTCCGTTGGTTGGGTAAGCTGAATTGTGAGCTCTTTGATGTCGTAGGTGTGATCTTCGATCTTGCTCACCACTCCGGCAAACTGCCGCACATTAAATATTTCTTCCGGGATGATAATGGCGATATCTTCTTTTACCTTTACCTGGCAGGAAAGTCGCACATTATCCTTGATTTCATCAGGCGAAAGAAAGGGCTTTTCTGTGGGTAACAGCGGCCCGCCTCCAGATCGTACTTTGCATTTACAAAAACCACAACTACCGCGCCCACCACAGGCCGAAGCCAGATAAATCTTGTTTTCGTTGAGGGTACTCAGTAGCGAGCTGCCACCTTTTACTTTTAACTTTCGTTTACCGTTGATATCAATAATCACTTCACCGTAATTGGCAAAGAACATCTCGGCCACAACCAGCAGGAGGGCCAGAAATCCGGCCATCCCGCCTACAATGGCAATGGTAGTGAGTATGGTGGTAATCATTGTATCACCACTATGCCCGAGAAACCGATGAAGGCCATGGCCATGATGCCGGTGATGATCATGGAAAGGCCGGCGCCCTGCAAGCCCTTGGGAACAAATTTATAGCGTACTTTTTGCCGGATGCCGGCCAATGCCAGTATCGCCAACAGCCATCCCAGGCCGCCTCCTGCACCAAAGGCGATGGATTGCAAAAAGCTGTAATCACGAATAATCATAAAAAGCGATACTCCGAGGATGGCGCAATTTACCGTGATAAGCGGCAAAAAAATCCCCAGAGAATAATAGAGTACCGGAGAAAAGCGTTCCAGCATCATCTCGGTAAGCTGCACAAAAGCGGCTATCACGATGATGAAGATGATGTATTGCAGATAAACGATGTTCAGGGGAACCAGCACCATGTGATACACCACATAGTTCAACGCAGTGGTGAGGGTCATCACAAATACCACAGCCAGTCCCAGTCCTACCGATGATTCCACTTCTTTGGAAACCGACAAAAAAGAGCACATCCCCAGGAAATTGGTGAGCAGAATGTTGCTGGTAAATATCGATGCGATAAAGATGATAAAGGCATTGATTTCCATATTATTTCCCCACTTTTGCTGCGATTGGTCCGTGTATGATCCATATCAATACGGCCAATACAAAGAAGGCACTGGGCGCCATCACCATGATACTCCAGCGGGTAAACCATTCACCCAGAATCTGTATGCCAAAAAGAGAGCCAAAGCCAAAAAGCTCGCGGATGGTGGCTATCACCATAAGCACCACGGTGTAGCCCACACCGGCACCAATGCCATCGATCATCGAATCCAGTGGCGGGTTTTTGCCGGCAAAGGCTTCGGCCCGTCCCATAATGATGCAATTGGTAATGATGAGGCCGATGTAGGGGCCCAACGCTTTACTCATCTGAGGCATATAGGCCTTGAGAATGAGATCGACGATAATCACATAGGAGGCAATGATGAGGGTTTGCACCATCATCCGCACTCTTTTGGGAATGAGATCGCGGATAAGGGAAATAGTGCTGCTGGAAAGAGCTAAAGTAAATATCACTCCCAGTCCCATCACCAAACTGTTCATCATGAGGTTGGTAACCGCCAGAGCAGAACAGATTCCCAGAATCTGGCTCCAGATGGCGTTTTCTTTGAAGGCACTGTTGATAAAAATTTCTTTTTTTGTCATTGTGCTGCTCCCTGAATCAGGGTTTGCTGAAAACCACTCATTTCTTTATACAGCATGTCCACCACTGCTTTGCTGGATGCGGTGGCGCCGGTAATCTGGTTTATCTGCATTGGCCCGGCAGGTTCGTCTTCGGTGATGAGTTCAAAAAGGACAGCCGTACCGGACTGCACCAGCATCTTGCCCGCAAACTGCCCGGTGAACCACTCTTCGGTGATGCGTCCACCCAAGCCAGGGGTTTCGTTTTGTTCCAGTATTTCTATTTTCCGGATGCGATCCAGCTGAGGTGATACAGCCACCATAGCGTGAATAGTGCTCCACAGCCCGCTACCGGATATTGGCAGGCAATAGCCGATAAGGGAATCGCCATCCATAGCTGCGTAGTATGGACGTCCATCCAGCATTTTTTCCTGAATATAGGCGTCATAGGTACTTTGCAGATCGACAGTGGGGAGCTCAAAAAGTTGCAGAATGGTGGTTTTGAGCACCATCTGCCGGTGGGCTTCCACCCGCTCCCGGGTGAGCTGATAAAAGGTAGCCAATAGGCCTACGAAAATCACGGTGATGATGATCATAAACAGCACCGGGTAAAAGCGCCGTTCCCTGAGGGATTTTGCTTCAGCCATCTATGCTCCCTTCCTTTTTGAGCGGTCTAGCGCATACTCGATGATGGGCATGAAGGTATTTGCCAGAAGCAGAGCAAACATAAAACCCTCGGTAAAAAGGGAAAACTTGCGGATGAACACGGTGAGAAATCCTACCAGAGCGCCATAAATCCAGATGGCAGTTTTATTTTTGGGCATAGAAATGGGGTCTGTAACCATAAACACGGAGCCGAAAAGCAGGCCGCCGGAGAGGATAAAAGGGAGTGGGTTTTGCTGATAAAAGGCCAATACGGAAATAGTGAATCCAAGAAGCGTGGCCAGCATGGGTTGCCATTTGGCGGTTTTTGTGGCGATGAGGTAAATGGCCGCCAGAGCTATCAGGATGGCCGAGGTCTCCCCTGCCGAACCGGGTATCAGGCCCGATGCCAGATGCCAGGTGGAAGTGATTTCGCCACTGCTTTTAAAGAGACTCATGGGGGTGGCAGAGGTAATGGCTGCGCTGTTTTGCCAGGATGTAAACCCTCCTGGCCAGCTGCTGAAAGGTTTGAGCCACTGCACCGTCATAGCATTGGGGAAGGAGATATAGATAAAGGTTCTGCCTACAATGGCAGGATTGAACACATTCATCCCAAAGCCACCAAACACCATCTTGCCAAAAACAATGGCAAACACGGCCCCCACTCCCGCCATCCAGAAAGGAATGGTGGGAGGTAGCGTGAGAGCCAGAAGCGATGCCGTAACAAATACCGCCATGGAAATCTTTCCATTTTGTTTTGTCCGCACAAAGAGATACTCGCTTATAACGGCGCAGAGATTGCTCACTGCCAGCACCGCCAGCACCCGCCATCCAAAGAGAAAAACCGAAAACACGGTGATAGGAGCCAAGGCGTAAAGCACCTTGTTCATCACCTGCTGTTTCATAAAAAGTTTCATAGCAATCCTTTGTTAGAACAGACCTTTGATATTGCCTCCAGAATCGACATCTATCTGCAATGCGCTGGGCTCTTTAGGCAGCCCGGGCATCCGTAGAATCTCACCGGTAACAGGAATGATGAACCCCGCACCGGCGGAGATGAGAATTTCCCGCACCGTAACCAGAAAGTCCTTTGGCCGCCCCAAAAGCGCCGGATTGTCCGACAGAGATTTCTGGGTTTTTGCCATGCATACCGGTAATTTGTCGTAACCATATTTCTTGATGGCCCTAAGGTTCTTTTTTGCTTCCGGGGTGAAGTCGATCTTTTGGGCACCGTAGATGTTTTTGGCAATGGTTTCTATCTTGTTTTCTACCGTATCGCCCCAGTCGTAGAGCATCCGCTGCTGGCATACATTATCCCGAATAAGGCGCTCCACCTTTTCGGCCAGGTTCAGACCACCGTCTCCACCTTTTCCCCAAAAGTCCACAATAGCCGCATCAAAGCCCTTTTCTTTGGCAAAATTCTCTACCAGCGCCAGCTCTTCGTCGGTATCGGTGGCAAATTTATTTATAGCCACTACCGACCGCATCCCAAAGATGCGGATGCTGTCCAGATGCTTGGCCAGATTTTCCAGTCCTTTGCTTACGGCTTCGAGGTTCGGGGTGTTCAGATTGCGGAGTTTTACCCCACCATGATGTTTGATGGCCCGCACTGTGGCAACCAATACCACGGCTGACGTGCAGAAATCGCCATAGGGACACACAATATCAAAGAATTTTTCAGCACCCAGATCAAAGCCAAATCCAGCTTCCGTGACCACGTAGTCCGCCAGCTTCATAGCGGTTTTTGTAGCCAGAATGCTGCTGGTTCCCTGAGCGATATTGGCAAAGGGACCGCCATGAACAAAGGCCGGTGTATTTTCAAGAGTTTGCACCAGGTTTGGTTTCAGGGCGTCTTTCAGCAAAGCAGCGATGGCACCCTCAAAGCCCATATCCTTCACCAGCACCGGTTTGTTATCATAGGTGTAAGCCACCAAAATCCTGCCGATTTTGGTGCGTAACTCTTCCAGAGAATTTGAGAGGCAGAGGATCGCCATAATCTCTGATGCCGGTGTAATGTCGAAGCCATCTTCCCGTGGCACACCCTGAGTTTTGCCCCCAAGGCCGATAACCACATTGCGCAGAGCGCGGTCATTTACATCCAACACCCGTCTCCACATCACTGTACGCGGATTCAGCCTAAAGGGATTGTCATTGTAAATCGAATTATCAATGAGGGCTGCAAGACTGTTGTTCGCCGCTGTCACCGCATGCATATCACCGGTGAAGTGCAGATTGATATCTTCCATAGGAAGCACCTGAGACATCCCGCCGCCAGCTGCGCCACCCTTAATGCCAAAGACCGGGCCCAGAGAAGGTTCACGGATAGCAACGATGGTCTTTTTGCCCAGTTTGTTCATAGCCTGAGCCAATCCAATGGAAGTAGTGGTTTTTCCTTCTCCTGCCGGAGTCGGCGTGATGGCTGAAACGAGAATGAGCTTTCCGGTGGGTCTGTCTTTCAATCGCTCGATGGCGGAGAACTTCAATTTTGCCTTGAAATCACCATAAAGCTCCAGATCATCAGGTTGCAGGCCCAGCGTTGCAGCAATGTCAGTAATCTTTTTCATCTGCGCAGATTGCGCTATTTCGATATCAGATTTCATCACTCCTCCTTAATGTGTGTGATTAGTCAGGATTGTTGCTGGAAGTTTTTGATAAACTGCACCCGCTCGTAGAGTGCGCCTTCACGCAGGTTTCCCTGGCTTAGTCTGCCTTTCATTTGAGCAATGGAAGTATAATTGTGTTCTTCCATCCACTGCCGCATTTCAGAAATGACGGTAGCGATATATTCAGTACCTTCCAGATAATAAGCAGAGACCATCTGCACTGCTGATGCTCCTGCCAGAATCATTTTGATGGCGGTTGATGCATCATGGATGCCGGTAGTGGCAGCCATATCGCAGTCTACAGAGCCATACATCAGACCGACCCAGCGCAGGGGCATCACAAAATCTTCCGGATGGCTGTAAGGCAGACCGCTGATCATGGTTTCGGTATCCAGGTCTATGTCCGGACTGTAAAAGCGGTTAAAGAGCACCATACCACTGATGCCGGTATGAGAAAGTCGCTGCAGCATTCCGGCTACAGCATCAAAATAATAGCTGATCTTCACGGCAACAGGCAGAGACGTCTCTTTGCGGACGTTTTTTATAATGGTGAAATAGCGCTTTTGCAACTCTTCACCACTGATGTCAGGATCTGACGGCAGGATGAAAATATTCAGTTCCAGTGCATCTGCGCCGGCAGCTTCTATCTCTTTGGCAAAATGGGTCCAGTCACCTGAGGAGATACAATTGATGCTGGCGATAATGGGGATATTCACCGCTTTTTTTGCATTGCGGATAAGGGTCAGATATTCATCCACCGCATGTTTTCTTTCAAAGTACCGCAGATGATCTTCTGCGCCGGGGTAACGAAATGCTGCCGGCATGTCTTCCATGGATTTATCTATCTGCATCAAGATTTGTTCTTCAAACAAAGACTTCAGCACCACTGCACCAGCGCCCTGTTTTGCTATTTCTTCTATCGATTCTACCGTGGCGGTAAGTCCACTGGATCCCACGATTACGGGATTGCGAAGTTCCAATCCCATATAGGTTGTTTTCAGATCAACCATCATTCCTCCATTAATTTATTTGCGTTTCCATATAGCTTATGAAAAAATCTCTCCATTGTTGCTCCTCACTAATTGTTTTTCAACACCTCTTCGTCATAGATGCGTTCAAAGCGCAGCTTATGCTCGGCTTCTTCGGCAGAAAGTCGAGCAAAAAGGGTGCCGGTTTCAGTGCCATCAAAACGCTTTGCCAGGTCGGCATAGAGATCCCGGGATGCTTCTTCCCGTTTCATGGCAATGATCATGATATCCTGATAAGTAAGGATTTTCCCTGGCTCTTCGGGCACAATGTAGTCGCTGATGTGGAGGTCTTTTACTTCTTTGGAAGTGATATTCCCGAAGCCACGTTTTTTGATATCCTCCAGGATTGTGATGTGTCCACGTTCCATGCTTTCCAGCTCTTTCAGCATCTCTTTCTGGGCAAAAAAATTCGTCTTGCCTTGCAAATCGATATAAAAGGCAACCGCCTCTTTTTCCCGTTCGATAGCAAAGGCGATAATGGTATCAAAGTTCTCCTGCATCATGCTTTCTCCTTTTCTGGCTTTTTTTAAAAACAGGTGGGAGCGTCGAAAGACGCCCCCACAGGGTTATTTAGTCAACGGGACTGAACAGATCTTTTCCTACGCCACACTCGGGGCAGGTCCAATCTTCCGGAAGGTCTTCAAAGGACACGTTTCCATTTTCAGCCGGGTCGTAAATATACCCACAGGCATCACATACATATTTTTGCATTTTTCCTCCTCAGGATTTATTTCTGCTCTTCAGCAGGTTCTAATAATTTTCTACCCACTGTTCAAAGTACTTTTGGGGATGCAGACACACCGGGCACATTTCCGGTGCTTCGATAGATTCTACAATATGACCGCAGTTACGACATTTCCAAAATACTTTTCCGCCTTTTTTAAATACTTCGTGATTTTTCACATTGTTCCACAGTTTACGGTAGCGGGCTTCGTGACGCTTTTCTACCAAGGCCACCAGTTTAAACACCTTAGCAACTTCGGGGTAACCTTCGTCTTCGGCAACTTTGGCAAAGGCAGGATAGAGGTCTGACCATTCTTCCTTTTCACCATTGGCAGCGCACTCGAGATTTTTCAGGGTATCGGCGTAGCAAACGGGATAGCCGGCAGTGATCTCTACCACTTGGTCATTTACACCGTTTTTGATCAGCTCTTTCATAAATACTTTTGCGTGCTCTTTTTCGTTTTCTGCAGTTTCCAATAAAATTTCGGATATCTGCAAAAATCCCTCTTTTTTGGCTACGGACGCATAATAATTATACCGCATCCGTGCTTGAGATTCACCGGCAAAAGCCTTCATCAGGTTTTCACAGGTTTTGCTATTTTTAAATTCCATCGTCACTCCTTATTCTTTATAGAGCCGGCCGTAGCCAGACTCATTTCTATTTTGCCTGCCAATAACACCGCTTGGGCGATGTAATGGCTTCGTCCTTTTTCAATTCTTTCATCGCCTTGTCCACGGTTTTTTTATCCAACCTGCAGAGCTCGGCGATCTCACTTGCCTTCAATGGCGTTGCGGCCTGCTTCATTGCGGCCAGTACTGTTGCCTTTGCCCCAGCCATGGACGTCTCAGCTTTTCCACAATCCGTGAAGGTTACACCATTCCCGTGCTTCTGTCACGT
>Ga0190304_1001379_pt1 | contig 10781 bp, 9 predicted proteins | sample 48700712_MG_FD_161670 | JGI IMG/M metagenome (GOLD analysis project Ga0190304, IMG submission 161670) | Hydrothermal vent sediment bacterial communities from Southern Trench, Guaymas Basin, Mexico - 4870-07-1--2_MG | ecosystem: Environmental > Aquatic > Marine > Hydrothermal vents > Sediment ... | reverse complement strand
ATCGACCCGTTATTACGGTGAGGTTTCAGTTCTTGCCTCGGGTCTTTCTCTTCCCGATACGACAGAGATAACGGTCGCGGATATGGATAGCGAACAATACGAGGGCGTTCTATCCAGGATTAACACTGTTCATTTCGTCGAGACCGGAACTTTCAGCGGGAACCATTCCTATCACATCGTCAGTTCCGACGGCCAGGATACCGGCGTCGTCTATGTCAAGACGGTGACCGATATCCCGGGCAATCCGATACCAACCGGTGATGTCGACATCGTCGGAAACATGTCCCAGTACGACAGTCACTATGAGATCCTTCCCAGAAAACTCGAGGACATAATCAGTTCGGGCAATTATCCTCCCGTGATAGACCAGCACATCAGGATTCCCTACACCCCGCCTCCCGGAGTGAATCCCTATGTATGCGTCAGGATCGAGGACATTGACGGGACGGTGGTCTCGGATTGGCTCTATTACACGCCCGACGAATGGGCGACTTACGATTCCGTCACCCATGACAGCGTTTCGGGAGTTTATTACTACTTCACGGTCCCCGGCCTTCCCTATCAGGGGAAAGTGGATTATTACATAAAGGCCATCGACGACGACGGCGCCACGACCGAATCGGATTCTTTCTTCTTCCTTCAGGTCGAGGTGCCTCCCATAAAGATCAACGAGGTTCTTTACGATGCCGCCAATGACGGGTCTCAGGGTTCAGAACCCTATGCCGAGTGGATAGAGATCTACAACGCCGGAGACGAGGACTTTGACCTCTCCGGATGGATGATAGCCGATGATCCCGATTTCACAAATCCCAGCGGATCGGGCGACGGCGTGTTCACGATTCCCTCGGGAGTCACCATCGGGGCAGGGGAGTACCTCATTCTGGCCTTCGATGCCGATACCTTTAACACTTACTGGCCCGATCACGGCAGCGCCCAGGTGGTCGCTTACGGCAACAGTCCCCTGCCTCTCTATCTCGGGAACAGCGGCGATGACATCCATCTCTTCAACCAGATGGGTCAGGAAGTCGATGTGGTCTGGATAGGTTCGGGCGGTGACATGTACGCATGGGGCCATGCCGCTGAGGATATAGCGGCCGGAAAGAGCCTCATGAGGATACCCGACGGGAACGACACCGACTATCCCGATGTGGATTTCTTCAGCTCCGATACCCTCGGTGGTCCCACCCCCGGTACGGGCAACAACCTGTATATCTGTGGAGATATAAATGGCGATGGGCAGGTTTCCTTCACCGACCTGCAGTACCTTGCCCAGTACCTCTTCGCCGGCGGGAATCCTCCTGTGTCCATGTGGGGAGCCGATGTGAACGGCGATGGGCAGGTTTCTTTCACCGACCTTCAGTACCTCGCCCAGTATCTCTTTGCCGGCGGTCCACCCCCCAATTGTCCGTAATTTCGATGGAATGATCCTGTCGGCGGGGAGCCCGAAGGGCTCCCCGCCGACTTCATTTCCCGTATTTCCCCTTAAACTACGTTGCCGAGGAGCGTTTTTCTCCCTCGCCCAGGTTTCTCCCCTGCAATAATATCGCTGTTCCTATCAGGATACCCCCGAAGAAATCGATGAGAGTGAGGGTTTCGCCGAGGAAGAGCCAGGACCACAGCACAGCGAGCACTATTTCGATGACGAGCAGAATGGAGGAGGAGAGGACCTCGAGCTTCTTAAGGGCTGTTATGTAAAAGGAATAGGGGATGAAGGATGCAAAGAGACCAAGGTAAAGGGCATAGAGCAGGGTTCGGCTCGATGGCAGCCGTTGCAGAGATCCCGTGAGAAGGGCTGGGATCAGGAGAAAGAGAAAGGTCAGGTTCATCAGTATCGCCGAGGCTTGTGAGCCGGATATCCTGCCCGAAGCGACTTTCGTGAGGACTATGAAGAGGGACCAGACCAGACTGGCCCCCAGGACCAGGAGGTCACCGCGAAGGCTTCCGCTTTTCAAAGACGAGAGGTCGAAATGGGTGGTTATAGCGGCCATCCCGGTCAGCGCAAGGGCAAGAGACAGAAGGCGACCTCTATCCAGTTTCTCCCTGAGGAAGAAATAGGCTATGATCGCAGCGAAAACTATGTAGAGGTTAACGATCAGTGCCGTCTTTGAAGCGGAGGTATAAAGCTGGCCCTGAAACTGAAGGTAAAACCCGAGGGCGTTCGTCAAACCGAGGATAAGGAAGATGGAGGAAAATTGCAGGCCCTCTTTCTTTTTTCCTCTTCTCAAAAGAAGGAAGATGTCGGCGAAGAGAGCAGCGAAAAAAAACCTGCAGGCAGCCAGTTCCAGTGGCGTCGCATACCTCAGGGCGGTTTTTATCACCGGGAAGGAGGTGCTCCACAACAAAGCGCTCAGCAGGACGAGGATCTGTTGTCTCAATCCTTCAGCGGGATTATGCAGAGAAAGCGCAGAATTGAATCGCCCGTATTCTTGAACTGGTGTTTCTCGTCAGGAGGCACGAAGATGAAATATTCCTTCTCGAAGGGTATTTCCTCCTTTTCAAGCACCAGTTTCCCCTTTCCTTCCAGGACGAAAACCTCGTGTTCCCACGGGTGCTCGTGAAAGGGGGTGTATCCTCCCGGTTCCACCTCGAAGAGCCGCATGGCGAAGTTGGGTGCTCCCTCCTTTTTGCTGATCAGCCACCTTATAAAGGTCGCCTTTGCCCCGCTATCAGAAACGGCTTCAGCGGGGACGTCTCTGTATGGTTTCGCTATTGCCATCTTTTACCTCCTTTTCGAGTTTAAAGTAAATTGCTGTGATCCAGCTTTTTCCTTCTATTCCGGGGTAAAATCTTTTGAGGAGTCCCCTCAGCTCCTCGATGGAGTCAAGACCCTCGTATTTCACATGTTCCTTTCCCAGCTCGGAGAACCTGAGGTAATCCGCCCTTTCGATGAGGGCGCGCAGTTCAACTCCATCGGCTTTGAGGATGCAGGGTCCGGCTTTGATCTTTCTGATGCCTTTTCTCAATGTGATCCTTTTGGAGCCATCGAGTATTTTTTGCAGAAACTCTGGCGAGAAATTGAGAATCATAAACTTCATTATTATAAAGCTTTCCCGCGGTGATCAGCATCTACGTCGGCCCATTCCCACTTCGTCCCCTGAGCGTTCCCGGGAAGCCCGTCTCTTCCGCATACCGTTACTTGACCCGCCTTAATTCTCAATTCCGACAACCCATCTATGGTTGACCTCGATATATGCGATAACTTCTCCATTACTCCTTGAATTCACAAAATCGTTTACTATCTCGCTTTTCTCCTTCTTCCTCCTGGCTTTCCTGTATCTCTTGGCGTACAATAGAGTTATCTTTTTCCTGCTCATTAAGCAGAGCTCCCTTGTGAACATGGGGCTACCCTCCTTTTCCTGTTTTTATTTCTCTTGCTTCTTGCCCTCAGGAAAAGGAGGGTAAAGTATTTCAGCTTTTTCGTATAGATTTTCTCGTGAGTCAACGACCCCCCTTTCGAGTAGATTTTTAATGAGGCAATTCGTCCCCTTGACTTATGGCGGGATTCCCATTAAATTAATACGGCTCGTAATTGCTGGCGTAGCTCAGTTGGAAGAGCAGGTGATTTGTAATCACCAGGTCGGGGGTTCAAATCCCTCCGCCAGCTTTAGCTGATTGAAAATCTCGTGGAGGGGTACCCAAGCGGCCAAAGGGGGCAGACTGTAAATCTGCTGGCACAGCCTTCGGAGGTTCGAATCCTCCCCCCTCCACTTTTAAGCGGGAGTAACTCAGTTTGGTAGAGTTCCAGCCTTCCAAGCTGGGTGTCGCGGGTTCGAGTCCCGTCTCCCGCTTTAAGCCCACGTAGCTCAGGAGGCAGAGCACGTCCTTGGTAAGGACGAGGTCACCGGTTCGAATCCGGTCGTGGGCTTTGTTTTTGAAAACAAAGGGGGGATTATGAGAGCATTTTTTCTTACTGCCGTATCTCTGCTATTCCTTCTGAACTCGGGCTGTTTCCTGGGTACCTTCCAGACCGCACAGACCGTTCCGCCCGGAGAAGTTAATTATGGTTTTTACGCCGACATGCCCGTTTACTTCAACAAATCCGACAAGGACGCCTCCAAGGACAAGGGACTGGGCGCCTTTGTGACACCCAATGTCGGCGGATACCTGATCTACGGAGCATCTCCCGGCTTGAATTTCGGCCTCAGAGGGTCTCTCGGGGAAGGGATAGGTCCCTTCGCCAAATTCCGGTTCCTCGATGAGTCTGTTATGCCCCTCAGCGGAGCTGCGACCTTCACGATAGGTTACCATCCCGTTGCTCAGGGGATATCGCTCAGGTCAGATCTCATATTCTCCAGGATGCTTTCCAGCTATTCGTCCATCTATTTCGGGTGGACCTTTCTTAGAAGCCCCGACTACAGGAAGCTGGCCAACAAAGACATAAAAATCGAAGACGTTCAGGAGTTCAAGTATTTTCACTCGCTTTTTGTGGGCGTCGATCTCAAGAGAAGGCCCGACGAGAACGACGAGCTGGGCTGGGTTCCTTTCGGCCTGACCATAGAGCTCGCCGTACCCCTGGTTAAATATCCCGCCCTTTTCTTCGGTTTTCAGCTGAAGAGATAGATGGGGAGGTTCTCTCAAGTCATTGAAATCCTCCGAAAGGGTGGGGTGGTGGCAGTTCCTACCGATACAGTATATGGATTGGTCTGCGATGCCGGCAATGCCGAGGCAGTGCGAAAAATATACGAGTTAAAAAGGCGTCCGGTGGATAAGCCCCTCGTCCTTTTTCCTCACTATTCCCAGGATTTAGAGGAGATCGCTGAGATAAACGAAGATGCACGGAAGCTCATAGAAAATTTCTGGCCAGGGGCTCTCACGCTGGTTTTGAGGGCAACCGGCGGTGCGCCAGAACTGCTCGTCTCCCGCGGGAAAATCGGCATCAGGGTCCCAAAGCACCCTCTGCTCGTGGAGCTTCTCGGTGAGCTGGATTTTCCTCTGGCCTCGACGAGCGCGAATATTTCGGGAGAACCGCCTTTGCTTTCGAAAGAGGAGGTGGAGAAGATTCTGGGAGCAAGAGTGGATTATGTCCTCGGCGAAAAAGCGCTGGGACAGGTTCCCTCTACGGTAATCGATGTGTCCTCTGAGAGGCCTGTGGTTCTCAGGAAGGGAGCAATACCTGTTGTTGAAATTGAGCGGGTTTTGGGTAAGGAGATTTCCCTGGGAGCGGGTTTAGATTTCCATATAGTGTTTCTCTGCACTGGAAATACCTGCAGGAGTCCAATGGCTGAATTTATCCTTAAACACGAACTGGAGGGAGAATATTCCCAAAGGATTAAGATTTCGTCAGCAGGAATAGCTCCGCCGGTTGGTGAGGACATCAATCCCGTTGCAAAAAAGGTACTTCAGGAGATAGATATTTATGTCCCTCGACATCGGGCGAAGCCGCTTACCTCGGCCATCATACAGAGCGCTGATTTAATACTTGGCATGGAGGAAATCCATGTTATGACAGCAAAGGAGATGGGGGCGGGATCCAAAGTGCTTTTGTTCGGCGGAGAGAAAGTAAAAAGGGTGGAGGATCCGATAGGGAAAAGCATCGAAACATACAGAAACGTCAGAGATTTGATCAGACGAGTTCTCAGGGAAATCTGGATTCCTTACATAAGGAGAAAAATAGCCCTGTAAACTTTATCAAATGCTATGAAAAAAGTAAAGGGCAGAGTGTGGAATGTATCTGTTTTTTTCGCCTTGCTTTGGGGAATATTTGTTTTTTTATACAGCACGAACAGGGGGATGGGGGTCTCTCCAGATTCAGTTGTTTATATAGAAGCCGCTCAAAATTTGGCGAAAGGCAAAGGTCTTGTCACCTCAGCAATAAAAAGTGACGTGCTGACGATCGATTTTTATGCTCCCCTTTATCCGTTTCTTCTGGCCTCCGGTGAGCTTTTGGGCATCGCACCTCTTTCCATGGCGAAGGTTATGAATCTGTTATTCTGGTGTGCCACCATACTTTTGCTGGGAGTCGTATTGAAAGAGTTGACGAGCTCGCCTTTTTTGCTTCCCGTCGTCTCGTTTGCCGTCGCCAGTTTCCCTAACATGTTGAGGATTTACACCATGGCCTGGACGGAGGGATGTTTTATTACCTTTGGGATTTTAGCTTATCTGTTTTTCCTTAAATACATTCGAACGGAAAAGCGCGGACGGCTTTTCACCGCTGCTTTGAGTGTAGGGATAGCCTTTCTCTGCAGGTACGCCGGGATCGTTTTGATCATCACCGGCATACTGGGTATTTTCGTTTTGCTTGAAAACAGCGTTTTTGACAGGTTCAGGAAGGCTTTCTGGTTTGCAGTTATAAGTTCTGTCCCCACAGCTCTGTGGCTTTTCTGGAAATTTATGCAGGGAAAGGGGATGGCTCAGAGGAAATTTGTTTTCCACCCGCTTTCCTTCGGGCATCTCGTAGATTTAAAGATGACAGTGGAATCCTGGTTGGTTCCATCTGTATTGCCCGATGTCCTGAAAAACTCGATTTTTATCATTTATGTTGCCTTTTTCCTTTTCTGCACAATATGGCTATTTAAGGGAAAATTCAGTACCGATAAGGGTATTGATGGGATAAAGTTGCAGATTTATTTCAGCGCCCTTTATCTGGCCTTCCTTTTTGTGTCCATCTCATTTTTCGATGCCCATATTCCTCTGGACAACAGGATATTATCGCCCCTCTGGATTTCTCTATTTGTGGTATCAGTATACTTCCTCTGGAGAATTTACAGGCGAATAAAAAAGGCGAGATTTCTGCGTATCGTTTTTCTGGCCTGTCTTTCAACCTTTGTAACTCTCAATTTCGTGAGAACCCTTAAACTATCTGTCCTCTTCCATTCGGAAGGTCAGGGATACAACAGCAAGGTTTGGAGAGAGTCAAGGCTTCTAAAATTGTTGGAAGCCAGTTTTTCGGATAAAGATATATATAGCAATGCTCCAGAGGTAGTGTATTTTTTGCTGAAAAGACCAGCTACGATGTTACCTTGTAAGCAAAGCCCTATGACGCTTTTGCCTGGTCAACAATTTATCGAAAAATATAACGAGATGCTATCCGACGTGCGCAGTGGTAAGAGTGTAATCGTTTATTTTGACAGGATCAGTTGGAGATGGTATCTCCCTTCTAAAGAAGAGTTGATGAGTGAGACGTGCCTGTTTCCCGTTGGAGTGACCGGAGAGGGCACTATATTTAAAGCCGATGAAGGGTTATAGGTTCCGATAGGGGGCCTGCAAATCATCTTGTCAGAGTCATATCAGAGTCATACCTATCCCGGGCTCGAACTGCCGCTTTCGGCTAAAAGGGTTTTCTCGGGGACGATCCCTCCGGAGTTTCAGGGACATTGAGTCGATTTTCCCTACTGATCCTTTGAGCAGGAGGATTATACCACAAATGTGACATTCTAAAATGGTAATTAAATGTGACATCTCAAAATAGTAACCACACAGGGCAGTTCGTTCTGTTGACATTGAACTTTTTCTTCTTTAAACTCACCCTCAGTGACGGAAGAGAGGAGAGAGGATGAAGTTATCGGCAGCAGATCTGTTTCTCTTTCTCGTTAAATGGAGAAAATTTATAGCGGTGAACATCGTTGTTGTTGCGGTTGTTCTCGCGATCTTGAGTCTGTTGCTTCCTCCCGAGTACACATCTTCGACCAGCATAATGCCCTCTTTTGATCAGGTGATGGGCATATCCATGGGAGAGACCCCCAATATCAGCGGTTTATTGAGCAATTTGCCGGGCTTGCCCGGATTTGTAAGCCCATCGGATATATATGCCTACATATTGCAGAGCAGAACCATCGGAGAGAAAATTGTGGATTCGCTCGGGCTGAAGAGCGTGTATAAAACTGAACAGATGGAGGATGCTCTCAGATCCCTATATAGACATGTGGACATAAATGTTCAGCCGGCTGGGATTATAAAGATTTCATGCAGAGCCCCAACGAGAGATTTAGCCTACAAAATGGCTAAACTTTTTGTGGACGAGCTGGACAGATTCAACAGAGATGCGGTCATGACGAAGGGCAGGAACATGAGGATGTTTGTCGAGAGGAGACTCAGGGAGGTGGAAGCGGAGCTCAAAGCCACCGAGGAGGCGCTGAGAGATTTCAACGAGAAAAACAAAACCGTGAAATTAGATGAAGAGCTTTTGAAAGCTATTGAAGTTTATAGCGATCTCAAATCTCAACTTCTCTCCTACGAGGTGAAGAGGGACTTCCTTAAGTCCATATCGGGCAATGAAAATCCGGATTTAAAGAGGGTGGAAGCTCAGATTGCCGCCCTTAAGAGCAAGCTGCAGGAAATCGAAGAGGGCGAAGGTGAAGGCTTTGGAGCGGGTTTCAGCATTCCGCTGAGCCAGTTGCCGGAGAAGAGCGTCGAATATGCGAGGTTGCTGAGGGATGTGGAGGTGAAGACCAAATTATACGCATTTCTTGTCGAGCAATACGAAACTGCGAAAATCATGGAGAGCAAGGATACCCCCACATTACAGGTGATAGAAGAGGCTGAGGTGCCGGAAAAGAGAAGCTGGCCCCGGAGAAAAGTACTGGTGCTCGAGGGAATTCTGTTGAGCTTTGTACTTTCTGTGTTCTTCGCGGCCCTTTTCGAATACACTGGAAAGACAGGAGGGTCACGCGAGAAGTGGGACAGGGTGCTTAATGTGTTGAGGGGCGATCTGGGCATAAAAAAATAGCTATTTCAATGCCCTGAGATTTCGTTCGCATTCCTCGTCGGTGTGACCATATTGCGTATAACCCGCGCTGCGTGGGAGTTCGAGTGGATTGACATAACGCTTCCAGCACGGATCTTCCTTTCCCGGGAATCTGAAAGTCGCGTTGATATATACGCCCGGAAAGGCTTCAGCAGCTTTTAGCCTTATATCAGCGAGATCATATCGATGAGGGCGGCGTAATCTATCGCGGGTGCCGGCTGTTGTCCGTTGTCTGTGCCTACTTGATAATTTACTTGAATTTGCCTTTTCTTTATACTTTGAACCGAAACTCCATATGAAAGAACACACAGGTTTGGTTACCATAGGGATCGTCAACTGGAATACGAGAGACCTGCTTATTGACCTGTTGAGACAGCTCGAAGAAGACGAAACCGAATTTGAAAGGGAAATCATAGTGGTGGACAACGCATCCGAGGACGGTTCTGCAGAGGCGGTAAAAAATGAATTTCCAGATGTACAGCTCATTATCAACAGAGAAAATCTCGGTTTTACCAGAGCGTGTAACCAGATTATGGACAGGATGAAGGGCGATTTTTTGCTGCTTTTGAACACGGACGTCGAGGTTCCCAGGGGCGAGCTGGACAAGCTCGTAAAATTCATGCTCGAAAGACCCGATGTGGCCTTATGCGGGCCGAAACTCCTTTACCCCGACGGGAGTCTACAGGCGTCTGTGAGGAGATTCCACGATCTAACCACGGTCCTGTGGGAATTAACAGGTCTGGACAGGTGTTTTCCGAAGAGCAGGATCTTCGGAAGATATCTGATGTCCTACTGGGATCATTCCGAGGCAAGAGAGGTTGATTTCGTGTCTGGTGCTGTCTATTTGATGAGGAAAGAAGCGATTGACGATGTGGGAATTTTTGACGAAGACTACTTTCTTTACGTTCAGGATGCTGATTGGAGCTATAGAGCGAAGCAAAAGGGTTGGAGAGTCTGTTACGTGCCAGAAGTTCAGGTGGTGCATTTTGAAGAACAATCTATAAAAAAGATAGGGACGTTAAAAAAATATTACAGCCACTTCGAACGTTTGCTGTTTTTCAGAAAACATTATGGATTGTGGAAGGCCCGCTTTTTGTTTTTGCTCACCTATTTATTGACGAGGCTAAAGTTATTTATTAACCAGATTCTGGAGACTTTTACTGATAAATCCGGGCGGCAATATGGTTGGCTGATTTACTATAGAAAAAATTCGTTGAATGTCATAAGAAATTCTGGGGGACAAATGCTGCCGGAAAGAACATGCTAATTTTTCTACTCTTCAGTCACATATTGCTTTCACAGAGCCTCAGGGTGTTGTCGCTCAAGATCGATGTGAAGACCACCTCGGACTGGGTGAGAATAAGCCCCTTTAAACCCCTTATCATTGACAGCGCCAGGGTTGAGACGGATGCGGAGGAAGTCAAAGACCTTTTTTTCTGCATCGCAAAGAAGTCCTATGACACCTCTTTTACTCATGCTACTTATTACGTTTCGGTGCCGGCCGGGGAAGATATCGGCTTTGAAGTCAGGAAAGGTTATATCGGTTATAGCGTTCTGGACATTTCATGTGGTGAACACACATTGCTGACGGACAGGTTAAATACAGGGATGACCCGTGATTCCCTCGAGGTTTCCCTGAAAGCAGCGAAAGATGTGTGTAATTTGGAGCCTCTTTATCTGAAATACGAGAGAGTGCTGGAAAGGCCACTTTTGCTGGCTTTCTATTATGCGTGGTATGGAAACCCAGCTCATTCCGGCAGGTGGTTTCACTGGGATAAGTCGGGTAAAAACGTGGCGGGTCATCCACTTTACGGTTTTTACGATTCAAAGGATACCATAATCATTCTGAGACACATAGAGATGGCTCAATCCTCCGGGATTGACGGGTTTGTAGTTTCCTGGTGGGATGTAGACAGCGAGGATGGGAAGTTCATCGATGATGCATTCAGTAAATTGCTGGCCTCAGCCGAGGAGAAGGATTTTGGGGTTTCACTGATACTGGAAAAAGCAAAGAATGAGCAGGATTTTGAGAGGCAGATAAAGTACATCATCGAAAGATACGGAGGCAGTAGCTCATTTATCAAGCTGGACGGGCGAT
>Ga0190304_1001378_pt1 | contig 10781 bp, 10 predicted proteins | sample 48700712_MG_FD_161670 | JGI IMG/M metagenome (GOLD analysis project Ga0190304, IMG submission 161670) | Hydrothermal vent sediment bacterial communities from Southern Trench, Guaymas Basin, Mexico - 4870-07-1--2_MG | ecosystem: Environmental > Aquatic > Marine > Hydrothermal vents > Sediment ... | reverse complement strand
AGAGTTGCGAGCCTGCTATTAATCTTTCTTGGTAACTGGACATTTTTGCCCTTGTATACATTTACAATAAGAGTGTACATTGGCACAAATCCCACCGAATATCGAAAACAATCCCCAAAACAATGGTTTTGTTAGAATTCCTACAAAAGTTGGTTCACTTACTGGCAAAAGGTACATACCCCAAGTAAACAAAAAACAACCCAATACTATACAAAAATGTCCAAATATAGCAGTTTTCTTTTTGATCATTTTAACACCTCCTTTCATAATGAATTGTCTGCGATCTTTTTAAATATTTTCTTGGGCGGGCAAGCAATTTCCAATAACGTTTTGCGGGTATGCTAAGCCGAGAGGGTTTGGGTGAGCGAAGCGAACCGCATACCCACCTGTTGTCCGAAGTTTCTTCAAGGTTTATAATTTGCACGCCCGACATTTAATATCCCCATATTTTCTACGATCCTGCGATATTTCCCACCAAGCAGTCCTTTGGAATAATTTATCAATTTGATTATAGTTGTGCTTTCCTATAGTAATGGGGCAAGAATCAAGGATACCATATTCATTTGCAATTGCTACAGACTCTTTTAATTTTTCAAAGCTTGCTCCTCTCCTTATTTTTTCGTAACTTTCCTGGTCTGCCCCATCTATGCTTATCATAAGATTTACCTCTAACTCTGCGAATCTTCTGGCTAAATCTTCATTAAATAACATGCCATTGCTGATAAGATAAATTTCAATGTTACTCTTGCGAATTATCTCTATGATTTCAAATAATTCCTTGCGTAAAACTGGTTCTCCTCCCTCAATAACGACCCATCTCGGCTTAAGAGACGGTATTTCTTCAGCCACTCTCAAAATAGTTCTACTATCAAGTTCCACTCTATCCATTCCTCTGCAATGCAAACAGTCAAGATTGCATCTATTCGTAATCGCCCAATCAATCATATACGGTGTATTTATATTCTACCTCCTGAAATTCTGAAGAAATTTCGGATAACTCGTTCATATCTGCAATGCGAATATCTTCTAAATTTGGGGGTATATACGAGGTATTGCGAATATGCATACCTATAGATGAAATCATGTTTATCTACTTCAAAATTAAATCAAGGGGATTTTGCCTTCCTGTGCTATTTTATTAAAACCCATTACGATATTATTAACAAAGTAAATCAAAAAGTCAAATTCCTAAATTATAATGTCCTGCTTTATTTAATCCTGTTAGCGGGTATTGAGACCTATAATCTTCACTAAGAAGCTTAAACTATCAGGAGAAGACCTATTTATAGGAATCCCAAATGAATCTCTAACGAAACAATTCAACTGCTTTTCCGGTATCCGAACTATACTGTATAATTAATTCTATGAAATACATAGGCCTAGATTTTGGTTCAGTCTTTTTTAAAGGAGTAGTTATAGGTGAAAATGGTATCGAGCTTCATGTTTATGAAAAAGACGCAGGGACAAGGGAATCGGTTGTATCCTTTCTGGAGCAGGTAAAAGGCCAGTATCCTGGTGAGGAATTCAAAACAGGTATTTGTGGTCTCTCGGAGGATTTATCCATAAAAGATATCCAGGGAGCAAATGAAATAATTGCTCTCTCCCAAGGGGTTGTTTACCTTAACCCGGAAGCAAAAAGCATAATCGAAATTGGGGCTCAGACTTCAAAGTTTGTGCTTTTAGATAATGGAGCTGTATCAGAATTCTATACAAATGAACTCTGCGCCGCAGGAACCGGCTCTTTTATAGAACAACAGGCTGGAAGGTTGAAGCTTAGCCTCCAAGAACTTACAGAACTGACCCTCAAAGCTGAGAAGGCCGCAAAAATAGCGGGCAGATGCTCTGTCTTTGCAAAAACTGACATGATTCATCTGCAGCAGAAGGGAACCCCAACAGAAGAAATTGCATATGGCCTTTGCGTTGCAATAGCCAGAAACTCCTTCGTAAGTCTTCTCAAGGGAAGGGAAGTGTCTTACCCTCTGGTAATAGCCGGGGGATGTGCAAGGAATGCTGGAATAATACGTGCTTTCAGAGAAATCCTGAATCATAAAAAGGATAAAATTATTCCCTCGGGACTGCCGGGGCTTGAAGTTGCCATTGGGGCAGCCTTAATTGCCGCAAACAGTAATGTTCTTCCCCTTTCCGTGGATGATATAAAACATAATGTTATTGAAGCCATAAGAAAAACAAAAGGTCAGTCATTTAGGTATAGAAAAAGATTGACAAAAAGCATAAGGGAAAGAGAAACAGAGCCTCAAACCGTTTTTCATGAGGAAAAAGAAGGATACATTGGAATTGATGTAGGTTCTGTTAGCACTGATTTTGCAGTTATAGATAAGGAGGGGAATGTTATCTCCGCAGTTTATTTGGCAACCAGAGGGAAGCCTGTGGAAGTTATACTTGAAGGACTTTCTATTCTGAAAAAAAGATTCAGAGGAGGACTGAAAGTTCTTGGTTGCGGCGTTACCGGCAGCGGTCGCTATCTTGCGCAAAAGCTCGTTGGTGCTGATGTAGTCAAAAATGAAATAACCTGTCAGATTCTCGGTGCAAAAAAGTATTTTGAGGATGTGGATACAATCTTCGAAATCGGGGGACAGGACTCAAAATATGTTTACTTAAAGGATGGCGGAATGGAAGATTTCACAATGAATAAAATCTGCGCCGCAGGGACAGGCTCCTTTTTAGAGGAACAATCGGCACAGATGGGAATAAACATTTTTAAAGATTTTGCAGAACTTGCCTTCAAATCCGAAAAACCTCTTCATTTGAGTTCAAGATGCACTGTTTTCATGGAATCAGAGGTTGCAAAGGCTCTAAAAAGTGGTCTTGCAAAGGAGGATATATGCGCCGGTCTTGCTTATGCTATTGCTGAAAATTATCTGGAAAAAGTCGTTGAAAATAGAAAAATTGGCGAGAAAATCGTCTTTCAGGGAGGGGTGGCTTCCAACAATGCAGTGGTTTCTGCCTTTGAATCCATTCTTGATAAAAAGATAAAGGTCCACCCCTATAATAGAATTTCAGGAGCCATAGGAGCTGCTATTGCAGCTAAATTGTATAAGAAAGAGGGACCTTCATCCTTCAAAGGTTTTGACATAAAGGTTGAAAAGGAAATAAGGACCTTTGAATGTAAAGCTTGCCCCAATTACTGTGAAGTCAGTATGATAAAGATAGACGGTGAAAAAGTATTTTTCGGGGATGCATGTGAGAGGTTTTCCAGTAAAAAGGTCCATAAAATTCAAGAATTACCACCCAATCTTGCAGAAGAGTATATTAATTACTGTGAAAATTATTTCAAAGAAGAAAATGGCACAAAAGGAAAGATAGGTATCCCCAGGGCATCCACCCTTATAGGGTATTTACCTTTCTGGGCAACATTCTTTAAAGAACTGGGATTCCAGCCTGTGCTTTCAGACTATTCAAGTGAAGCAATCCTTTTAAAGGGTGTAAAGAATCTCCCTGTAGGAGCATGCCTGCCCATAAAACTCACTGCGGGCCATGTGGTATCGCTTCTTGAAAAAGGTGTTGATTATGTTTTTATTCCTGCAGTTATCACTTTGCCTGGCGACAGCGTTGAAAGGTCCTTTGGTTGTCCCTACACCCAATCAGTTCCCTTCATGATTAAGTTGAGCCCTGAGAATTTCATCGCCCCTGTAATTTCCCTTGCTGAAGGAAAGGGAAGTTTTGTGAAAAGGTTTGAAAGATATATGCCCATTCTTGATATAAACAAGAAAGAAATAGAACTTGCATATGAAAAGGCTTTTGATGAACAAAAATCTTTTGAGAGGAAGCTTAAAGAAATAGGCAGGGAATTATTCTTTTCCACAAAATATCCTAAATTCGCAGTACTTGGAAGGCCTTACAATCTTTTCGACTTTTATCTAAATCTAAACCTTTTCTCTCATTTGCGAAAACTACCCTCCACAGCCATCCCTATAAATTATCTTCCCATTGATTTTGAGAAAGAAGGCTTTGAACTTCCTTGGAAATTTTCTGCTGATATAGTAAATGCTGCAAAAAAACTCACTGAATATGAAGATGTCTATCCAATAATTGTTTCCAATTTTGGATGTGGTCCTGATGCCTTTGCAGCAAAATATCTCGATGAGGTATTAAAGAATAAACCTTATCTTTTCCTTGAGTTTGATGAACACAGAGGTGAAGCTGGTCTTATAACAAGGCTTGAAGCCTTTATGGATAGGGTAGAATCCAAAAGAAAGACCCAAAGAAAATCCATATATTTTGTTCACAAAAAAGAAGAGAAAATTAACTATACAGAACTAAAAGAGAAGAAAATTTACATGCCCTATTTCGCAGACCATGTTTATGCCTTCAGTGGTGCATTGAAGTTTATGGGATATAATGTAGAAGTTCTTCCACTGCCGGATGAAGAAACGAGTAAGCTGGGCGAAGCAGCTGCTTCTGGCAAAGAATGTCATGCCTATGCTGAAATACTGGGAGACTTAGTAAAACTATCAAAAATGGAGAAAGAGGATGTAATATTCCTCTTTCCGGGCACAAAAATGCCATGCCTTTTGAATCAGTACGGGAACGGCATGAATATATTTCTAAGATCCCAAGGGATAAAAAATATAAGAGTTTTCACTCCTCTATCAGAAGATTTCATGGCAATGTTAAATATGGAGGCTTTAGAGAGGTTTTACAAGGGTGTCCTCTCCATAGACCTGATGGTTAAAGCTTCTTGCCAGGTGAGACCCTATGAAATAGAGAAAGGAATAACAGATAGAATACACGAAGAAAATCTCCTGGAGATGGAAAGGGCTATTCAGGGAGGAGATATAGTTATTACCCTGAGCAAAGCCCTTGAGAGATTGAACAAAATTAAAAGAGAGGTTTCAGAGAGGAGGCCTGTGGTGGGTATTGCAGGTGATATTTATACAAGAATAAATCCCAATGCTAACAATGACCTTTTCCACTATCTTGAGCAAAAGGGACTTGAGGTCTGGCCTTCGCCATTTGAAATAGATATCCTCGATTTTGGACTTTTTAAATCTTTTGAGGAAAATCTTTCCAGACGGAATCTTCGGGGTATTCTTGAATCAGGTGGAATTTTAATTAAAAGGGCAGTTGAATTATGGAAAATAAGAAGAGCAATCTCTGGTAAAATAGAAAGGTTCAAAGAACCTGGCTACCGTGAAGTGCTGGAGCTTACATCCCCCTATATCCGGAATGAAAGGAATGAACTTCTTCTTTTGAACATAGCGAAAATCGTTGACTTTGCGAGAAATGGAGTTGATGGGGTGATAAATGCTATTTGCTTTAACTGTATGGTAGGAAATGCTTCTGCAGCTATTATTGAAAAAATAAAAAAGGATTACAGGGGGCTTCCCATTATCACTCTTGTCTATTCAGGTGGTGAACACCCCGCTTTAAAGACCACATTAAATGCCTTTATAGAACAGGTAAAAGCAAGGAAGAAAACTTCAAGGCATAGGGATTCATCTTCGGTCTCACTTAAAATCCCCCTTTTGAGCAAACTTCATATATCTTCAAGTCATTTCAAGTAACTTAAAAAGGAGTAATCCTATGAACAATACAAAAAAGCATTCAATATATTCCTGGATTGAAGAGTATTGGCCAATTTCAACACCTTTCCTTGCTCTATATCTAATCATCGTACTGATTCTATTTCTCCTCCGCCAAAATTTTGCACTTTTTCTTATATGGATACAGACACCTGTTTATTTCTTGCACCAGTTTGAAGAATATATTTGTCCCGGCGGATTTGTGGAATACTTTAATAAAAGGATTCTGGGTTCAAATAGAAAGCAATGGCCACTCACAAAGAGAGACGCCTTTTGGATTAATGTTCCTATCATTTTCATAGGATTTCCACTTTCAGCAATTCTTTCTGGCGAGATAAATATTTCAATTGGAATATGGACTGCATATTTCTCTTTTATCAATGCATTTTCACATCTTATAATGTCCCTCCGAACCGGGTATAATCCAGGCCTTATAGTAAGTATATTACTCAATATACCCGTGGCTGTATACACAATTTACTATTTTGCAGCCAATAAGTTAATACATTTAACCTCACATATTATCGGGGCTGTCATTGCTATAGCAATTCAAGGTCTATTGATGGTATATGGATTGAAATTTTTAAAAACAAAGGTAAATTAATCTTTCCCTATATCTTTTGCCCTTTGCTATAAGAAAGGGATCTGACTATTATCTTCGTTCCTCTCCCTAACTCTCTCACGGTGGAATTTTACCTTTTTAACGTAGAGGATTAAAAAACATTTTAACTTCCATCAATTAAAACACTTATATCAACCATTCACAGATTTCTGATATTCATTCAAAGTGGAGAATTTTACATACTTATCTCAAGAACCAAAGGCCTTCTCCCCAGATATTCAGCAGCAGTTAAAACCTTTTTTCCAGATTTCTCTGCCTCTTCCCAGATGGGTTTTGTCCTCTCTCTAAATTTTGCTTCTCTGGGGAGATGATGATCATAAATGATTATCTCTGTCTTTGTGTTATGCAGGATATTTAACATGTTATCCACAGCCCGCTGTAAGTTTGTCTTATTCAATATATAACCCAGAAGATATGTCGGAGGACCATCGAGAATAAGGATATCTGGATTTTCCCTTATAATCCATTCTGTATAATCCTCAATTATAGGTCCATTCAAATCGCTTGTATGTATAAGCTTCTTCCCCCGGTATTCAATAACTGTAGCAAAAACCCAACCAAGTCTTGAGAACTCAACTCCATGGAAAAGAGGTTCTGTAAATCTCAGCACTGTCTCTCCAAATTTATATGTTTTCCCCTCCGGGAAAACCACCTTGATGGAATCAGCATCCACCTCTCTGATTTCCTCAAGACCATCCCAGAATTTAACAAGCTCCTCAAACCATTGATGCCCCTTTTCGAAAAGTTCACTTCTTCTTTTATTGTAATCACCGAAATCTCTCGATAAGGCCAGTTTTATATGCTCCCGGGGGTCAAATATTTGCGACCTCTCTTTTCCCTTTACAAAATCTCTTTCCTCAAGGTTGAGAGACTCCCTTAACTTAAGAAAAAAATCCTCTGCCCTCTTTCTCTGGTTTAAATTTATAAAAACATTGGGATTTTTCATAAAAAGGGCCTTACCCCTGTAACCCGAAATATCCTCATATATATAGTGATCGTGGTGATAATGGGATATTATAACCAGGGAAGCCTTTTTAAGAGCTCTCAGAATGGCTCTTTTACCCTTCTCTCGGAGTTTCATCTTTTCTTTCTTATCCAGGGGATATCCAGGCTGCATCTCGGCTATACCAGGATCGATGATAAGACTCACATTCGGTGTTTTAACAAAAATACAGGAACTCTTTGCACCGAAGGAATCAAACCAGACAAGTTCAAAATGAAGATCCATGGAATAATTTTAAACGAAAATGGGCAGGGGGAGAAACTATATTTCCACAAAGGTTCCGATTTTTTCTCCCTGAAGTACCCTGTAAAGATTTCCGGGGACAGTGATATTGAATACTATAACCGGAATGTGATTCTCCCGGCAAAGGGTTATGGCAGTTTGATCCATAACTTCCAGTTCCTTCTCCAGCATTGTTTTAAGATCTATATAATCAAACTTCTTTGCATCTTCGTAAACCTGGGGGTCTTTATCATATACCCCATCAACCTTTGTTCCTTTGAGAAGAACCTCCGCCCCAATCTCAGAAGCTCTCAATGCAGCAGCAGTATCTGTTGTAAACATTGGATTTCCTGTTCCACAGGCAAAGATTACCACCCTTCCCGAATCAAGATGATGAATTGCCCTTCTTCTCACGAAGGATTCACCCACTTCTTTGATATCTATTGCAGATAATATTCGAACTTCAAGACCTCTTTTTTCAAGGGCAACCTGGAGTGCCATGGCGTTTATTGCTGTAGCCAGCATCCCCATATAATCCGCAGTAACCCTGTCAAAACCGGCCTTTTCAAGTTTTTTACCACGGATGATATTTCCCCCTCCCACAACAATTCCCATCTGCACCTTGAGTTCCTTTACTGCCCGGGATATCTCGTGGGATAATTCTTCAAGGGATTCAGCATTTATTCCAAAACCACCCCCACCCAGTATCTCTCCTGAAAGTTTAAGGAGTACTCTCTTAAACTTACTCTTCACCTATCCTGAACCTCGCAAATCTCTTTACCCTGATATTTTCTCCAAATTTTGCGATGTGTGTTTTTATAAGTTCTTCCACTGTAATAGAAGGATCCTTTATATAAGCCTGTTCATAAAGACAGGCTTCCTCATAAAATTTTTCAAGTTTACCCTCCACGATTTTCTCAATCACATGTTCGGGCTTTCCACTGTTTTTAAGCTGTTCCCTATAAATCTCTTTTTCTTTTTCAATAACTTCCTGAGGGATATCCTCCCTCTTTACAAAACTTGGGGCCTGAGCGGCAATCTGCATGGCTATGTTATGGGCGAGTTCCTTAAATTCCTTTGTATTGGCTACAAAATCTGTTTCACAGCTGAGCTCCACAAGGACCCCCAGTTTTGCACCGGGGTGTATGTAGGCTTCTATGAGACCCTCTTTGGTCTCTCTGGAGAGCTTCTTGTCCGCCTTAGCAATCCCCATCTTTCTCAATTCTTCCACAGCCTTGTCAATATCCCCGCCTGTCTTTTCCAGTGCTTTTTTACAATCGAGAATTCCAGCACCCGTCCTTTCTCTTAACTCTTTAATTAAGTCAGCGGAAATCTTCATATTTTTATCCCTCCTGGTTCTCCTGCTCTTCTTTTTCTTTATCTTCTTTTTCTTGTTCTTTCGTTTCTACTTTCTTCTCTTCTTCCTTTTCTTCTACTTCCTCTTTCATCTTTTTTTCTTCCATTACTTCCTCTACCTTCTCTTCTTTCTCTTCAAATTCCTTTTCAGCAACCATGAAGTCCTTACCTTGTCTCCCCTCTATCACTGCATCTGCAATAACTTTTGTGATAAGATTTATGGACCTTATTGCATCGTCATTCCCCGGTATGGGGTAGTCTACCACAGTGGGATCAGCATTGGTATCCACAATTGCCACTACAGGAATTCCCAGCTTTTTTGCCTCTTTAAGAGCAATATCCTCCTGAACAATATCCACGATGTAGATAAGATCAGGAAGAGATGTCATGTCTTTAATTCCGCCAAAAACTTTTTCCAGCTTCTCCAGCTCTTTCAGCATCTTCATCTGCTCTTTTTTGGGATATTTATCGAGAGTCCCATCCTCTTTCATTCTTTCAAGGTCTTTCATGTATTCAACCCGAGACCTTATGGTATCGAAATTGGTAAGTGTACCTCCCGGCCACCTCTCCACCATGTAAAAGACACCGGCTCTTTCCGCTTCCTGTTTCACTCCATCCTTGCCCTGCTTTTTAGTACACACAAAAAGAATCTTACCACCCTTAGAGCTCACATCACGAACCTTTGCATAAGCAATCTGCAGAAGTTCAATGGTTTTCCTCAAATCGATAATATGAATTTTGTTTCTTTCAGTAAAGATAAAAGGCTTCATCTTGGGATTCCAGCGTCTGCGTTTGTGGCCAAAATGCACACCTGCTTCCAGAAGGTCCTTAACCGTCACAGGTAATTCAACATTAACGTTTTGAGTATTGTGGAGCCTTTCTTCTCTTGCTCTTTCCATACTTCATTCTCTCCTTTTCTCTTGGATCCCTTGATAACATCTTGTACTTCTTCAGTATATCACCGAGACTTTCATCATATGAATACAAAGCCCTGGCAAGGGCAAGTCTTAAGGCACCAGCCTGCCCTGACTTTCCTCCACCCTCTACCTTTGCCACCACATCAAACTGCCCTTCTCTTGCAGTTACTTTCAGGGGTTCAAGGGCGTGCAGGACAAGGTCTTCTCTTCCGAAATACTCAAGGGGTCTCAACCCGTTAACATAAATTCTTCCCTTTCCATTTTCTTTCAATCTCAACCTTGCTCTGGCTCTTTTTCTGGAACCCCATGCAAATACAATCTTCTTTTCCTCCACAGTTCTCCTCCTTAATTGATTTTCATAATATCTAACTCTTGTGGTTTCTGAGCCTTGTGGGGATGTTCCGATCCCCTGTATACCTTCAATCTCTTGAACATCTTCCTTCCCAATTTATTTTTGGGAAGCATCCTCTTCACGGCAAGCTGTATTAACCTCTCTGGATGACTTTCCAGGATTTGACGTGCTGTACGGGCCTTCAAACCGCCTGGGTAGCCTGAATGGTGATAGTAAATCTTTGTGTCCAGCTTTCTACCAGTCAACTTGACCTTTTCAGCGTTCACAACCACAACGAAATCACCTGTGTCTATATGAGGGGTGTATATTCTCTTTCTTTTACCTTGGAGTAAAAGGGCAATTCTGGACGCAAGTCTCCCCAGTTCCAGCCCCTCGGCATCAACCAGCCACCAATTTCTCTTTATATCCTTTTCAGAAGGCAAAAAAGTCTTCATCCTCTCCTCCACATTTGGTGTTTTATATTAAAGCATAAGATTTATTTTTTCAAACCGAAATAACAAAATGGCGGAGAGGGTGGGATTCGAACCCACGGTCCCCCTTTTAGAGGGGACGCACGATTTCCAGTCGTGCCCCTTCGGCCAGGCTCGGGCACCTCTCCTAATGAGCGGCTTTTATTATAATCCAGTAACAAAAAGCGGTCAAGGTTGACTGAGCCTCTTAATAAAATTATTATTATGTCTCATGGAGAAAGAATATGTAATTATAATAACTACCAATACCGGTGAGCTCAGCAAGCAGATCAGGATTTCCAGAAAAAAGTGGAAAA
>Ga0190304_1001377_pt1 | contig 10786 bp, 8 predicted proteins | sample 48700712_MG_FD_161670 | JGI IMG/M metagenome (GOLD analysis project Ga0190304, IMG submission 161670) | Hydrothermal vent sediment bacterial communities from Southern Trench, Guaymas Basin, Mexico - 4870-07-1--2_MG | ecosystem: Environmental > Aquatic > Marine > Hydrothermal vents > Sediment ... | reverse complement strand
AAGGAAGGGCGACAAAAATGGTGATAATGTTTTCAATAAAGGAGAATACATGACACACACATCGAAAGCGACGTTCAGGTAAGCGAAAAATGCCGTCTCTCTGAGGGATTCTCACAGAGGCATTTCTCGACGAAGAGTTATGCAAGATATTTGCTCTGGAAATGAAGAAGTGTAAAAAGGAGATACAATGAAACAGAACAGCACTATAAAAAAGTTTTTTATCACGGTATTCGTACTTATTTGTGTTAATTCGTGGTTAATCGCTTCTACCATCACCATCAAGCAAGACGGTACCGGTGATTTCACCACCATCCAGGCAGGTATAAATGCTGCATCCCACGGCGATATCGTGTTGGCTTATCCCGGAACCTATTATGAAAACATCGATTTCTCAGGTAAGAACATCACCGTTGCCAGCCTGGAATATACCACCGGCGATCCCCAATACATCGCTCAAACCGTTATAGACGGACAACGCCAGGCCAGTTGTGTAAGCCTTATCTCCGCAGAAACCGATGCCGTGTTGGAGGGCTTTACGATTACCAACGGGCAAGGGGGAGGGCAATATTGGTTATTGGGTGGTGGAATAAATATTTTTGGTGATTATCCAGAGATGATAGGATGTTCAATAATAAATTGTGTGATAACTGGTAATGTTGCCTATAATTCTGCTGGGATATGTGTTGATGAAGGGAATGTTTTTTTATCGGGATGTTCAATAACAAATAATTATGCTTATTATAATGGGGGAGGAATTGGAATCAAAGGGCATTCAAATGTTGTTTTTGACACAATAAACCGCTGCAGTGTTTATAATAACAGGTCTTCTTATTCTGTAGATATCGTTCTTGCATCACCATTTATCCATGAATTTGAAGTAGTTGTTGATACATTCACCGTAGCGCAACCGAATCCCTATTTTGTCACGAACAACGCATACAATACAGATTTTTCATTTGATTTGCAGAATTATGTTCTTGAACCTGTAGATCATGATCTCTATGTATCTCCTGATGGGGATGATATCAACTCTGGATTTTCCCCCGATGAACCAATGAAAAGAATAAATACTGCTGTCCATAAAATTGCTTCCAATACAGAAACTCCGCGTACAATTCATCTGGCTCCCGGAATTTACAGCAAAAGTATGAATGATCAAATATTACCTTTTGGCTGTAAAGCTTATGTTAACATCATTGGGGAAAATCAAGAAAACACGATAATTGATGGTGATATTAGTGAGGATGGAATATTAATAACATCGAGAGGTTATGAACACTCAACAATCAGTGATTTGACATTCCAAAATTTTCAGTCTATTGGAGGTATAATTACTAATTACAGTGACATGATCCGATATGATAACATTACTATTAAAAATTGTATCATTACAGATATGCTTTCAGCTCTCATCAGTGCAACTTCTGGTGGCAATATAGCTTTTGAGAACGTCACAATAGAAAACATCGAAGGGTTGGACACGCCCAATGCCGCAGCCTGGATGAATGGAACTACAGGCTTTTCTGCCAAAAACTGCTTATTCAGAAACAATACCTCATCTTCCAGTATGACTACTTCAGCCGGGCTATATGTAAACGGTAATGGCGATATGACCGTGGAGGGATGCCGGTTTATCAACAACACCACCACCAGCACAAATGCTATAGGCTGGGCCAGTGCATTACTGTTAACCGATTATAATCAGTTTATCGGCGACAGCTATATTCATGATAACCTCTTTGTGGGTAATGTGAACAATAATGGAAAAAGCACAGTGTACGCCAAGTCTATGCCCTATACCAAGATCAACTTTTTCAACAACACTCTTATCGATAATGTCTCACCCTATGGGTGCGAATTTGAGGGGAACATTTATTGTCGCAACAACATTATGCGCAATATCGGAGACTATGAAATCGCCCTGTTTTACGATCCGGAGATAACCAGTTATCTCTGGTGTTCGCACAACAACATTTTGGGTGGTGAAGATGCGATCTTCAACCAGTTTGGAGCCAATGTGGTCTATTGGGAAGAGGGCAATATCGATGTGGATCCGCAGTTTGTGCTTGTCGGTGATGATCCGTACCAGTTGGCCGCCGGTTCGCTTTGCATCGATGCCGGCACGCCGGATACCACGGGGATGTTTTTACCACCCTGGGATATGTTGGAGAATCATCGAGTATGGGATGGCGATGGCAATGGCGAAGCCCGCATCGATATGGGATGTTATGAGTTTGATTCAGAGCCCTGGGCGTATGCTCATCAGCCGGTGGTGCCGGCGGTAGATTACCAGATCAGCAACTATCCCAATCCTTTCAATCCCAGCACAACCATTTGTTTTACCGTACCACAGCAGGGAGCCGTAAAGTTGCATGTGTACAATATCCGAGGTCAGAAAGTGGCAACTCTGGTGGATTGTGTCTCTGCGCCGGGAAGTTATAACGTTCAATGGGATGGCCGGGATGCCGACAATCGGCCGGTGGGTGGTGGCGTCTATTTTGCTCAGCTGGTTACGCCTCAGCGTACCACAGCCCACAAGATGATCCTGATAAAATAGGACTTCCGGCCTCCTGGCAGGTTTTTACTAACCTGCCAGGTGTTGCCGAAAGTGAATCCGTCCCCCTTGTAAGGGGGAATAAAAGGGGGTTTTTTCCTTCTGGCCGCAACGTTGCTTTCCTTAGGCTGTGCTCAACGTATTCACAACTCCACGTGCAACAAAAGGCATCTTTGTGGTAAAATTACGGTGGTAATCAGATGATATTTTTTAGGTCGTCAGGGGTATTGATGTTGAAAAAATTCTCGATATATTGTGGTTCAAAATCCAGATAATCGGTGTTGGATCTCTGATAAAAACTACGAACGGAGTAGCGCTTTGTTTTCAGGCATTTTTCCAGGTAGGGAAGGTTGTTTGTGGAGTATATAGCATGAAGAGGTTCGATGCCTTCTGCGTGCCGTGGAACCAGGATTTCTGCGCTGGAGTTTCTGAAAGCTGCGATCTGGCGAAGAATGATGCTGGAATCAAGGAAGGGCATATCGCAGGCAAAGACAAAGACAATGTTGGTGGGTGCATGTTTCATGGCAGAATGGATGCCACCGAGGGGTCCGCAATTGCGGTACTCATCTTCGGCTATCTGCATCCTGGGAAATTTCTCTTTGATTGATTCTTTGCTGGTGGCAATGATGATGTTCTCAAAAATACTCTGCAGCAATTCAACCTGTCGATCGATAAGAGAGTCTCCCCGAAATCTGATCAGGGACTTTTCCTGGTTGATGCGGGAGTTTTTACCTCCAGCCAGAATCACGGCCGTGATATCTTTGATTTTCATTTTATCGTTCATGATTGATACATTTCAGAAAATTGATACAACCTGCCGAAGCAGGTTGTATCAATAGATACTGATTATTTAGTTGCACATTTTCTGAAAACAGACCAGTAGATAGTACTAACAAAACCAGCACCACCAACGATGTTTCCAAGAGTTACAGGAATGATATTATGAAAGAAACCACCCCAGGTAATGCTATGAGTTGGATCTAAAAACATTCCGATGGGAATGAAGTACATGTTGGCAATACTATGTTCAAAACCTGATGCAACGAATGCCATGATTGGGAAGAATATGGCCAGAATCTTACCGGCAATATCATGAGAAGCAAGTGCCAGCCAAACTGCCAGACAAACGAGCCAGTTACACATGATGGCACGGAAAAATGCCGGTCCAAAATCCAAATGAACTTTTGCCTGTGCAATAGCAACAGCTTTGTCGGCTACCGCTCCGGAAACCAGGCCGGAAGCGTACATAAACCAAACCAACAGCATAGAACCGATAAAGTTAGCGATAAAGACAATAAGCCATTTCTTCAACATTTGGCTGAGTTTAGCTTTTCCTGCTAAAACAGACATGAACATCAGGCTGTTACCGGTGAAGAGTTCAGCTCCTGCAATAACAACTAACATAAGTCCAACGCTGAAGACTGATCCGAAGACCAGAGTGGAAATTCCTTTGTCAAAAGTGATTAAAGCTCCCATTCTGGTGGCAAGCTGAGCTCCAAATGCAATAAAGGCACCTGCCAGGATTCCCAGAAGAGTTACGCTCCCAGTACTTAAATTGCACTTGGAAACACCCACTTTACTGATAACTGTTTCGGCGATGTTCGCCGGAGCATTGAAATTGGCCATAACTTTCTCCTTCTTTTAGTTTGTTTTCTTAACTTTTGCTGCGCAGACCTTATACTCAGGGATCTTTGCAACAGGGTCAATTGCGGAATTGGTTAAACGATTTGCCGGGGCTTCGCTGTAATGGAAGGGAATGTAAATCACACCGGGCTGGATGCGTTTAGTTACGAAGGCGGGAGCTTCAATTTCTCCTCGACGGGTTGCGATCTTTACTACTTCACTGTTACTGATGCCCATCTTCTCTGCATCATATACCGAAATCATAACCATAGGACCGGCAAGGTTGTTCAGCCCTTCGGTCTTTCTGCTCATGGTACCGGTATGGAATTGCTGGAGAACGCGGCCTGTAGTCAGGATCAGTGGATACTCCTCATCGGGAAGTTCATTTGCCTCTTGGAAAGGAATTGGCTTGAGCAACCCTTTTCCCCGGGCGAATTTTCCTTTATGAAGATAAGGTGTACCGGGATGATCCGTTGTCGGGCATGGCCATTGCAGGCCGTTTCTACCTACTCTTTCCCAAGTGATGCCAGCATATTGTGGTGTGAGTAAGTTGATCTCTTTTGTGATATCCCGAGGACTCTGGTAATTCCAGTCGGAGCCCATGGCGTTGGCAATAAGCTGGATGATTTCCCAATCGGCTTTTACACCCTTCGGGGGATCAATCACTTTATTGCTTTTCTGAATCCGACGTTCTGTGTTTGTGACATGTCCCTCTTTCTCAGCGTATGCCGCAGCAGGTAAGATAACATCTGCGTATGCTGCCGTTTCGGTCATGAACAGGTCTTGCACTACCATGAAATCTATGGTTTCCATGGCTTTTATGATGTGATTCTGATCAGGATCTGAGAGGTATGGGTTTTCTCCCATCACATAGAGGCCCTTCAGCTTTCCATCATACATTGCATCAAACATCTCGGTAACCGTGATGCCCACTTTGTTGTCCAGCTTGCAATTCCAGGCTTTTTCAAATTTGGCCTGAGCTTTTGCATCCGTAACTTTTTGATAACCGGGATAGACATTGGGGAGTCCTCCCATGTCGCAGGCACCCTGAACATTAGATTGACCACGCAAGGGATTTACTCCGCCACCTTCTACACCAAGGTTTCCACAGATCATCTGCAGATTTGCTGTTGACCACACATTGTCGGTTCCGGTGGTGTGCTGGGTAATACCCATGGCATAATAGAGTGAGGCTGTTTTGGCTGTGCCAAACAGTTTGGCAATAGCGCGCAAGGTTTCTGCAGGAACGCCGGAGATTTTCTCTACGTATTCCGGAGAATAGATATCTTTCATCACTTCAGCTTTGAATTCTTCAAATCCTTCCAATCGGTTCTGGATGTATTCTTTATCTTCCCAACCGTTTTTCAGGATCTCATGCATCAGGCAGTTCAATACTGCTACGTCTGTTCCCGGACGGTGGGATGCATAGATGTCAGCATAATCGGCTATAGTGATTTTTTTGGGGTCAATCACAATGAGTTTTGTTTTTCCATCACGTACCGCCTGCTTGATGCGGGCAGCAATTACCGGATGTGCAGCGGATGTATCTGAACCGATGATCAGGATAACATCTGCCTTTTTAATTCCGGCGATATCATTTGTCATAGCTCCACTACCTAAGGAAGCGGCCAGACCGGCCACTGTTGAGCTATGTCAGAGCCGGGCACAATGATCTACGTTATTTGTGCCCACCTCCTTTCTGATAAATTTCTGGAATGCAAAGTTCTCTTCATTTGTTACTTTGGCAGAGGCCAAACCGGCAATTGCATCACTACCGAATTCCTTTTTGATTTCTGTAAATTTTCTGGCTACCAGGGCAATCGCCTCTTCCCAGCTGGCATCTCTGAATGAGCCATTTTCTTTTATCAAAGGAGATGTAAGACGCTCGTCGCTATTGACAAAATCGAAACCAAAACGCCCTTTTACACAGAGCATCCCGTTGTTTGTCGGGGAATCATCCACACCAAGGATGCGGGTAATCTTGTTCTGCTTGCGATCTACCTGTACTTCCATCCTGCAGCCAACGCCACAATAAGGGCATACGGTTTCTACTTTGTCCAGCTCCCAGTTTCTACCACTACCGACGGCTCTCTTATCGATAATACAGCCTACCGGACAAAGCTGCATACATTCTCCACATTGAACGCAGGTAGAAGTTCCCATGGGAATATCGCCATCAAAGACGATCTTTGTGGCAAAACCACGTTCCCCAAAACCGATCACTTCATTCACAACAGTGTGGTTACATGCTTCTACGCAACGTCCGCAACTTATACATTTGGAACGATCTACGAGGATAAACTCACTGCTGTCATCAACTTCAAAGTTGTCCTCATAAAGCTGATACGTTGGCCGCTCAATGCCAAGATAATAAGCTGCATCCTGCAGCTCGCAATTTCCACTTTGCTCGCAAGAAAGACAATCATGCCTTCCGGAAGACAAAGCCAGGTCAACTACCATTCTCTGCGCATCGAGAACTCTTTCGGAATTGGTTGATATTTTCAGTCCTTCTTTCAATGGCAGATTACAAGAAGTTTTAAGACCCGGTATTCCTTCTACCTCTACTACGCAGGCACGGCATTTAGCCGCTTGTCCGGTTTTCTCATGAAAACACAGATGAGGTATATAAATACCATTTCTCAGAGCTAATTGTAGAACAGTTTCTCCCGGTTTAGCTTCATAAGCTTTTCCATTAAGATAAACTTGCACTTAGCTTCCTCCCTTATTTATTATATGTTTTACGAACCTTAACACAATTCATAACTTGCTGATAGTTGGCAAGCTATGTCTTTCATTTCATCCTGGCTAAAAAATCTTCCCGGAAGTTTTCTATCGCACTTCTCACGGGCATGATCAACGATTGTCCCAGTGCGCAGAAGGATGTCTGATTCATCACATCCGAAACTTGTATCATTTCATCCAAATCTGCTTCACAGCCTTCGCCGTTGCGGATTCTGGTGATGGTTTTATACAGTATTTCATTGCCATTTGCGCAGGGATTGCATTTGCCGCAGGATTCATGGCGGAAGAAACGAATCACCGACCACAGCATATCTACCATGTCCGCATCTTCATTCATTACCAGGATGGCTCCTGAGCCCAGCACTGCTGCGTATTCTTTGAGGGAATTGTAATCCATGTTTACGTCCAGAAGTGTGTCGTTGAGAAATACTCCGGCAGCGCCACCAGCCAATGCTGCTTTAAATTTCTTCCCATCCTTCATGCCACCACCGTATTGCTCGATGATGGTGCGGAGGGTGGTTCCCATATCCACTTCACAGAGCCCGGGTAGTTTCACATCGCCCATAACGGTATATACTTTGGTTCCGTAGCAACCTTCCACACCGAATTCCTTAAACCAGGACGCACCATTTTTAATGATGGCCGGAACGTTTGCCAAGGTTTCCACATTGTTTACGACGGTGGGCTTTTGCCATGCGCCACTCACGCCGGGGAATGGTGGTTTGCTTCGTGGATTTCCCCGGTTACCTTCCATGGATTCGATAAGAGCTGTCTCTTCGCCGCACACATAGGCACCGGCACCGATCTTGATGAAGATGTCCAGACTGAAGCCGCTTTCGAAGATGTTCTCTCCCAGAATGCCGTATTCACGGGCCTGATTGATAGCCTTTTCCAGGCGAGCGATACACAGTTTGTATTCACCACGAATGTAGATATAGGCTCTGCTGGCGCCGATGGCATAGGCGCAAAGCATCACGCCTTCCAGCAATTTATGGGGATCACCTTCCATGATCAGTCGATCCTTAAAGGTTCCCGGTTCACCTTCGTCAGCATTTACAACCACATATTTTTGGTCGGCCGTTAATGGGGCGGTGAAGCTCCATTTCAGTCCAGTAGGGAAGCCAGCGCCACCGCGGCCACGCAGTCCGGATGCCTTTACTTCCTCCACCAGCTCAGCGGGTTTCATGGATGTCAGAGCTTTTTCCCAAGCTTCGTATCCACCAGCCCCCATGTACTCATCGATGTTTTCAGGATCGATAATTCCGGAGTTGCTCAGCACGATACGGTTTTTGTAGTTGAAGTCGTATTGACGGGTGAGGGTGTTGTCCAGGATCAGCCGTTGAACCGGACGTCCTTTGAGAAAATGTTCTTTGGCGATTTCTGCGATATCTTCTTTTTTCAGGTTTACATAGGTAACCTGCTCGGGATACACCATCATGCTTACGCCAGTGCCGAAATAACCCAGAGTACCGGTTTCTAATATGTTGATTTCGTCGGTGAGATTCAGCTTGGAAAGTTCTTCCTGCAAGGCTTGTTCGATCTCTTTTACACCGGCTTCCAATGAGCTGTCATCAATGCCGATAAGGATATGACTGCGATAAAAATTCATTAGATCCTCCCCTTGATATCTGCAATGATTTTTGTGACTTTGGCTTCGGTAAGATCGCCATACACATCTTCATTGATCATCATGACCGGGGCATTTCCACAAACCCCAAGGCAGGCAGTGAGCTCCAATGTAAAGAGTCCGTCCGGTGTGGTTTCTCCCACTTTTATCTGCAGGATGTCCCGCAGGCTGTGCAAAATGGCCTCCGATCCCTTCAAAAAACATGGTGGTGATTCGCAGAGACGGATAATGTTTTTTCCCCGTGGCTTGGTGCTGAACATAGAGTAAAAGGTTAAAACACCGTAAATATGAGCATGGGTGATTGACAGATATTCTGAAACAGCACTTATCGCTTCTTCAGAAATGTATTGTTGTGGATGTTGATTCTGAATCTCATGGAGAATGTAAATCAAGTTATCCTTTGTAGGGGCATATTTTGAGAAAATTGCTTCGTACATTGCGTTGCTCCTTAACCTTTTTTCGTTAGTGACTTGCGACAACAAAGTCATTGACAACATGACCATTGACGATGTGCTCTGCAACCACTCTTCGGGCCTTTTCCGGTGTCATGTTGCCATAGGTAACGACCGGCTTGTTTTCCTCCACGATATCAACAACGGGTTCCATGGATGAAAGACCTTTTTCACCGGTCTGTGTAACCAATACATCGGTCAGATTGCGGGAAGCAACTTCATCTAAAAGTGCCTTCATTACTTCTCGCGCTCCGGTAGCGATACCGGAGGTACCCATCCCCACAACCACTTTGATGCGGGTGCTGGTTTCTCTCAGTTTCATCTCCTGCTGAGCTTTCTCGCGAATCTTCCGTAACTCCTCTAATGTCTTCATTAGCCCTCCAACAATATTTTGAGACAATGCCTTATGCCGCAGTGTTTTGTGTCTTTATCCGGCTCATCGACAAGCCGACACTCTCACAGGCCTGCACAGGGAAAGAACAGAACTTGCAAATAGATCATTCTCCATCTGACAATACGCACATTTTCGTTACCCTAATTAAAAGTCGAAAGTTATAAGTCAAGGGAAAAAAATGATGGATCGAATTCAACTGGCCGACAGGATAATAAATGAACTCAACAGATAGATGAAGGAACGCATTCATGGCTATTAATTGTGAGCTTCTTTAGACTGTTACCATTGCCCAAACAAAAAAACGGTGTAAAAAAATTAACATTTAGATAATCTTCAGCAGTCTGGTTTTTTGGTAACAGATGTAACGGTTGGCAGGAACTCTGCCAAAGGAGGATATTCAGGTAGTTGCAGTACTCTTCCAGCTTCTCTCCTTACAGGGACGAGGATGCGTTTCTCGAATACAAATCAAGTCAATAAACAGGGGTTCAACTACTCAAACTGAAAATTAGAAACTCCGATAATCGAACCATCTTCGGCTTTTTCAGGTTGCCAGGAACGCACCATTATTTTTGGTTCATCAGGATTTTCCAGATCGAACATTAAAAAGAGATAGCCCTTATCACGATAATCGGAAGAGTAATAATATTGCCCGATCTGCATGCCGAAAACTTTTTTATCTTTATTCATAACTCGTTCAATCTGATTATCAGAAAAGCGAATATTAATAAATTCTTTCCGGGAAAATTGTTTCTGTAACCTGCTTATGTATTCGGCTTTTTTCAGGGTTACATATTCAATCATTTCATCACCGAGTTGTTGATAGAGCTTGTCTGCATAATCATCCGGTTTGCGTTTTACAACTCTGCCAACAATTATGAGAGCATCGTCACAAAAAACATCCTTGATAAATTCAAGGTCTTTCAAACAATAAGCTGTTTTATATTGTTCAACGAAATTTATGATCAGAGCTTTTTCTTCGTCAGTGCCGTAATCTCTACTCATAATATCATTTATGGCAGTATCGGATAAGGAAAAGGTAACACCATCAACTTTGTTTTTCTCATCAAATACAAAATTCACTTTCTCGGTGAAATCTTCATTGGAAGATCGGAAATCGAATTTTAATGGGATGCTTCGCACAATGCTCATGTTACCAATTTTCAGGATTTTCAGCTTCACTTCTTCAGGAAGAATTTCTGCATTACCATAACCGATAAGGGCATTAAAATCTCTGAAACCCTTTGCAGAAAAATATCGGCGTGATCTGGCCAAATCCTTATTGGAAATTGCAGTAATAATGTTATCCAGTACCTCGATTGTATCTTTTGGAATTTTCGTCTCATAAGAAATAACAGATTTCACAGATGGAAGCTCTGTTGCTTCTTTGCTGAGAA
>Ga0190304_1001374_pt1 | contig 10788 bp, 13 predicted proteins | sample 48700712_MG_FD_161670 | JGI IMG/M metagenome (GOLD analysis project Ga0190304, IMG submission 161670) | Hydrothermal vent sediment bacterial communities from Southern Trench, Guaymas Basin, Mexico - 4870-07-1--2_MG | ecosystem: Environmental > Aquatic > Marine > Hydrothermal vents > Sediment ... | reverse complement strand
ATAAAAAATAAAACTCTATTTGTCCTTCTCTCAAAATACTACAAAATTGATAAAAATTTAAAATCTGGTATATATACCTTTGATAAAAAAATGGATTTAAGAGAAGTGCTACTAAAATTCACAGAGGGGGGAATCCCTCCCTATGTGAAGGTAACAATACCTGAAGGTTACACTTTAAAGGAGATTGAGGAGATTTTTATCAGGAACAGAATATGCTCAAAGGAAGATTTTGAGAGAGAGGTATCAAATATAGATAAGTATAAAAACTACATCTTTGATGGTGCAGATAGTCTTGAGGGATTTTTATATCCTGACACCTATTTCTTTGAAAGGGAAAAGACGGAAAAGGATATAAAGATGATGCTTGAGAATTTTAAATCAAAGTGTAATCCGCTCTTTAATGAATACAAAGGAGATCTTTCAAATTATGAGGTTCTTATACTTGCATCAATTGTGGAAAAGGAAGCCCAGGTGGATGAGGAGAGAAAAATAATTGCATCGGTTTTTATTAACAGGTTAAAACTGGGAATGAAACTTCAGGCAGACCCAACATTGAAGTATGTTTTACCTGATGCAGGATATACTCTCACATCCAAAGAGCTTGAGATTGACTCTCCTTATAATACATATAAATATAGAGGACTTCCCCCAACACCCATATGTAATCCATCTGTTAAATCTATAGAAGCTGTAATACATCCAGCTAAAACAGACTTCCTCTACTTTGTGGCAAAGGGAGATGGAACTCATCTTTTTGCAAGAACATACGAAGAGCATTTAAAAAATATAAGAAAGGTGATGCCATGAAGAAAAATATACTTATCGGTATTGCAGGTGGATCAGGATCAGGGAAAACAACAGTCGCCTTAAAGATAAAGGAGAGGGTTGGAGAGGACATACTTATACTGGATATGGATTCTTACTATAAAGACCACTCACATATCCCATTTGAAGAAAGAGTAAAGATAAATTATGATCATCCAGATGCATTTGACTTTCCATTACTTATAAACCACCTTAAAAGGCTCATACAAGGGAAAAGTATAGAAAAACCTGTATATTCCTTTGTAAAATATGTGAGACTTAAGGAAACTCAGAAGATAGAACCCAAAAAGATAATTATAATTGAAGGAATATTATCCCTCTTTGATGAAGAGTTAAGAAGCTTGATGGACATAAAGATATATGTGGACACTGATCCAGATGTAAGATTTATAAGAAGACTCTTAAGGGATATAAAAGAGAGGGGAAGATCTCTTGATTCAGTTGTTACCCAATATCTTGAAATAGTTAGACCCATGCACATTCAATTCGTCGAACCAACAAAAAGATTTGCAGATGTTATTATCCCAGAGGGCGGATTCAATATTGTTGCTGTGGATATGATAGTTGGAAGGATAAAGGAACTATTAAAGGAGATAAAATGAAGGAATTTACCATCAGAATGTACTTTCCAAAGGAAGAAATAGGATTTGTTCAAAGTTTGCTTGAATCTTTGGAAGGAGATGCAATGATACTCTTTACCTTTGTTAACAACAATCTTGGTGTTATGGATGTTTCTTTTGATGAGAGATTTCTTCCAGAAATCACCGATTTTCTCAGTGAGGTGGCTAAATACATTCCCATAATTTATGAGCCATTAGAGATGGGAAATGCTTAAACTTCTGAAACCAAAGGAATCCTTTAAAAGAATAGAAGATATAGACCTTAAAAATTATATGGGTACATTTGATGCACTTATCATTGATCTTGACAATACCCTGGTAACAAGAGGGAGTGAGTATATAGAGGAAGACGTTTTAAAATGGATAGAATATGCGAAGAAGCACTTTAAGATAGGAATCATATCAAATAACTATAAAAAAAGGGTAGAATTTATAGAAAAGAGATTTGGTTTCCCATCCATAGGTAGGGGACTTAAACCCTTACCTTTCTCATTTAAAAAACTTATAAAGATACTTAAGACTAAAGAAGATAGGACCATTGTAATTGGGGATCAGATCTTTACAGATATTCTTGGGGGTAATCTACTCGGATGTTATACAATTCTGGTTGAACCGAAGGATAAATCAAAAGATTTCTTTCTAACAAAGATAATGAGATTTTTTGAATCTCTTTTTAGAAAAAATATACTGTGATATAATTTTAATATGGGTAGAAATGACCTTATAGGTAATGTGCTTGTCTCCAGTGGAATCATTACCGAGGAACAACTCAAGAAAGCCCTTGAAGAACAGAAAAGGACAGGGGAAAGACTCCTGGATGTATTGAAGAGATTAGGGGTAATAGATGAAGAGACCCTTGCCAAAATCATAGCAAAGCAGTGGGGTTATCCATATATTGATCTTTCCACCGTTGAAATAGACAAGGAAACTGTTCATCTTATAAGTGAAGAGATAGCCAGAAGATTTGAAGTGATACCCTTTGGAAGAACAGAGGAAGGAGAGATTATGGTAGCCATTTCTGACCCAACAAATATCTTTGCCATTGATTTTCTAAGGAATTACTTGAAGAATGTAAAGATATATGTGGCATCAAAGGAGTCCATCATAGGAAATATCGAGAAATACTACTCCATGGAGAAAACTGTAAAAGAAGCTGTCATGGAAATGACAGGAGGTGTGGAGGTTGAAACTGAAGAAGAGGAAACTGAACTATCCATTGATGAAGCAAGAAGTTTAGCAGAGACAGCACCTATTATAAGATTGATGAATCAGATAATAACTGAGGCAATTGTATCTCGAGCTTCAGATATTCACATAGAACCTCAGAAAAGGTCAGTGAGGGTAAGATACAGAATAGATGGAGTCTTAAACGATGCCATGTCTCTACCCAAAAACATCCAACCAGGTCTTGTCTCAAGAGTAAAAATTATGGCAAATCTTGACATTGCAGAGAGAAGAAGACCTCAGGATGGAAGAATCAATCTAAAATTTAGAGGAAGAGAGATAGATTTAAGAGTCTCCATTCTTCCAGCAATATTTGGAGAGAAGGTTGTAATGAGAATACTTGACAAGGAAAAATCTCTTATCCCATTGGAGAAACTTGGATTTTCTGAAGAGAGCTTAACCATATTTAAGTCATTGATTACCCAGCCTTATGGAATGATACTTATCACTGGTCCAACTGGCTCTGGTAAGTCAACAACCCTTTATGCAGTTTTAAGAATTCTTAATTCACCAAAGGTTAATATTCTCACTGCTGAGGATCCTGTGGAGTATCAACTCGATGGAATAACACAGCTTCAGGTCAATCCTAAAATTGGATTAACTTTTGCAAATGCTCTAAGATCCTTCCTAAGGCAGGATCCAGATATAATTCTTGTTGGAGAGATAAGGGATAGAGAGACCGCTCAAATAGCCATGGAAGCTGCATTAACAGGACACCTCGTTTTCTCCACGCTTCACACAAATGACTCCTTCTCCGCACCTACAAGACTCATTGATATGGGAATAGAACCATATCTTATAGCATCTGCCCTTATCGGGGTTACCGCCCAGAGACTGGTAAGGAAAATATGCAACAACTGTAAAACTGAGGTTAAACCAAGTAGATACATACTTGAGCAACTTGGAATAGAGGATGAAAATACGGTATTTTATAAAGGAAAAGGTTGTCCCATATGTAATAATACAGGATACAAAGGAAGAATAGCGGTTCAGGAGGTTTTAAAGATAGATGACAACATAAGAGATATGATACTTAAGAGGGCATCATCCACAGAAATTAAAGAGTATGCTGTAAAGAATGGAACAAAAACACTTTTACATGATGCTCTTGATAAGGCACGCAAGGGTATAACTTCACTTGAAGAGGTGTTAAGGGTTATATCAACTGTGGAGGTAATGGAAGGATGAATTACAGCCTTCAAGACCTTCTAAATATATGTAAAAAGAAAAATGCTTCTGACTTACACCTTACCGCCGGTTTACCACCTGTCTTCAGAATTAAAAAGAGGCTTGTTCCTTTAAAATCTGAACCCCTTACATCTGAAGAAGTTGAGGAACTTATATATCCAATAATGAATGATGAACAAAAGGAAAAATTCAAAGAGGAATGGGAGATAGACTTCTCTTTCGGTGTATCTAATGTTGGTAGATTCAGGGTAAATGTATTTAGGCAGAGACAAACTGTTGCTGCTGCATTTAGAGTCATACCATGGGAAATTCCCACCTTTGAACAACTTGGACTTCCAAAAGCTATAAACAAAGTTGTGGAATTAGAGAAAGGCTTTGTTCTTGTCACTGGTGCCACAGGAACCGGAAAATCCACAACTCTTGCCTCTGTTATAGATAAGATAAACTCAACGAGAAGTGTTCATATAATCACCATTGAGGACCCAATAGAGTATCTTCATAAACATAAAAAAAGTATAGTAGTTCAAAGAGAACTTGGATCTGATACAAGAAGCTTTCCAAGGGCATTAAGAAGTGTCTTAAGAGAGGATCCAGACGTTATACTCGTGGGCGAGATGAGAGATCTTGAGACAATCTCGAGTGCTATAACTGCAGCAGAGACAGGTCATCTTGTCTTTGCAACACTTCATACCAACTCTGCAGCTCAAAGTATTGATAGAATCGTGGATGTCTTTCCTCCATATCAGCAACAACAGATAAGAATTCAACTCTCCAATGTTTTATCAGCAATATTTACCCAACAACTCGTTGAAAGAAGAGATGGAAGTGGACTTGTTCTTGCATCAGAAGTCTTAATAGTTACCCCTGCTGTAAGAAACCTTATAAGAGAAAATAAATCCTATCAGATAAACACAATCATTCAGACATCTAAAGATTTGGGTATGCAAACCATGAATCAGGCACTAAAGGATCTGTACGAACATAACATCATCAGTTTTGAGACTGCAATAAGATACTCTTATGACCCATCAGAACTATTAAAAATGTTAGGTAGGGAGGATATAAGTGGCAGTATTTAGGTATAAAGGGAGAAATATGTATGGAAAACTTGTCCAAGGAAAAATGGAGGCTGAATCTCCTGAGAGTCTTGAAGCTACCTTAAGGAGAAGGGGAATCTCCCAGATAACCATTGAAAAGATTGAGGGGGTTTCTGGCATAGAAGGAATTCTCTACAAATTTTTTGGTAAAAGAGGAGTCAGTTTAAGAGCACTCCTATTCTTCACGAGGCAGTTTACCACAATGCTCAAGGCAGGTCTTCCATTGACAAGGATTCTTGACATTCTGTCCTTCCAGTCACCTGGAAAAAGATTGAGAGAGGTAGCAAAAAAGATAAAAAAAGATGTGGAAAGTGGAATACCTTTATCTACATCTATGATGAACTTCCCTACGATTTTCTCCAGCTTGTATGTGAACATGATAAAAGCAGGAGAGGTAGGCGGAAATCTGGATAGATCTTTTGAAAGGGTTACAGAATTTCTTGAGAATGATTATAGATTGAGACAGAAAATAAAAGGCGCCATGAGCTATCCGATGTTTGTATTAGTTATTGCTTTTTCCCTTGGTTTCTTTATGCTAACAGTGTTTGTACCAAGATTTGCCGGTTTCTTCGCAGACTTGAATGTTCCATTACCTGCGATGACTCAATTCACTCTAAACCTTTCCCTCTGGCTTAAGAAAAACTGGTGGATTGTAATTCTTGGAGTGGTAGGTTTAATTATGGCTTTTAACCTATTTAAAACTACTCCTTATGGTAGAGAGAGAAGTGATGCCTTTAAATTAAAGATGCCTATTCTTGGAAAATTGAATCATCTAACAGTAATGGCAAGATTCAGTGCTACACTTTCCTCACTCCTTGCAGCAGGAGTTCCCCTTCTTCAAGCTCTTGACACAGTTGGGGGAGTGCTTGACAATGTAATAATCCAGAGAGAGATACAAAAAATAGAAGAAAGAGTGAGAAGAGGAGAAACTCTATCTAAACCAATGGAGGAATCTGGTCTCTTTACACCAATGGTTGTTCAAATGACTGCCATAGGAGAAGAGACTGGAGAGCTTGAAGAAATGCTCATGAAGGTTGCTCAGTTTTATGAAGAAGAGGTAAATAGAGCAGTGGAGCAGCTTACTTCACTGATTGAACCATTGCTAATTCTATTTGTGGGAGGGATTATAGGATTTATCATTATTTCTTTGTATCTTCCAATATTCTACATGGTGGGGCAGATAAGATAAGATGCTTAAAAGAAATGGCTTCAGTCTAATTGAAATTATGGTAGTTGTTGCTATAATATTGATCCTTACAACTATTGCAATACTTATATATACATCTCCGAGCATAAAAATACTTGCAAAAAAAGCGAAGGCAAAAGAAGAACTCCATATGATTCAAATAGCACTAGAGGCATACCATACAGATTTAAAAAGATATCCTCCAGAAAGTAACTGGATGGATGAGCTTCTTGGAGAAGGTGTGTTAATTTATAACACGGAAGGAGTAAGTTACATAAGTAAAATACCTAAGGATCCATTCTCTCCAGATAATTATTACAACTATTCTCTCTCCAATGGTATATACTACATCTGGTCAGTTGGACCAGATGGAGAGAATGATAACCACACCGATGATGATATAGTAAAAACAAACTCATGATCTTTTCTTTAATTGTTCCTCAATCAGATCTAATGTACCTGAATCAACATTTGAAGTAACGAAGCCTTTATGTAAAAGAAGGAAGAAGCATGAGAGAACCTCTTCTTTGTCTAATTCTGTCTCTTTAGATAAATCTAAGAGGTTTTTCTTACCATCAATTTTGTAGAATAATCTATTCGCCTTTGCATTCGCTGTAGGAAAGAGTGGAGGACCTATTCCAGAGTAATCTTTTAGAATCTTCTTCGCTTTCTCGCTGTGATCTGGAATGATCTCCATAATTTCAAAATGTTTAATAAAACCTGATGATATAAGAGAAAGAATGGCTTTCAATGTATCAAAATCTGGAAGTGAACTATTCATTAAAACATCCTTTATTTTCTTTCCACCTTTAAATAGGTTAATAACATACCACTCTTCTTTAGTGAGAGATATTTCTGATGATGGTGAAGATGGATTGACATCAAATAATGCATCTGTATCTAAGGAAGGTAATTTTTTAATAAGTTTATTTAACAACTCTACTCTTTTCGCCCCCTCAAGTAATATCTCCTCTGTTTTCTTCTCTATCTTTCTCTTGACTTTTTTATCTATTTCCTTTGAAAAGGAAAAATTACCTTCCTCTGCCATTAGAATTAAATAAATTACACTCTCTCCCTCTTTGCCAGCTGCTTCTGCATTTATAATTTCGCCCTTATCAAAATATATCTTGCCTTCAATTGTACCGTAAAATTTTACTTTACCGGATATAGAGAGAGTTCCTGTTTTCTTTGAAGAGAAGATGAATTTAATGATATCTTTAACAGAAAAATCTTTTAAACTTCCAGATAATTCCATTTTTACCCTCCTATTTTTTTATATTATATACAGTGAAAGAATGCAATATCTTGATCTTGTTGAAAGGAAGTTAGCCTCTTACCTCTCTTTCTATCTTATGAAGTGTCTCTGCATCTGTATCAATAATCACATACCCCTGACTCATCAATACAAGAAGGTAATGAAGAAGGGTCTTTCTATCCATTCTGAGAGTTTTCATAAGTTTTTCTATATTTTTTCTACCATCCACGGCATTATAAACTCTATTTGCCTCTGGATCAGGTGTTGGATAAAGGGGTGGACCAAAAGTTATTGAAGTATTAACCATCTCTCCTTTCTTCTCTGTTTTTCTTGGAATAATCTCATTTATATTTATTTCCTTACGGGTTAGAAGACCAGCAGCAAACAAAGAAAGTACTGCACTTAAAGTATCCGCTTCTGACAAAGAACTTCCCTCTAACACCTCCTTTATAGATTTTCCTCCTCTGAACATATTTAATATATGCCATTCATTTTTTCCCAATGAGATCTTATCTGATGAAGGTTTTGGATTTATATCAAGTACTGTATCAAAGGAAGGGAGTCTCTTTATAACATCTTCTAAAAGACTAACCTTTTTTGCAGCTTCAAACAGAAGTTCTTCTGTGTCTTTATCTATAACATTTTTCACTCCTTCATTATCCTGTTTTGTAAAAGAAAAACTACCCGTCTTTACTGTTAATAGATGGAAAACTGCATCTTCCCCTTTCCTTTTTCCTGCCTCTGCATTAATGATCTTTCCCTCTTTAAAGAATAATCTCCCTTTAACTTCTTCTTCCTTTACATCACTTCCTGTAATATTAAGAACCCCTGTCCTTTTGGAGAGAGTCAGGAATTTAATAATATCTTCTACTGGAAAATCCTTAAGATTTCCAGATAATTCCATTTCTACCTCCTCTGTTGGTCTTCAATTTTTATTATATTATAGTATAATAGAGCATGTGTGACAATAAGATAAGGAGGATAAAGAATGGCAAGAAGATGTGATATCTGCGGAAAAGGACCAATGAGCGGAAATAATGTTTCTCACTCTCACAGAAAAACAAGGAGAAGATGGAAACCAAATCTTCATAAGGTAAAAAGGGTGGTTAATGGTAAAAAGGTTACACTCTATGTCTGCACAAAGTGCCTTAAGAAGATCGATGAACTCCTGCCTGTTTCCTAATTACAAGGATTATCCCATCCTCAAACTCCACCCATCCCTCCCTTTCAACTAATTCATTACTCAAGGTTCGGGTACTTCCTTTAACAATATCCTCTCCATGGAGAGGATATTTAAAGCCCCGAACCTTTACATTTTTTACAACATCTGTAAAGGGATAGAGAGAAATTCTATCCCCTTTATTTCCCACTATTCTCCCAGATTCTTTCAACAGAAACATTGAGATAGGCGGATGAAAAATTCTTCCTCTTCTTCCTACTTTTTCTATCTTTAAAAGTAAAGATATATTAAACAGTGTGTGGTCTATATCTCCACCAAGAGCTCCCCATATTTCGAACTCATTGAAACCATTGTTTATACCCCAATCTACAGCAAGTTCTGCATCACTCTTATCCTTCTCTACAGGAAACTGAATTTTATTCTCCACTTCTAAACACTTAACTGAATCAAAATCCCCTATTAAAAGATCAGGCTTTATCCCAAGTCTTTTGGCGTTTAAAAAACCTCCATCACATGCTATAACAAAGAATTTCTCATTTTTAAAAACACTTTTGTAGGATTTAAAGTTATCGCTTAGTTTTCCATTTAGAATTATTAATAGTTTTTTTATGTTATCCACAATCTTTTATATCTCCTCAGTAAGAATATTACCAGAATAGCAACAATTGTTCCAGGAATCATATGTGAAGCAATGTAGGAAACTACATACCAGTGAACATTCATACCCTTTGGCGCAAAAGAGGCAAAAAAGACAACTCCTGAAATATAGTGGAAGAGGAACCTACCCAGAGAACCAACTATTATACCAAGCCACCACAGTTTCTTTCTGAATACGGAAAATCCTGCAAAACCAAGGGCGAGATGAGCAATTGGATAATCTAAGAGGAGTTGAACCGGATGAATAACAAAGTAATCTGTAATCAAAAGGAGAAATCCAACTATTGTTCCAGTAATTATTCCATCTTTAGCGCCCCTCTTTAAAGCAATGTAAAAAACTGGAATCATATCAAGCCCTATGTTTCCACCCTGAGGCATCTGAAAGAAAAGTTTACTAATATAACCTAAAACTAACCCTAACGCTGCTGCCATGGAAATATCTGCTATCTCTCTCACAGATATGCTCTGATGCTTCGCATCAGAAAGGTTTTTCATTGCTTCGCCTCCCTTTTTAAAATTTAGCCAAGGGAAGCGGGGAAAGGTATGCTGCCTTCCTCCGCTGGCATTACCCAGATCAGGTTCAAAGGGTTGGGAGATGAACTCCCTCTCAGCCTCCCAAAAAGGGAAGCACCCCTGGCCAATTAGAATTATATCACATAAAGGAAAATTTTCATCAAATTTTCAAAGGTTTAAAGAGTAACTTTGAAATAAATGTTATCCAAAGACCCATAATAAAATATCTTATAATGTTTATATAGAATGTATCTCCTAAAACAACCTTTAATTCGTATCTAATAAGAATCAAGCCGCCAACACCGATAACGATTCTTAAGATTAATGGTATAGTGCCTCTTTTCATCTCATAGTTTAATTCTGAAGAAACTCCTGTTCCCAAAATTAATCCTGATATGGAAGAAAGAAGCGTTCCCATAGAAAATGGATTAAAAAATGATATAATGAGCAATCCCACCGATACAGGAGTTGTGATACTTTTCTTTCCCTCAGATATCCTATCCAGGGGCTTTTGTAAAATAAGTATATATAAATAAAGTACGATAAGACCAATTGCTATCCCTCCAACTACATCCATGAAGAAGTGCACTCCAAGGTAGAGTCGTGATAGTGAGATTAATAGAGTAGCTACAATTCCGATAAGTAAAAGAATCCGCCCACCAAACTCTGTATATAAACTTAACCAGAAAACCATTGAATTTTGAGCGTGTCCACTTGGAAATCCATAACCAAGCCCAGATTCTTTAAATAGAACTTCAAGTTTTTCCTCAGATGGTCTTGGAAGTTTGAAGGTATTTTTTAAAAGGGTGTTTACTATGTAGGAAAATATTAATCTGAATAAAATTCTATAAGCTTTCTTTTCCTTAACAATAAAGAAGAGTGCTGGAATAACTATTATATAAAAATCAAAACTTCCAAACTTTGTTATACCTATAAAGAGTTTATTTAAAAATGGGGTTCTTATAGATTCAAAGAATTTGAGTATGTTGTATTCAAAAGTAAAGACAATAGTTAGCATACACCTCCTTCTTATGTTCAATTTT
>Ga0190304_1001372_pt1 | contig 10793 bp, 12 predicted proteins | sample 48700712_MG_FD_161670 | JGI IMG/M metagenome (GOLD analysis project Ga0190304, IMG submission 161670) | Hydrothermal vent sediment bacterial communities from Southern Trench, Guaymas Basin, Mexico - 4870-07-1--2_MG | ecosystem: Environmental > Aquatic > Marine > Hydrothermal vents > Sediment ... | reverse complement strand
CTAACCCTCCAGTATCTTTCTTATGTCCTTGGAGATGATTCGCGCATTGTTTATATTATTTTTTATCTCCTCGACCGTGAAGCTTCCGCTCAATCCCTTCTGCATTGCCCTTATGTCTCCTTTTTTATCCACTGCAATGGTATGCCTTGCTTCCGCCGCCTCGTCTTCATCAAGCGAGGGATCAACAACTATGGCCCCGTTGTATTTAACGAATGTGCAGCTCACAGGCGGGTCGCTCAGCGGCATGGGCACATCCTCTCCCATTTCAAATCTCTCGTTCGGGATTTTGGCATTCATGAGGGCGGCAGACGCGGCAAGCGAGCATGCATCGAATAAATTGCCGTCGTAATCAAGCACATGTATGTCTATGAAAACAATCCATACTTTTTCTCCCGGCTCTATGCAAAGTTTCTCAAGCTGTATGAATTTCGATTCCCTTATGCCCCTATCGACGACACGAGAAAGCTCTATTGCATCGGCTCTTGGCGGTCCTGACTCAAAATCAGGTGATGCAAGAGGGATGAGTTCAACAGCAGTGCTCATCGCGCCTTCTTCGGGAGTATCGGGATAGGGCTCCCCTATATCCATTTTTATTCCTGCAAGGACGGTTGTATGCCCTATACTCACTTTGGCAGAACCCTCTGCCATGTTGATTACGCCCCTCTCTATTTTTATTGGGCGGTACTCATTGAATGCACGCCCATCAGGCCTTTTCCCTTCCTTTGCAAGACGATAAAGATAATCTTTCTTTACAGATGAAATTCCCATTTTATTCCTCCTCAAATGTTTTATATTTTTTAAGCAAAGCTTCCTTTTGCAACTTAGATATTTCCCTGCATCCTTTCAGTGCAAGTTCAAGAGCTTCATCAAATTCCTCAACAGTCATATGCCCGTCCATCTGCAGCAGCAGTATTTCCTCGCTCCTCGGGGCTATTGCCACTGGCAAATCAGCGTCCCCTTTCTTATCCTCGTCACCGAGCAAATCGAGCACAACAACTCCGTCCACCTTCCCGGCAGCGCATGCAACAGGTATGTCCCTCATGGGAATGCCCGCATCTGCAAGGGCGACCGCTGCAGCAGTAATGCCTGCACATCTTGTACCCGCATCTGCATCAAGAACCTCTATATTCACGTCTATCACTGCCCTCGGAAACATTTCCGTGAGTATGACATTCTCAAGCGCCTCTGCAGTAATTTTTGATATCTCCTGGCTTCTTCTGTCAGGGCCCGGCCTCTTTCTGTCTTCAACGCTGAAAGATGCCATGTTGTACCTCGCATTTATAACCGCCTTGGTCGAATCCTGTATGTGGCGGGGAATTGCCTCCTTCGGGCCATATACCGCTGCCATTATCTTGTTTCCACCCCATTCCAGATAGCATGAGCCATCTGCTCTGTATAGGGGTCCGGCTTCTATTTTTATGGGCCGCAATTCGTCTGGTGCGCGACCATCTATCCTTTTTCCATCTTTTATCAATTCCATTTAATCACTCTCATTTTCATTTCCCAAAAATTTAGATATCTTGTCAGTAAGCCCTGTCGTGTGGGCTTCCTTTTCTATTTTCTTTATTGCTTCTACGAGCAATGCCATCTTGTCATCCTCGCCTCTGATCCACACTCGTCCATTCTGCCCGACAAATATCCAGCAACCTGTACGCTGGCGCAGCAACGATACCATCGAACCGTTTTTACCTATCACTCTTGGAACTTTTGATGGCTGAATCTCAACTATTATGCCGTCTTCGACTTTCCGGCAGTGCTTATCCCTCATGGATATTTCAATATTTTTTGCTTCATTTATGGAAGATACATTTGCAACAATCACTTCTCCGGTATTCAAAAAGCGGGCTGTTTCACCGAATTCCACCCTCCATGGAACCTCCTCCACTCTGAGCATTGCCGGGTAGGGGGCTTTTATATCCACCATCCAGCTCATTTTTGACGCTTCTTCAATTACGCCAATAACCGCATCACCCACAGCAGGGTCGTATACTCCAGAAAGAGGGATTACATTGATGTATCCCGACCTCTCCTCAACAATTCCGAGGCGGGACGAGTATATATTGTCTCCTTCCCTGAAAGTGCCTCTTCCCTGCTTGCCGGTGTCTGCTTTTCCTAACAAAGTTCCTGGTATGACTATTTTTCTTTCCATTCTATCCTCCAAAAATTATTTAATAATTTTTGTTTCAACATCACCTTTGGTTATATCATTGAGTTTATCATAAAACTCAGTCTGCATTCCTGCCGGAATTTCTATCCTGAATTTCCATGAGCCGTCAGAAAGCCATTCCTCCTTCAATATTGTCCCAAATGATTTTACCTCGCCATATGCCTTTCCCGAGTACTTGCCGGGTATTTTCACCTCTATTTCCACGTCCTCAACCGATATCGGGAGTATATGGCGGATTGCAGCAATAATCTCCTTTACCTGCACGCTGACCGGCTTGAAAGGGTCTATATGAACTCCGGCCTCTTCAATTGCAAGCTCTATCCTGTCTTTCGGATGAGGAAGTTTTGTCTGAGGGTTCATTGAATTTCTTGCTATCGTATCGATTATCTTCCTCTTTTTCCTTTCCTGCATCTCCCTTCTCTGCTTTGTTGTAAGCTGGATTTTTCCTTCCTTTACGATTTTCTTTGCTATTTCATTGATATCATCTGTGCCAAAAACTTCCATTATAGATTCCTCGGATGCCTTTGTTCCCTTATTGGCATCCTTAAAAACAAGGTCTGTGGCAAGATTATCTACCAGATTTATTTCTTTCCCCTCTAAAAAATCTTCTGCAGCCTCTGGATCTACGAGAATTTCGAAATGCATTCCTTTTTTTTCATATCTTGCTATTACAGCGTCTTCTAACGATACCATTATTTACCAACCGCCTTAGAGAAATATTTCTCACATTCTTTTTCAGAGAGAATTCTGAAATTCTCTTTTTTGGTAACAATGCCCATTTCTATAGCGCCCTTATCAAGATTTTTATCGGTTGCCTCATAAAGGGCTTTCAATCCAATTTCAATAACCTCATCTTTATTGGTCATCTTGTAATTCTTTTCCAGATATTCTAATGCCGCATCCCTTCCATTGCCCTCCGCCGTTGCCTTATACTCCATCATCGCTCCAGATGGGTCTGTGGCAAAAAGGCGCGGACCTTCATCATCGACTCCCCCTATAAGAAACGCTGTACCAAACGGGCGCACGCCGCCGTACTGCGTGTATGTCTGCTTGAAATCGCATATTTTTTTCACAAGAGTTTTAACCTGAATTTTTTCATCATATGTAATGCGGTTTATCTGTGCTTCCATCCTTGCCCTGTCGACCAAAACCCTTGCATCTGCCACGAGACCGGAAGTGGCACAGCCAATGTGCTCGTCTATCATGAATATTTTCTCTATTGAAGAAGGTTCAACAAGTCTTGATGTTATTCTTCTATCCACTATAAGTACCACCCCTTCGTCGAACTTCAGCCCGACCGTTGTGGTTCCGCGCTTCACTGCTTCTCTTGCGTACTCGACCTGGAACAGCCTGCCGTCAGGCGAAAAGACAGTAATAGCCCTATCATATGCCATCTGTGGTTTCATTTTTAAACACCTTTATAATTTACCAAGTAATAACTCACTAAATATATAATTTGTGATGAATACATAGATTAAAAAGTATAGGGGGAAAAGATATCAGCATGAGCTGTGCTCTATGGCGCCATTTGGACAGGATGAAACGCATACGCAGCATTCGATGCAGTCGTCGATTTTTGGTGCCGCTGCTTTTCCGTCCACGAGCTCATACACATCTACAGGGCAATCCTCAACGCACTTTGCAGCTCCGTTGCATTTATCGTAGTCTATCTTTATTGTTATATCCCCTGATGAGGAAACAAATTCCTTTATGTTTGCCATGGCATGTGAATTGAAGTTTCATTTATAACTTTTATGTTAAAATTTGCTTTATGAATTAAAATGGGCCCGGAGAGATTTGAACTCTCGACCTCCCGGTTATCAGCCGGGCGCTCCAACCAGGCTAAGCTACGGGCCCCTCGAAATGGAATGTAGTTTGAGTATATTAAAAAAACGGTTCTCTGTCAAGCCATGTTTTGCCTGCAAGAATATGCCTGAATATGAAAATCAGGATGACATCAATGGCAAGCATGGAGGCAATAGCAACGGAGATGAAAGCCATGCTGTAATCGGAAGTAACAGCCCAGTCCAGATAACGCTGCTCGATTAGCAATGTTACACCGCTGAGCAGCGATATTGCATAAAGCATCAGAATCATCTTTTTATTTTCTATGAGATATGGCGTCAGAAGTGCGAAAAGCATGAGAAAGTACTCATAATGTATTTTCGGATATATTATGAAATAAAGAATCAATGTCAGAGAAACGGTTTTCCATACCCCGAATTTTTTTCTATAGGCAATATAATAAACAACAAGAAACGAAATAATCATAATGGCTATCAGCGCCGTCTTCGGAACAGCATACCCCTGCGAATCCATTATTCTCCACAGACTTATTCCTTCCAATTTCCCCCCCTTTCCAAGAAAATAAAATTTCAGATACCACGTAAACTGGTCAAATGCAGCCAGAAGGAAGGGAAGGGTGACAGCAGCAGAAACAGCCAGAATTATGGCCATGTGTTTCAGCATTTCCTTTCCCTTAAGTTTAAGAAATAGGGGAGGAAGCAGGAATATGGGATGCATTTTTATCCATACGCCTATTGAAGATAGAAAAGTGTAAGCATATCTATTTTTATTTTCAACAGCCAGTATAAGGGGGAGAATGAAGAAAAATGCGACTATTGCTTCATCCTGGCGGGCAAAAGTCGGAACGGCAAGAGTTGTCGGAATGAAGAGAAAGGCGATTGCCGAAAGAAAAGCCTTTTTTCTGTCGATATGAGACAGGAAGTGGAATATCGCAAGCACTGTCAGAACCGTGAAAATGGAGAAATATATTTCGAAGGCAAGGGGAGACGCGCCAAAATAAACAGGTGGGACAAGCAGGTAGTTTATCAGAGGGGGTGTCTGGGTGTCCACATCCCTGTACAGCAATTTTCCGTGCAGAATTGTTCTTGCCCTGTCGATATAAAGCTGGTTGTCGGTATGGTCTGTGGACGGATCTGTATTGACCGCATTGTCAACATAAACCCTGTCTATGAATATGAGAGTGGACAGCACCATGGATGAGATGACAAGAAGTGCCACCAGCATGCTTTTTTTTGATGAAAGTTCCAGCATTTGTTTCATTCCGAAAAGCCAAGACAATATAAGTATTTATTTCAATCTCCGATTACAAATCCCAAATGAATAAAAAGTTGAGATACGCGATTAACGCATTAATAAGTATAATACTTGTTGCCTCCCTTATTTACATGGCGGGGGCGAAGGGGGTGGAGAGGCAACTCTCTCGAGTCATTATACCGATTTTTTTGCTTGCTGTTGTAATAGAAAATTTTGGTGTTGCCGTCAGCGCAAAGAAATGGCAGATGCTTCTGAAAATGAAGGGCATGAAAATTTCCTTTCTCACTGCATGGAAGTACTATTACATAGGCACGTTTTTCAACGCGTTTCTCCCCACATCAGTCGGAGGGGATGCGGTTAAGGCATACAGCATTTCTAAGAAGTTGGAAAAAAGGGAGGAAGCCTTTTCTTCAGTAATGATGGACAGACTGACAGGGTTAATCGCTGTTCTCGGCATAGGCTCCATTTCCCTCATTTTCGGATGGGATATGATGCCCAGGGCAGCGCTCATGATTTGCCTTCCGATATTCGCCCTGCCCCTTATTCTGCTTGCCGTGATTTTTAAGACAGAGGTGGTGGAAGGCATCATAAAAAAGCCAATTTTCGAAAAGTTCGGCAGAATCAGAGATTTTGTTGAAAGGATATATGCCTCGTTCAAGGAATACGGCTCGTTGAAAAAGGAAATGGTGCCCATCATTCTGATTTCCCTTTTCTATCACCTCCTTCTCATAACAAACAATTATGTCCTTTCCATTTCGCTCGGGCTTGAAATTCCCCTCCATTATTTCTTCATCTTTATACCTGTTGCGGAAATACTCGTCTTTTTGCCCATAACGGTTCAGGGTTTCGGCGTCAGGGAAGGAACGTATGTCGCCCTCTTTTCATCAATTAACATAGAAAGTGCAAAATCTTTTTCCCTGGGCTTTTCAGACCAGATTGTAAAACTCATAGGGAATGTGATAGGCGGGATTGTTTATTTTATACACACTCTGAAGCACTAAAGCATCTCTTTTATATTGTACATCTTCTTATTTGAGAAAGTGTAATACTGCCTTATCATTATCTCTGCCAGGAAACCAAAGAATACTATCTGCAAACCAAGAATCATCAGAAGAATTCCCAGAAGGAGGAGGGGGCGGTTCGAAAGCGTCTCCCCGTAAAAAATTTTCAAAAGAACAAGATACAAATCTATAAAAAATCCGGATGCAAGGAGGGCGCTGCCGATGCCGCCGAAGAAGTGAAGAGGGCGGGTGGAGTAATCTGCCCAGAATTTGAAATTTATCAAATCAAAAAAGCCCCTGAGGAGGCGGCGTGCCCCGTATTTTGATTTCCCGTGCTTTCGTTCATGATGCCTGACTTTGATCTCGCCCACTTTGTAACCTTTCCATGCGAGAACAGCAGGGATGTATCGGTGCATGTCTCCGTAAAGCTCTATATCTTTGAGCGCTTCTTTCTTATACGCTTTGAGGGCACAATTGAAATCATGCAGATTCAGCCCTGTAATCCATCTCGATATCGCATTTGATATTCTGGAAGGCAACTTTTTTCTAAGCCAGGGGTCTTTTCTGCTGTATCTCCATCCGCTCACAGCATCATATTTTTCCAGCATTTTTACAAGCGAGGGTATATCTTCAGGGTCGTTCTGCATATCTCCGTCCATTGTTATTATCACATCTCCTTCTGCACGCTCAAAACCTGCAGTGAGGGCAGCCGTTTTGCCAAAATTCCGCCTGAATCTTATGCATCTGACAGCCCCGTCCTTTTCATTCAATTTTTTTATTTTTTTAAATGTGCCATCAGTGCTGCCGTCATCTATGAAAATAATTTCGTACTCTCCCATGTTCTTCATCACAGATGCTATTTTTTCATACAGGGGAGCGATGTTCTCCTCCTCGTTATACACAGGGATGACTATGCTGTAATCCATTGCTCTGAAATGAATAACTTACTTAAATATTTGCAGGCTATGTAATCATGGAGAGGCAGGATAACCATGGGCTGGAGGAATGCCTGGAAGATGTGAGAGAAATAATGGAAAAGGAACCGCCGCTTGTCGAATTTAACGGAAAAGTGATGATTGCAGGCGACACACACGGAGATTTAAAGGTCACAAAGGCGATTGCGGAGAGATTCTTCGAGAGGGAATTTGATTACCTCGTTTTTCTGGGGGATTATATCGATAGGGCTCCTCCAGATATCGGCTCATCCGTCCCCAATATTAATTATCTGCTATTTTTAAAGAGGGATTTTCCCGAAAATATTATTTTACTGAAAGGCAACCATGAGGCAAATTATGCGATACCCTGCTATCCCTATGAATTTGAAAAGGAAGTGGAAAAGGTTTACCCGGGAATGCATGAAAAATATGTCGAGGTGTTCAAAAACATGCCGTTGATGGTTCTGTCGAACAAAATTTTCGCATCTCACGGAGGAATATTGAAGGGCTTTGGATTGAAGAAGCTGAGGGAGGTCGATAAAAACGATTTGCATGCCATCGAGTCATTAACATGGAGCGACCCCGATTTTTCGCAGATTTTCAGAGGGATAGGCATTCCCTATGGCAGGAAAGACCTGGAGGAATTTTTGGACGGCATAGGGGCAAGTGTTCTCATAAAAGGGCATGATTACAGCACAAATGGAATGGCAATTTATGGGGGGCTATGCCTTACAATATTCTCTTCGCGCAGATATAAAAATACGGGGAAAGGCGGAATACTCATAGCAGAGATTGAAAGCGAGGCGAAAAGCATAAAGGACATAAAAGTGATGGACTACTCCACTGGAAGATGGAGAGATTACACAGCAGAAATAGTATGAATCATCCAAAACAAAGCATAGGGAAAAACAAAGAATCAATAAGGGAAGTGTGAAGGAGTGCAGAAGATATCAGGGTCGAAACACTATTGCCGGGCCAAATCTTTCAACCCGTAACACTCGCCCACAAGTTCTCTCAGCCGAACTGTAAAGCGGGCCATGGGGGCGCCGTCAACGATATCATGGTCAACAGCAGTATTCATGCTCAGTAACTCCCGTATAACAATCTTGTCATCTATAACTACGGGTTTTTTTGTGATGCCGCCTATTGCGACCTGGAGTGTATAGTTTCCCCCGATGGCAATGTTCCATCCCTGAAAATTGCCGACAGTGCCTATGGTGGTCACACTGCAGGTGCCAAAGTGTTTTTTTCTCAGAAATGCGTTGTTTCTAAAAATCCACGACAACAATTTTTTTATCCACATTGGGGCTCCGATGGCAAATCGTTCAAACCGTGTGAGGGATTCACCGAGAACCTGCTTATCCGGGGAAATGGGTTCCCTTTGTGCAGCCCGTATTTCTTCGGTGATATCCTCGACGCTTTTCTCATTTGCCTTCCTTAAAATATGTACCGTGGGGTACGGCTTACCGTCCATGGTCCGCTCCACGGGAATAGCAACATCAACGTCGCGGAATGTAACCATTTTGCTTCTTCCGTGTTTGAAGGTGTTGAATTCCGGGTATTCACTTACGGTCTGAGCAACGCACTTAACCAGCCATCCCGTAAACGATATTTTCTTTCCCGTTTTATCTTTAATTGCCCGTATCATCTTCCGCCCTTCGGTCACGTCAACTTCAATAAGCGCGTGAATCACATGCCTCCTTTTGCCCTGCTCCAGTATCAGGGAAATATTCTTCCTGTCCTTGGAAAATTTTTTTGATGCATACTCTCCGATGCGGTCGTTCATGATGAAAAATAACCCATGCAATAAGAATGTATTGCCAGAGGAAATGCATCCTTGGATATTACAAATAAAAAATGCGAGGGGCCGGATTTGAACCGGCGAACCACTGCTGGAACAGATCTTGAGTCTGTCGCCTTTGACCTAGCTTGGCTACCCTCGCATGTTCAGGCATACCTGTTAGCCAGCGTACATAATATGGAAAGAATATATTAATTCAACGATTCCAGGGGAAAATATTTTTACCTTTGCCCCTTTTATTGTCATGCGCTGGACTGCCCTATTGATGGTGGCAATGGTCATGCTTTCGGGCTGCATTTCGTGGCCCTTCGGAGAGGCACACAGGGAGGGATTCAAGGAAAGTGATTTGACATTGCCCGGATATTACAGCTACCAGTTTCCGCTCACTGAAAAACCGGAGGCAAAACTTCATGTGCGGCCTGGCTACAAATACAACATTTCCTGGGAGATAAGCAGGGTTTATGTGAATTATGGCGGGGTTGCCAAAATATCAACCGAAAATACCGGACCCAATGATATATTCGTCTACAACTACGGGATAAAAATAGGAGGTTCAGAATGGAAGTGGAGAGATGACGGAAAAGGAATGATTATAAAAAGGGGAGAGGAAAAGGATGCATATCTTTCCTTCGGCTCCCCTCCAACGCCCGGAAATTATAGATACCAGATATCATCATCCTTCATGGTTGATAATGTTGCAGGCCATCTCCCCTTTCCGGAAAACAGATGGTATGACAACGGCACCGCCTATTTTTCAGGGAGTGATGTTAAGGTCATGCCATACAACAGCAGCAGTTCATATTCCCTCTCAAAAAATTATTACTATTACTTCGACAGAATAAATGATATGGTAGAGCCCTTTGATTTGACCATCTTCCAGAAAGCAAGGGAAATAACTCTTCCATTTTCCGGCAACTACAACATCTTTCAGGTTTGCGCAATATTTGATTACCTCTTTGATAATCTGAACTACATGGAAGACCCCGAGGACAAAGACGTGTGGTCAGACCCGGTAACAACGCTTAAAAGAGGTGGTGGGGACTGCGAGGACTATGCAATGCTTTTTTCAGCGCTCGTGTCAAGCATAGGCGGCACAACGAGAATTTACATGACAGACAATCATGCTTTTGCAACTGTTTACATAGGAAAAGGGGTGCAGGCAAACGAAATACTTGATGAAATAGATGCATATTACGGGACAAATCTTTACTTTGCAGTCATGGAAGATGACTTCGGATACTGGCTTGTTGCCGATCCGCTGGGCTCGTTTTATCTGGGTGGACTGCCTGTCGGCGGAGATGCCGTGGGTCCGCCCCTCAGCAGCAATCTTTACAAATGGGATTTCACGGAAACAGGGCATGTGAATTCCATAGATGTCATGAGGAAGTAAAACTTTAAATGCTGTCTGCCATTACTTCTCGATTAAAATGAAGCTGAATTTAAAACCCGAATTATTGTGGAAGTATTTTGAAGAGATAAGCAGCATACCCCGATGCTCCAAACACGAGGAAAAGGTGGCAGAGTACGTCGTGAATGTTGCAAAAAAACTCGGGCATGAAGTTATGAGGGATGATGTCGGCAATGTCATCGTCAGAAAAAAGGCGACTGCCTATGAAAATGCCCCGATGGTAACACTTCAGGCGCACCTTGACATGGTATGCGAGAAAAATAGAGATGTGGAGCACGACTTCGAGAAAGACCCCATCGATGTCTACGTTGACGGAGACATGGTGAAAGCAAGAGGCACGACGCTGGGCGCAGATAACGGCATAGGAGTCGCAGCATGTCTTGCAATAATGGAAGACAAAGATATAAAGCATGGTCCCCTC
>Ga0190304_1001369_pt1 | contig 10810 bp, 10 predicted proteins | sample 48700712_MG_FD_161670 | JGI IMG/M metagenome (GOLD analysis project Ga0190304, IMG submission 161670) | Hydrothermal vent sediment bacterial communities from Southern Trench, Guaymas Basin, Mexico - 4870-07-1--2_MG | ecosystem: Environmental > Aquatic > Marine > Hydrothermal vents > Sediment ... | reverse complement strand
TCCGCCCAGAAGGTCAATCCCACCAGGCCCGGTCCGGTGTGGACGCCCATCACCGGCGTGAACTCGGTAACGTAAAGCTCAGCGCAATTGAAGCGGGAGGCGACCTCCTCCTTTAGCCTCTCAGCCCTCTGGGGCGCGCTGGCGTGGAAGACGGCGACATGCACTGTCTTCCTGCCTACCTTCTCCTCCATCAGATCCACCAAGCGGCGCATGGCCCTGGAGATGGTCCTAGGCTTCTCTATCAGGCCCGTCTGGCCGTCCTTGAGATAGATGATGGGTTTTATTTGGAGCAGGGAGCCCATCAGCGCCGCTATGACGGGCACACGCCCCGAGCGGTGGAGGTATTTGAAGGTATCAATGGCAGCGAAGAGGTTTATCCTAGGAACGACCTCCTTTATCCGCTGCAAGACCCCCTCGAGGTCCGCCCCCGCGGCCGCCGCCCTGGCCGCCTCCAGGACGACAAAGCCCTGCCCCATGGCCGCCGTGCGAGAATCCACAACCTCGATGCGCGCTCCGTCAATCAGCTTTCCAGCGGTCGCGGCAACGTTATAAATGGCGCTCAGCTCCGGCGGGAGGTGGATAGAAACGATGCCCTTCGCCTCGCGGGCAAGCTTGGCATAGACGCGCACGAAGTCCCCCACCGAGGGCGCCGAGGTGGTGGGCAGGTGCTTATTCTCCTGCAGGAGGCGGTACACCTCGGTGGCTGTGATGTCTACCTCGTCGCGAAAGGTCCGCTGATCGAAGTTCAGGAGGATGGGCACGATGTGGATGTCGTATTTTTTCACCAATTCCTTCGGCACGCAAGCGCTACTGTCGGTGACAATGGCAATTTTATCCATGCTACTCCTCTCTCAAATCCTCGCCTCTCGGTCAAAGATGAACCTGTTGAGGATGAGGTCACGTTTATCTTCGGCGCTTCTCCAGAGGCGGAGCCACTCCGGCACTATCTTGATGCCCATGACGGTCAGGAGCGCCAGAGGGGCGACGATCAAAACCAACGGTCGGCCCCATCGCCAGGCAATTAAGGAAAGAAGGGCGAAGCTTAGGATGGCGCTAAAGCAAATGCTGTGGGTGATGAGAATGTATAATATCCCCAGGACGACCGCGGCGACGAGCGCTTCTCGGGGCATCAGGACCAGGACGACGCCTATGCTGGTGGCCAGCCCCCTCCCTCCGCTGAAGCCTAAAAACAGGGGGAAGTTATGGCCCAGCACCGCGGCCACGCCGGCCAGGAGGGCCATCCAATCAGGCAAGCCCAGCCAGTGGGCGACGAGCACGGGCAGGGCGCCCTTGCCCATGTCCAAAAGCAGCACCGCGATCCCTACCCCTCGTCCGACCTCGAGCATGACATTGTGGGCGCCCATGTTCTTAGTGCCGACCGCGCGGATATCCACCCCCTTGAACAGCCGTCCAGCGATGTAGGCGAAAGGGATCGAGCCCGAAAGATAACCCAGTACAATCACACCCCAAATCATCCGCTCACTCCACTCTGTGCCACGGTGCCCTGAATCTCATGGCAACCTACAGGAGGGCGATCTCGCGTTTCATCCCATATTCCTGACAAGTAAACCATCCAGCCACCTTTCAACCTTCCAAAGGGGCTGGATCACCCACTGGGGGAGCGCCCTCGGAGCGGCCAGGGGCTTCGGGGAGCGGATATACTCCTCCATCACGCGCCGTCCCTCCTCGATCATCTCCGCCGCGTGGTCAAAATCCCAGAAGAAGAGGTCCTGAAAAGCCTCCAGCTTGATGTAATGTATCGTCACGCCGGGCCTAGCGGCGGCCTCCTCGAGCTCACGCTGGAGTTGATGGGAGAGCATGGCGGCGATGGACTGGGAGGCGATGCTGGGAAGGCCGCGAACGGACGACCGCATCTCCGAGCCAGCGACGTGAATGGCGTAAATCTCAGTAGCGCCCCTCTCCAAGGCCGCGTCTACCGCCAAATTAGCCGTGACGCCGCCGTCAACATATTGCCATCCATTGTAATTCCAGGGTGGAAAGTAGGGCGGAATAGCAGCGCTGGCCATCAAGGCGTCAACGAGTGGCACCGAGGGGTCATCGCCGAAGACCTCGAGCCTACATGTGTTCAAATTAGTGGCAGTGATGTACAATCGAACGCCCTTGATATCTCCAAAATACTGCACTCCTGGCGGCATATGAGCCTCAATAAAGCGCCTGAGATTTTCATTGGGGAACAGGCTGTCCTTGCCCCTCATCAGCCGCCAAGCCATGGTAAGGTAATTGCCGGGATAAACGTCCTCCTTGGTGAGCTTCAGCCAGAGTTCAGCCAGCTCCTGCGCCCCCTCCAGGGTGGGATTAGTGGCGATATAGGCCGCGTTCATGGCCCCAGCCGAGGTGCCGACGAGCATTTGGGGGCGAATGCCATGCTCGAAAAGCACCTGCAGCGCTCCCACCTCCAGGGCACCGCGATTTCCTCCTCCGCTGAGCACAAAGGCTAACATCTTCTCACCTCCGCTCGAGCCCTCCGTCCTCTCCGGTATAATAGGACAATCCCAGCACGCCGGGGCCGCTGTGCGTCCCCAGCACCGGGGTCAGTTCGACGACAAGGGGTTCCTCCAGGCAACGGAAGCGGGAGGCCACCTCCTCCCTCAGCTTCTCCGCCTCGTCCGGGACGTCGGCGTGGAGGACGGCCACGTGGACGGGGTCCGCCCCGACCTTCTCCTCCATGATCTCCAGCATGCGCCGCACCGCCCTGGCCTTGGTCCTGGGCCTCTCCAAAGCGTCAACCACCCCGTCGCTGAGGTAGATGATGGGCTTGATCTGCAGCACCGAGCCCAGCAAACTCGCCGCCCGGCCGATGCGCCCGCCCCGGCGGAGATACTCCAGGGTGTCTAACACGCCGTACATGGTCACTTTGGGGATCATCCCCCTCACCCTGGCCAGGACTTCGCCCAGGCTTCCTCCCGCAGCCGCGATCTGGGCAGCCTCCAGGACGATGAACCCCAAGGCGATGGTGGTGGTGCGGGAATCCACCACGTGGATGGGAAGGGACGGCATGGCCTCCTTAGCTGCCAGGGCGGAGCTGACGGTGCCGCTCAGGGCCCCTGAGATGTGGATGGAGACGATGGCCTCCACCTCCGGAGCCAGGCGGGCATAGAGCTCCTCGAACTCGCCCGGCGATGGCTGTGAGGTGACCGGCAGATCATCCGCCTCCCTAAGCATGCGGTAGAATTCTCTCGAAGTAAGGTCCACCCCATCCCGGAAGACCCTCTCGCCGAAGGCGACCTTCAAGGGCACGACGTGGATGTCGTATTTCTCGACCAATTCGGCGGGGAGGTTGGCGCTGGAATCGGTCACGATGGCTATGCGGCCCATAATCGCTCTCCGCCTTTGTAACACAGCCTCGCAGGCTGCCCTGCCTTAGGCGGCCACAAGGTTGGACAAGCCGGCCCGAAGATAAGGCTACCTGCCGAGCACATAGGAGATCGCACCAACTAGGGCACTGGCGCCGAGCAGGATCAGAACGACCATGATGACGGTCGTCTTGAAGTCGGATCTTGACATTTTCGGCCTTCCCTAAAAATAGCTCGCGGATGAACGCAGATTCGACGCCGATGGGCGCAGATTCATGGTAGATCTGCGGGAGTCCGCGAACCGAAGGCAGCGAAAATCTGCGTCCTTTTGGTAAGCGCAAAGACGGCCTGGTTGGAGCCGCCTGACTTCTAAAATCATTATACTCCTCAATGTTTAAAAAGAGGGCTAAAAAGGTAAATCTCGAGTGAATAAAGGTTAATTAAGGTTAAAATCTCCAGAAATAACAAAACCCTTTCCCCACTTCCAGGGGAAAGGGCGGCAACGGGGGCCTTGTGACCTAGATTTTCCTAAACCAGTAGCCGACGCCGTGCTCGGTGAGGATATACTGGGGGTTGCGGGGGTCCTTCTCTAACTTGGCCCTCAGGCGACTGATGTAAACCTTGAGATAATTGATTTCGTCGGTGTATTCCCTCCCCCAGACGTGGGCCAAAAGGTCCTCATGGGTGAGAACCCGGCCGGCGTTGCGCACCAGGTAATAGAGCAGCCTATACTCGGTGCTGGTCAGGGGAACCTCCTTCCCGCGCACGGTGACTTTGCGGCGGTCGAAATCAACCCTGATGTCGCCGCTCGTGAATGGCTCCTCGTGAGTAAGAGGCAAGCCCCGCGCCCGCCGCAGCACCGCCCGTACCCTGGCCAGGAGCTCCAAATGGCTGAAGGGCTTGGTGATATAATCGTCCGCCCCCAGCTCCAATCCCCTCACCTTCTCCAGCTCGCTGTCCCTAACAGTCACCATGATGACCGGCACATCGGAGAAGAGGCGTATCTGCTTTAGAACTTGGAAACCATCCATCTCCGGCATGGCCACGTCCAGGAGGACCACGTCGGGGTTCTCATCGGCCACCAGATCTAAGGCCGTCTCCCCATCATAAGCAGCCAGCACCTCCCAATCGGGCTCCTGCAGGTTAATGCTCATGGTGATCAGTTTGACCACGTCGGGCTCGTCGTCAACGACCAGCACTTTCATGGCTTTCCTCAATTAACAGGAGTTACGCACTTGGCAGGATAGAAGCGCATAGCTCAACCCTAATCTAACCTTAAGGATTGGGGTACTCCGCGCCCCCAGGCGCGGTGCGCAGCTGGGGCTGCGCATTACCCCGAATGGATTTAGGCCTTTTTGGCCAAAACTGCGTAACTTCTGTCATTAATAGGACTTACACGGTCAGGCTTTTATTCACCGCTAAGAAAATCAGGAACTCTGCGTGCTCGGCGGTGAAACTCGATCGTCCTTGGGCACGGTGAAGCGGAAGGTGCTCCCCTGGCCGGGGGTGCTCTCCACCCAGATGCGACCCCCATGCAGCTCCACCAGTTGGCGGGCGATGTACAGCCCCAGCCCCACGCCGGCCGGACCCCGCCCGTCGGCCACCACGTAGAACTTGTCGAAGATGCGCTCCTGCTCCTCAGGGGGGATGCCCGGCCCGTCGTCGCTGACGCTGATCTCCAAGCAATCGTCCCTCTCCATCAGTCCCACGGCGATATGTCCCCCTTTTGGGGTGAACTTGTGGGCGTTGGAGAGGAGGTTGTTCAACACCTGCTCGATGCGGCGACGATCAACAGAAACAAGGCTGAGCTTGGGAGGAAGCTCTAAGCTGATAACTTGCTCCTTCTTCTCCAGGAGGGGGGCGAAGGTCCTGGCCACCCTCTCCACGATAGCTCGCAGGTCGGTTGGTTGTCGCGAGAGGGCCAACTGGCGGGCCTCCAGTCGAGTGATTTCCAGTAGGTCCGCCACCAACGCCTGCAGGCGATCGGTGTGATGGGCAATGGTGCGCACCAGCTCCGCCTGGGCATCCGAGGCGCCCCTTTCCATCATCATCTCCCGCAGCAGGTCCACCGAGGTCTTGATGCAGGTCAAGGGCGTGCGCAGCTCGTGGGAAACGGAGGAGACGAAGCTGGCCTGCAGCCTTTCCAACGCTCGGAGTTGCTCCACCTGCTTCCTCTCCCTCTCGTAAAGTCGGGCGTTGCGGATGGCCAATGCTGCCTCTCGTCCCAACGCTTGGAGGAGGCTTAAGTCATCCTCGCTAAAAGCAGTGGCATGGCGCTTGCCCACGCAGAGGATGCCTATAGCCTCCCCCCCGAGAAATAGCGGTATGCATATGAAAGAAGCGATCCCATCCCGAGCGAGGAGAGGATAAGCAAGGGCGGTCGGTTGCCGGGCAATGTCCTCGACGACGTAGGGCTGGCCGGTCTTCATCAAATGGGACACGAGTTCATCATCCATGGCCAGGCATTGCTTGTCACGAGGCAGGGGGACGATGCCGTCGCCGGCGGCCAAGTGGAGGCCGTTGTTGCCCTCTTCCCGCAGGAGGATGAGGGCACTGTCGGCGTCGAGGAACTGGCGTGAGGACCTGGCCACCATCTGCAGGACGCGGTCCAGGTCGAGGCTGGCGCTGAGTTGTTGGAAGAGCTCATTCAGGGCCGAGAGGCGGGCGGCCAGGGCCTTCTCGCGCTGGGTCTCTCGGTGCTCGCGGCGCAACTGCTCCAGGAGCAGGCCGCAGAGGACGGCCACGATGAGGAGCAGGGCAAACTTGGCGGCCAGCATATAGATAGCGAAGGGGGTCCAGACGCCCGCCGGGCTGACGAAGCAGGCTGCCACGTGGATCAGGCCGATGGCCAAGGCCACCACCATGGTAGAGGTCAGGCTCAGGTGGAAGGCGGCCCCGATGACGACGAGGAAGTAAACAATGAAGAAGCTGGAGTGAAAACCGCCCGTCAGGTAAATGGCTATGGTGGCGACCACCGTATCCAAGGCCAGGATGTTAAGGAGACGCCTCAGCCAAGAGGAATAGTGAGCTAGGAAGAAAACCAGGACGTTGTAGCCCGCCACGGCCAGCACCATCTGGGCGGCGGGGATGACGACGCCTTCCCTAGAGCGATCGAAAAGTGAGAGGGCTAAGACCAAAACCAGGGTCAGCCAACGCAGCCCCAAGATGATCCGATCCGTCTTCTCGAGATAGGGTAAGCGCTCCTCCGCTTCATCCATCTCACACCCTCCGAAAGGGCAGATGCCCCCTCCATTGAAGATTATACCATCTTTGGGACGTTTCGGGAAATCGTGAAAAAGCCTTGCGAAGATCCTTGAACCCTCGCAAGGCTTCCATGCTGTGCGCTACTATCTTCTGCCATTATTATTCCAGCGTCTTACGGAATCTGATCGTGCTGAGGAAGAGGGCCAGCACCCCGTAGAGGGCCAAGGGCAGGGCTTCCTTCCACAGAAGCGAGAGTCCCAGCCCCTTCAAAACGATCCCTCTGATGATGCGCAGGTAATACCTCAGGGGGAGGAGGTAGGTCACGTACTGGACGGGCTTGGGCATGGCCTCGATGGGGGTCACAAATCCTGAGAGCATGATCGTGGGGAGCATGATGAAGGTCACCATCTGCATGGCCTGGTAGTGGCTCTTGGCAACGGTGGAGATGAAGAGCCCAACTCCCAGCGAGAAGGTCATGAACACCAGCGAGAGGGCGAAGAGCAGACTAAGGCTGCCGTGCATGGGCATCCCAAACCAACCGATGGCCACCAGCAGCGCCAGCCCCGCATCAACGAAAGCGATGGCCATGTAACAGGCTATCTTCCCCAGGACGAGCTCGATGGGCTTGATGGGCGAGACGATGAGCTGCTCCAGGGTGCCCCTCTCCCGCTCGCGGACGATGGCCGCGGCGGTCAGCCCCAGGGTGACCCACTGCAGGACCACGCCCACCAGCCCAGGCACGGTGAAGGCGATGGTCTCCATGCCGGGATTGTACCAGACCCGGGGCCTGAAGTCGAGGGGAGTGGGGATTTGGCGGCCCCAGCCCTCGGCGATCAGCTTGATGGAATTGGCCTGGGCGATGATGGTGGCATAGGAGAGCACCTTAGTGGCGATAAGAGGGTCAGAGCCATCAATAAAGAACTGCACCGTGGCCGTCTCCCTCCTCTTCAACCTCGTGGCGTAGTCCGGAGGGATGACTAGGCCGGCCTTGGCCTTGCCACTGTCAATCAGCCGGGCGACCTCCTCGTAGCTGGCCGCGTGGTAGTCGAAGTCGAAGTACTGGGAGCCGCGAAAAGCATCAATAAGGCGGCGGCTAGCAGCGCTCTTGTCCTGGTCCCACACCACGGTGGGGACGTGCTTGACCTCAGTGGTGATGGCATAGCCGAAGAGGAGAAGCATGATCACCGGCATCAGCAGGACCAAACCCAGGGTGAGTGGATCGCGCACAATGTGGATGAACTCCTTCTTCGCGACTGATGCAGCTCGCCTCATCCTGCACCCCCCTTCAGATGAATAGCCAAAGTCCCAAAGCCGCCAGGAGCCCCATAGCCCCGCCAAAGTAGAAGGGGGCCGGGGCCCCGAAGGCGTCCCAAAGGACCCCCGCCAGGAAAGAGGCGGGGAAGAGTCCGATCCCCACGAAGGTGGCATGTAGACCGATGAGGGTGGCTCGCAGCTCCACGGGGGCGAGGTCGGCCATCAATGCCTTCTGCACCCCCTCGGTGAGGGCGATATAGAGCCCGTAAGCGGCGAAGAGGAGCCAGAGGTAGCTGGCCTCCCGGACCAGGGCGAAGCCGAAGTAGACCAGACCGTAGAAGATGTAGCCGGCCACCAGCAAGCTCTTGCGACCGATGCGATCGGAAAGACGGCCGGCGGGATAGGAGAAGAGGGCGTAAATGATGTTGTAGGCCATGTAGAGGAGCAGCACCGACTCGGGGGTGAATCCCAGGTTCTTGGCCCGCAGCAGAAGGAACTGGTTGGACGAATTGCCCAGGGTGAAGAGGAGCACCACGGCGAGAAAAGCCTTAAGGCGTGTAGGCAAGGCCGACCAGTTGAAGGACAAGGGACGCTCGGAGGCGGTCGCCTTCACCGCCTTCGTCTCTCGAGCCAGGGACAGGACGGCCACCCCCAGGGCGGCCGGGATGAGCGAATAGAGGAACACGGCCTTGTAATCGCCCTGACGTGTAGTGAGAAAGTAGTAAGCTAGGCCCACTCCCACCACCGCCCCTGCCGTATCCAGGGCACGGTGCAGGCCGAAAGCCCGTCCTCGCCTCTCCTTGGCGGTGCTATCAGCGATGAGGGCATCGCGGGGGGCGGTGCGCACCCCCTTGCCAAAGCGGTCCACTATACGCCCGCCCAATACCCACACCCAGGAGGTGGAGAGAAAGAGCAGGAACTTGCCCACGGTGGAGGAGGCATAGCCCAGCATGGCCAAGCCCTTGCGTTTCTGCACCCTGTCCGAGATGTAGCCGGAGAAGACCTTCAACAAGCTGGCCAAGCTCTCGGCTATCCCCTCGATGAGCCCCACGATGGCCGGGCTGGCCCCCAACTGCGTCGTCAGGTAGAGGGGCAGCAGGGGGTAAATCATCTCCGAGCTGATGTCGGTTAGAAAGCTGGTGATCCCGGTAATGATTACGTTAAACATGATCTATTCCTCCGATTTCTCCAGCCTCGCCTTCAGGCAGGCATAGAGGGCGTCGTAGACGGGGAATTCGCGCTCCAGGGTCTCGTGGTCGTCGTGGCAGATGAGGCGGAAACCGGTGGCGATGGCCTCCAGCCCCGCCGACTCCGGCGTCTTTCCCCGGTCGGCCTCGATGTCGGCGCCATGCACGATCCTGGCCAGCTCCAACAGGGCCGGATCGGTCAAGCCGTACTTCTCGATGATCACCTCGAAGGTGCACTTGCCCTCGCGGTGGCCCAATTCCACCCCCTTCATATCGAAGGGGATGCCATCAACGATGGTTTTCGGGTCGGTGTTCCTGGGCACGAACTCGAAGACGGCGTTTTGGTCAATGAAGCGGCGGATCAGCCAGGGACAGGCCACCCGATCAACGTGAACATACTCGCGCGTCACCCATTTCATGTCGCTTACCTCCTATTTTTGGAATAACTGTCATCGCTGGACACCCTCTCAGGGCCCTGCTGGGCGTGGCTCGGCCACCGACAGGAGAAAGCCAATGGCTGCCACCACCAGGACCGCGGCCACGGCGGCAAAAGCGAAGGAATAGCCGAAAGAGGTCGCCAGAAGACCCGCCACGATCGGCCCTGAGGCGTGCCCCACGTCCTTAATACTGGAGAGCACCCCCATAGCCGAGCCGTAGGCCCTGGTCTGGCAGAGCTCGGAAGCCAGGGGCGAGGTGGAGGAGGTGACCATAGCCACCCCCAGGCCGAAGAGGGCAGCGAGGGCCATCAGCAGGAGATAAATCCGGGCCTGGGGCATCGCCGCCAGGGCCAGGGCTCCCAATACGAGCCCTCCTGCGATGGGCAGCCTGCGCCCCCAACGGTCTGACAGGCGCCCCATCAGGGGCTTGGCTACGGCGGTGATGGCCACCTGCGTGGTCAGCAGAGGGCCGATTTGCCAGGGCGCAAGCCCGATCTGCAAAGCATAAAGGGGAAGATAGACTTCCACGCAACCGTAAGCCAGGTACTGGACGGCCTCCATAAGGCCGGTGATCAGGATGTCCCGGCTGACGACCACTTGGCCCAGCCCCCGCGCCAGTTGCCGCCCCGCCGCTCCCAGCCCCCTCCTACCCGCCCGATGGGGTGTCCCTCCGCTGGCCAAAGGCGTTCGGGCAGCTATGGCCATGGCCGCCAGGCCGGCCATGCCACAGGCCAAGTAAACAAAGTTGAAGTTATTGGGAGAGAGGATGAGAAAACCGCCCACCGTGGGGGCCAGCAGGCGCCCGATCAAGGTGGCCGAGCTGTACCAGGCCATGCTCTCGCCCCGGCGGGCCTGGAAAGCGTCAGCCACGGCGGCCAGGGCCACCGGCCCCAGGATGGCCGTGGCCAGGCCGTGATAAACGCGCACCAGGGCCAACTGCCAGGCCGAGCGCACAAGGAGGTACAGGAAGGGGGCGCTGGCGAAGACGAACGTGCTGGCCAGGATGGCCCGCTTTCGGCCATAGAGGTCAGAGAGGACGCCAGCCGGCACGCTGGTCGCGATGCCCACCACGGTGGAGGCAGCGGCGATGAAGCCGATGTCGGCCTCCGTGGCCCCCAGGTGCTGGGCGAAGAGGGGCAAGGCGGGATTCTTGCTCATCGTCGAGGAGAAGATGGCCAGTCCGCCCATCAGGCACAGCCACAGGAAAGGGGTCACGATCGCTCCTCCAATACCTCGGCCACCAGCTCCGCCAGCCGGGCACGGGCCTCGGCCAAGGCCGCTTTCCCAGCCGGGGTGATGGTGTAGTACCGGCGCTGGCGTCCCTCCACCACGCGCCTGTCGCTGGTCAGATATCCGGCCCGTTCCAGGCTGTGCAACGTGGGGTAGAGCGTGCCGGGGCTGATGGCGTAGCCGT
>Ga0190304_1001367_pt1 | contig 10816 bp, 7 predicted proteins | sample 48700712_MG_FD_161670 | JGI IMG/M metagenome (GOLD analysis project Ga0190304, IMG submission 161670) | Hydrothermal vent sediment bacterial communities from Southern Trench, Guaymas Basin, Mexico - 4870-07-1--2_MG | ecosystem: Environmental > Aquatic > Marine > Hydrothermal vents > Sediment ... | reverse complement strand
CGCCTGCATCTATACATTTAGAGGTAACGTTATCTTGTATCCGGGTAGAGCCATTCCATCTTCCTGCTTCACTTTTAAGGTGGAAATCGCCATTATCAGGGTCTGCAAACAATGGGTCTTCAGAGATATCACCTGTGCCTGCTGATGTACCGTTATAGTTACCCAGGGCATTACCCCAGACATCATTGTAGGAGGAGAGGACATTTCCGTATATACCATATTCACCATTGTTCACAATGATATTGTTCTTCGCAACAATATTGCTCACATCTGCCCCATCTTCCACATATATTCCCGATTTTAAAGCATTGTTGATCACGTTGTTTATTATCTTTATATCCTTGAGGCTTGCAGTTCCTCTCGTCATGAGATGGATTCCATGACTATATGCGAGTTGAGTTCCGTCTGTTCTGGCGATTATGTTTCTTATGAATGTCTCGTTGCTTATCTCTGTATCCCAGGGCCAGAGCGCTATTCCAGGCAAACCGTAATGCCCTTCTATGTAATTATCCCTGTAAATATTGTTTCCACACGGAACGCCCCCCTGAGGATTGACAAGGATGCCGAAGCCATAGACATTGAAGTAGTTATTCTCTATTATGCAGTTTGAAGATTCATAAATTCTTACTCCTGCATTTCCTGTTCCTGCAGCATACACATAGTTGTTTGTGAATGTTATGTTCTCGCTGTAGATCGCTCTTAATCCCTCATGACTCGCCTGAATAACTTTACAATCTTTAACTACAGAGTTGCTTGAGTGAGAGAATTCAACACCATCAGTCCAGAAGTCTATCATCTTCACATTTTCAACTGTGAGATTATGGGAGTTGTAGAGATGGATGGCATTAACATCGCTGTCTATTCCTTTTGGAACAGGACAGTTATCTTTATTACCGTCTATGGTTAGATTTCTGATTGTTGTTGATGATATCCCTTCTCCTGCGATAGTAGCCCAATTCTCTTTCGTGCTTCCGTCTTCAATCTTAATTGTTGTTTCTTCTGTGCCATCTCCTTCAAAGATGAGATTGGAGGAGAGGTTTATAGAATCTGAGATAACAAATGTGCCTGTTTTTAGATGAACTGTTCCGCCGCCTATGCTGTTGATGTCAGATATTGCTTGATTTATTTCAATCTGGTCATCAGTGCCATCACAGTTATAATCGCCAGAACCATCTGTGGCTACATAGACGATGTTTGGGGTCTTCTGAGTTTGGTTTTTGGTTAGTTGGAAGTTCAGTGTTGTTGCTTGGTCTTCTATGATAGTGGCAGTGGCAGAGGAGGAGGAATAGCCTTCTTGCTCTGCAGAGACAGTGTAGTCTCCTGCTGGGAGATTAGAGATGGTATAATCTCCAGAGGAGTTTGTGGTTGCAGAGTAGGAATCTGCCTTGATAACTGCTCCTTCTATTGGTGCACCAGTATCTTTGTCTGTTACTTTGCCCGTGAGGCTGCCAGTAGCATTTCCTTCTATCCAGCAATTACCTGTATCAATGTTACATACAACAGTCTTTGTTGGTTTGTCCGGGTCTTCTCTATACCATGTATCATCTATATCTAAACCTGATAAAGAAGCGGTTTTTCCATCTTTTTGGGCTGTAATCGTATAAGCATAATTTTGGATTTTTACCTCCCCCCTTTCTGTATCGAGATACTTCTTGTAATCAGTCACGATAAAAGTATCGGGCTTATCTGTAGTTATATTTATATAAGTTATCGTAGTATTTATCACTTCATCAGAAGGTAAAGGAGTATGTCCATCTGAACCAGTAGTTAATGTATGAACAGGTAATCCCATTTTTATTCGCAGATAGTCATACAAACAATCCCTTGTCCAATATCTATAGACATCCATATTCTCTGGCGGATAGTTTGTATCGTCTACTTCATTAGTTACAGTTACATTCGCACCTTCAACCGGACCATTTTCATCTATCACCTTCACATCTAAATAATATTTCACAGTGACATTTTTAACTACTGCCCTCCCGTCACAGCCGGGACCAATACCATCACAAGCATGTTTAACTGACTCAGGGATTATAATATCTTTGAATTTGCAGTTCACCAAGCCAATTCCAGCGTGAATATAACCGGGTTGGTAAGGATATCCGTCATTGTAACATGTATGCGACTGTCCCCCAGTTCCAGAATAAGGATTATCTAAAACAATATTCTCGTTTTCTGCGTTTATGTTGTATATATTTAACCTGTCTCTATAAGCATTTACTTTGAAAGTTATATTTACTGGACTATTTTTGGCATTAATAATAAGATCTTTAAACTCAAAGTCGTAAAGATTACTGCTCTCTGTGTAGATTTGTATAGACTTATTGCCTACAGTATCAAGAATAGCATTTTTTTCCTCCCAGTCAGCATTCCCAATTGTGTAATTACCTATATCTGTTTCGTGGAGATTGGTAATCTGACTATTAGTGATTTTTAGTTCTAATGGTGATTGAAAGAATAGATAAGCCGAATTGTTTATAAGTGAGTTATTGATAATAACCGAATTATAAGAAACAAAATTAAGTATTTCTGGCTGCGTATCTTCTCTCCCCAAGGGAAAACCGAAATGAGTGCTGGCAGAAGCAAAATTCCACACAAAGTAATGCTCATTATCGGAGGTAACCGTACTATTTTCTATCTTTAATGTTGCACCATAGCCAACAGCAAATTCCAATTCCCCATCAGATTCACAATGGAATTTCAATGTTTCATCTTTTATGACTAATTCCGAGCCATAACAAAGGAAGAGGTTTGTGTAGCCGATGGCTGTCTTTGTTGTTGGATCGTAAGAAAATAAAGATTCATTATTGATTGCATTGGCAATATCGCTTAATGTGATATTTCTCCCTTTTACTATAATACCACTTTTATTCACCGGTTTGATTTCCCAATCGTATCCAATATAGTTATTAGAAACATATTGTCCAAATTCTATATCTCTCTTTGGAAAGAAATATTTATGATTGTATACTTCAAGAGAATCTATGTGAGCATCTCCATTGTCTGCTCCAACATCGCTAATTGCCCTAATATAGAAAGCAATAGATTTAGACACTTCTCCTACAGACTCCGCACGGAATCTCCAATCAAGAATGTCATTTATATAAGCGCGAGTCCAGCCATCTGGAGTTCTGATTATAGTTACTGTATACCAAACTCCCGCAGACCTTCCATTAGAAACTGAAGTGGGTTGATCTTGTGTCGGGTCATAACTATAGCTATTTATCATTTGCTCACAATGGTGATGCGCTCCTCTCTCCTGAACCCACTCAAAAAGAGTTGCATCCTCAGGTCTATAATGGCGATAATGTTTTTCATGGTTATAAAGAAAACGAATTGCAACATTGTCATAGTAATCTGCTGGGCTCTCAGGAAATCTATACTTGAATTTCCAAGTACCATAGGAAACTGAGGAGCCAGTAAATATGCCACCATATTGATCACTATAGTTAGTCTGCCTTAAATATCTGCAAGTTGCATTCAGTCCTATACCATCGGGTAAAGCAGACCACTCAGGTAGCGGTCTACCCCAAGGGTCTGTTTCTGTTCTGTTTGTTAATCTCCCATCTGCGAAATAATCGAATACATCCGGCGTCTCCGATTCCTTTAGTGTGGAAATAACCCACTCGTGATGTGCTTCTCCATTATCATTGTAGGCTTTGACATGGATTTCCCATATACACTCTGAAGGGTCTTGAGAGCAATCAATAGAAGGGACTGTAAAGGTGAAGGTGTTTGAATTTATGCCCTGGTCAATTTTGTTAACAGACCAGCTACAATTGCAGGCTTCGTTTGCAGTAACAGAGAAAGTAATCCCATCTCCTGGCTGGACAAGATACATTAAATCTTGTGGATTATCTTTATTTGTTGTAGTTCCTCCTGAGGAAGACCAATTGGTGATGGATGGTGCGGCGGCACTCACGCTTGCCACTCCAGTCAGTCCTGTAATAAAGATGATTCCTATCATGAAACATGCAATAAAGACGGAAGTATTCTTTATCATCCTGCTACTGCTGCTGGTTTTCTTATTTTCCACTGTATCTTTATCCCATTTATCCTTATGCTTAATTTCTCTTTTATTTTCTCTTTTTACTAATACCACCATTATATTATACCTCGCCTACTATTCACCCTGTTCACCAGATGCTGCACATTCATAGTTAGTTTACTACTAAGTTAAAATTAAGGGGGTATTTAAACCCTTACATACAATGTAAGAGCTTTTGCATATACCACAAACTATAATGCGTTATGTACGAAATAAGATTATGCAAATTGATATAAATCTTTAATTTGTCTACGCACCCTGTGTGGCATGTAAGGAAAGTAAAATTATAAATTGTAATTGGTATAAATATATGGGAATAGATATTTAGATATATGATAGAAATCGCTCTGGATTAGCCAGGAGACAGGTGATTCAGTTGAGCACTGTACAGCGAGTGACAAAGAACACAGGTATCATCATCAGTGGTGAACTCATCTTCCGGCTGGTATCTCTGGTTGTAACAATCTACCTTGCGCGCTATCTGGGCACTGCGGACTTCGGTAAGTACAACTTTGTGTTTGCTTATCTCGCGTTCTTCAATATCATTACGGACTTAGGACTCCAACAGATTCTTGTCAGGGAGATGGCACGTGAACCCACGCGCGCACCCAAATTAATAGGAAACGCATATATCATCAGATGGATTCTGACCGCGCTGGCGGTTGCTTCCTCTATCATCGTGATAACGCTAATGTCATACCCCGCGGATACCACCACCTATATTTACATCGCTTCTTTAACTGTGCTGTTCGTATCATTCAGCGATTTTTATCGCACCATATTCGAGGCGAACCTCAGGATGGAATATAACATAGTGGCGAAACTGGCGTTCAAAGGCGTGTCCGCAACACTTATACTGTTCATTATCTTTATGAAGGGCACACTCCTCCATATAATGATTGCATTGGTGTTCGCGGAGATGTTGAAAACCTCACTTAATTATCTATTTTCCAGAAAGTTCGTCAAGCCGCGATTTGAAATAGATTTTGAATTGTGGAAATATATGATCAAAGAGGCTTTGCCAATTGCAATTTACAGTGTTGTTTGGGTAATTCATTTCAGAACTGATGTGGTGATGCTTTCAATAATGCAAGGAGATGCTCCTGTTGGTATATATTCCGCTGCATATAAACTTTCTGATCCACTTTCCCTTATCTCTGGTGCACTTATGATCTCGTTATTTCCAATAATGTCTGCATCTTTCAAAAGCTCAAAAGAAAGATTAACAAAGACTTATAGACTTGGTATCAAGTATATTTTAATTATTATGTTACCCATAGCCATGGGCACAACTCTAATAGCCGATAAAATCATATTATTGATTTACGGTGCTGAGTTCGCTGGCTCAGTAACAGTGCTTCGAATATTAATCTGGGCACTTGTGTTCACTTCAATAAACTCTGTATTGTTAAATCTCTTGATAGCAATAAATCAGCAGAAACTGAACACGATTAGCATAACTTTATGTGCGATTATCAATGTAATTCTCAATTTCTTTTTGATACCAATGCTGAGCTACAATGGCGCAGCTATTGCAACAGTATCGACAAAAGTGATATTATTTGGAGCAAGTTTTTATTTCGTTTCTAAATATTTACAAATGCTTCCTCTACACAAGATAGCAATAAAACCAGTAATTTGTGGGTTAGCAATGGCTGCTTTTGTTTATTTCGTAAATATTAATATATTCTTAATAATTGTTTTAGCGGGAGTTGTATATTTGATTGCACTGTTAGCTTTGAAAACTTTTTCTGATGAAGATTGGGACATACTTAAGAAAATAATAACAGGGATATGGTTAAGAAAATATTAAGTAGAGAATAAAATATAAGATGACTTTACCCTTTACCCTAAAATCTTTCAAATTAACCTTTGTGATTACATCGTTACAGATATGTTGTTCATTTTGAATAAGATTTCAGTTGGTTAAAATAATCGATTATCCCAATAATATTCCTTGAACTAATGATTATTACAGATAAAAAGAAATAAATATAGAGAAAATTAAATTCTATTCCATAATTGAAGATAGAAAAAACAATGTTAGGTCTAAATTCGATAGCTAACTTGCCCACACTATAGTCGGGGCAGTAATTAATAAATAAAATGTCTAATATTGTTGCTATTAATACCGGAAGCACAGGAAAAGTAAACCAGATCTTAATATAATTATAAATACGACGTATTTTAGAATGGCGCTTACGGATATTTTCACTTATTTCCGATACTTGTTTATCAACAATTTTATTTGTGGAATTCTTGGTTTCTATCACAAGAACAGTATAAACAAGATTTGAGGCGATATTCCCCCAACACATAAATAGAGCTATTAAGATACCAAGAATGAGGATAAATATGTTATTAAAAAGATTATATAAACCTATGCTAATGCATATAAAAATGAAAGGATATATTATATAGTCGTACATGGATTCTACATATTTACCCGCTATGCTTGCTGACTTCCTATATCGGGCTATTTCGCCATCAACACAATCAAATATATGCGATAAACACAAAAGCAATGCACCTATAAAGGCATACCAATAATTTCCAAAAACAAAAAATACCCCTGCAATTATTCCGATTGAAATGGCTATTCCACTTGTTTGATTCGCAGTAATTTTAGTTTTTAACAGTAATTTTGTAAAATAAATTGATATTTTTCTGAAAAAAATTACATCATACCACGAATCCCTGTTGGCCTCTGAACGTTGGCAAATCTCTCTCAATTCTTTAATTGATTCAATTTTTCTTTTGCTCATATTATTTCACCTCAAAACAAACTTTATAATTTATTTTGTTTCCTCCACAACAAAACGTTAAACCTAAAAGGAGAATTATCATACCCTCTGTGTTCTGATCAAATATTTCTACAAAAAACCCATTTTTATTCGCAAAATCTTCAAACCATTTCTTATCGTAATAAAGATGCGAATGCTCAGAATAAAGCCGATTATATTCCTCTTCCGATAAGGCTTCCCGCCTATGTCTCTCACTTTCTTCTTTCTTCGAAAGATCCGGGACATCCGCAATTAATATCTTTGCATCCTTTTTAGAAACCCTCAGCATCTCTGATAATACTTTTTCGGCATACTCATAATCTGGAAAATATAAAAACACGCTGAAGCTTAATATTGCATCAAACTCATCGTTTTTGAACGGCAATTCGCATGCTTCGGTTACATAAGCTATGAGATTAGGAATAACTTTTTTAGCTACTTCAATTAAAGAAGTGGAATAATCCACTCCCGCTACGTTAATACCCATTTTGGATAATGGCAAAAGCATTGCCCCTGCTCCGCAGCCAACTTCAAGCAAAAAGTCACCTTTTCTTAAGTTAAGTTTCCTTTTTACCATTTCTACAACATTCATCCAAGTCTCTTCAGTCATGGTTCCTGTTGCTGTGTCAAAACCGTCCATTGCTATTAAATCTCTGAGAGTTAAATCTTCTTTCTTTAACTCTCTACCTTTCCGTTCCCAAACTCCCTTCCACTTTTCTAGGCGGTTCATTTTAACCCTCCAGTTCCTTCTCTATTTCTCTTAATGCTCCTATTAAGATATCATTATCCTGCTTTGTCCTTACTGCTATCCTTATGTATTTATCATTCAAAGAAGTCTTATTGGAACAGTCTTTTATAAGTATATTATGATTTGTAAACAATCTGGCGCACAATTCCTCACTATTTATACCGCTGCTAAGAATCTTACAAAATATGAAATTGGCGTGTGGTTTAAAAACTTTTAGCATATTTATATCTCCTAGCTTTTTGTAAAGGTCATCTCTATCCTCAATTATTTTAGCTATTGATTCATGATATTCTTTCTCATATTTTGGAAATAACTCGATAAATCTTTCTGCTATAGAATTTATGTTCCAAATAGGGAGATACTTCTTTATTTTATTTTTTATGCTTTCATTTAATGATACCAAGTATCCTAATCTCAGTCCTGGAACGCCAAACTCCTTACTTAAACTCCTTATAACCATTAAATTAGGATATTCATTAACCAATGGCTGAACTGAGTATTTTTCTCTCTCTCCGCTGAAATCTATAAATGATTCATCCACAATGATTCCATCTAAGTATCCGAGTTCTTCCATTATTTTTACAATTTCCCGCTTTTCTGTCAAAGTAGAAGTCGGATTATTTGGATTAATTATCAAGGCAAAATTACTATTGGAATCTTTAACAGATTTTATAAATTTATCACCATCTAAGGAAAAACCCTCTCTCTCATTTAAGACATAATAATTTATCCTTTTTTTATCCAAATCTTCATATTCATTAAAAGTAGGAACAGGAATCGTGATTTTCTTTATAAGATGCCTATTTAAAATCCTTATAAACTCAGATGCTCCATTACCAACTATTATGTTGTCCTCATTAAATCCATCATCGTAATACCATCTTGAAAGAAGTCGGCTTATTTTACTTTGAGTTGACGGGTAATTACTTATTAGTTGCGGCAATTCGTGACTTAATTTGGAATAAAATTGCTCAGGTGGAAAATATAAGTTAAATAAAAAGCAAAAATCAAGAAAGTCATATCTCCAATACCCACCATATAAATTAGTAATCTGCTTTATTTTCTCCTTTTCACCCGCAAACATATAATTTGCCTCTTCCAGATCATTTTTATCATCTATCTCATACCACTTTATGCTATCATCCACAACATGAGGATAAATATTTGGCGTGTTCAGATATATAAGTACTCCAAGTATTAGTTCCCAATAACTTTGCTTATGTGTTTTAGCATAAAAGTTTAAGTTAGGTTCCAGATGAGTTTTGAAGAAATTATAAGTAAACGAATATATATTTATGGTCTTATATTTATCTGAATGATCAAAATTTATATCTTGATCGGAAGCAGGAATCAATCTTTTTATTGCTTTATTCTTTTCGTTTATTTCTATCACAGTTCCAGACATGTATGGCTTATATTTTGACAAGAGAACTATATTCTTACCCCTATTTTCAAATAAGCTGTTTAGTAACCGATGCTCAAAAAAAAGATCCCCCTCTAATAAGATAAAGTCCTCTTTTATATATTCTCCCGCCATCCAAAAAGAATAGATGTTATTTGTCTTATTCCACTCGTCATTTTCAATATATGTGATTTTCATTCCATTGTATTTATCCCCAACTCTATCTTTGATTAACTCTTTTTTATAACCTACCACAATTATTGCTTCTTCTACTTCTTTATGCTTAGATAGTGCTTCAAGTTCATTTATTATGAATGGAGTTCCATTTACTTCTACAAGGGCTTTCGGGATTTTATCTGTAATTGGCTTTAATCTCAAGCCTCTACCAGCAGCTAAAATTATTGCCTGCATTTTTTCCGTTATTTTCATCTCTGAAAAAACACCCCCACCTTATATCTTACTTTCTTCCTTCATTTATATTTAACCTTATGCATCGACATTCATTCTTCGTGCCTTCCTCGGTACATGGCTAAGCCCTTACAGGGCTTGCGGGGTCGTGGGGCAGAGCCCCACAGCGTCGTTAAGGTGGCGGCCTCACTCATTTTGGCGATCCCATATAAGGGATCATGAAAAAGACGAGGCTCTTAGTGCCTTATTCTCTTTGTAGTATTCCTTCTTTGTCAGTATCCAGTAGACCGATTTCGCCATGTGACGAGCTGTTGCGACGATTGCCACTTTTTCTCCTCTCCTCGCTTTTATCTTATTGTATATCCTCTGGAAGCGATTTGGTTTGGAAGAACGGACTGCTGCCCTCGCACTCTGGATGAACGCCCAGCGGAGAAATCCGTTGCTATGCCTGTTTATATGACCATATCTCACATGTTCCCCGGACTGTTCTACCTTTGGTGCCAATCTCGCATAGCAGACTAAGCTTTCTGGTCTCTTAAACCTCCCTATCCCCCCAATTCGCTCAAGATGAGCAAAGCATTGTGGAATCCTATACCAGGTACGCTCATCAACCACTTAGCCTCCTCTTTTACCCCCGCTTTCTCTTCTAAAGTCTCTTCCACCTCTTTAATCACGCAGTTCAGAACTTCCAGAACTCTCAGGTAATCGTCCAGTACTGTCCTCCTCTGCTGTTGTAGTTTCACCCCCTTTAAGAACTCCATCCCTCTCTACCCCACCCTGTACCAACATTAAGAAGCAACCCTTTAGTGTCAGTGAATTCTCTGAGGATTCTTTTCTTTTCAAAGTCTGCTAAAAATTGACCAAATGTCGTAGTTGATGCCCCATACGTATCCGCCTGCGAGTCAAAAACCTTAGTAACTATTTTTTCTTTTCTCATATTCAAATTTTAGATGCTATTACCGGCTTCCCACATACCATATATTCATATAACTTTAGCGGAGAGTATCCAAAATTCCCATTTACGTGTATCGCCTCTATTGCCATTTGGTAACTCAATTGTGTCCATTATGTATATTCATCGGACCTCCTCCTTATAATTTCCATATGTTAATATTACCACTGTCGTATACACAATTCTTTTTTTCATATATATATGAAAGGGGTTTTGCATGATAACCTTTTCTTTCAATAAAGTGAGTAAAATTAAATTTAGAACGATATCTTGATTCGTAATACTCATAACTATTACCCATAATATCGTTCCAATATATCTTTGAGGAATAACCACCTATTTTCTCATACGGACCATCAAACCAGAACGAATCTGATGAAATAGGTTTCTTTACCACTTTTAATTCCTTGACATCGGCAAGTCCATACGCTAAGTCAGCTGTGTCATAATATCCAGTCATAAGTGGAATTCC
>Ga0190304_1001362_pt1 | contig 10845 bp, 10 predicted proteins | sample 48700712_MG_FD_161670 | JGI IMG/M metagenome (GOLD analysis project Ga0190304, IMG submission 161670) | Hydrothermal vent sediment bacterial communities from Southern Trench, Guaymas Basin, Mexico - 4870-07-1--2_MG | ecosystem: Environmental > Aquatic > Marine > Hydrothermal vents > Sediment ... | reverse complement strand
AGGAAATTACTTTTTCCAGCGAATTCTGGTTTCATGGTATAACCAGAGCGCACAACCCACCCCAACGGAGGTGAGTCCAATGGCTATTGTAGTCCCTTCTGCCGAATCGGTCAAATCCCTGGCCTTCCCACTCACCGAGAAGCAGCGCATCGTGGCCCAGACCCTGCTGGAGGTTCTCGAGAGTCACCCCCCGCAGCCGTATCCTGCTGTGGGGCTGGATAAGACCGCTCTTATCGGCTATGTGCTGCTAAAAGAAGCCCTCTCTGTGGCATTCCAGCTCCCCTTGCCGCTGGAGGGGGATATGAATTCTAGTTTAAAGGTACGACATAGTAAGGCTTAACAGGAGGATACCGCATGGCTACTTCACTAAAGGACCTATTTGGTGTCGACAAACCTGTAATTGGCATGGTGCACCTCTTGCCTTTACCTGGCACACCTTTGTATGATGAAAGCAAGGGTATCTCTGGTATCATTGAGGCGGTATACCAGGATGTTCTGGCTTTACAACAGGGTGGCGTAGATGCAGTTTTATTTGGCAATGAAGGAGATCGGCCTTATCGTATCTGTGCAGGGCCAGAGACGGTAGCGGTGATCACCAGGGTTATTACGGAGATGAGATCTAAACTCAGCGTGCCCTTTGGAGTGGACGTACTGTGGGATCCGAAAGCCTCTATTGCCGTAGCTAAGGCCACCGGTGCCTGTTTTGTGCGGGAGGTTTTCACTAACGTTTATGCTGGTGACTTGGGGCTATGGATAACCAATTGTGCAGAAGTATTACGTTATCGCAGATTGATCGATGCTGAGAATGTTAAGCTTTTCTTTAATATCAATGCAGAGTTTGTAGCACCGTTAGCACCGCGACCTTTGTTTACCGTTGTAAAAAGCGTTATTTTCTCCTCTTTACCAGATGCTATTTGTATATCAGGTCCAATGACTGGCCAAGAGGCCAATTTATCCGATCTTCAAGAGGCAAAAGAGGGCGCAGGCGATATTCCGGTTGTGGCCAATACTGGAGTAAAACTGGATAATGTAGAAGCTATTTTGGAAATAGCAGATGGTTGTATTGTTGGCACAGCCTTTAAACGTGAAGGAATCACTTGGAATCCAGTAGATGTAAGGAGGGTGCAATCTTTTATGGACAAGGTGATCTCTATCAGGAGCATCTCAACTTAGTGAAAGCGTGTTGCTGGGAAATACTCTCTAGCTTGCCCAAAGTCTGGAGGTAACTATGGTAGAACATGAAGCAATTCAGAAGGTAATTAATAGAATCAAAAGCGATCTTATTGGTGGAGCAGCAGATACAGCAAAAGAAATCGTCGATGCTCTGGTTAAGGCTGTTGAAGACAGCAAAGCATCAGAGGCTACAGCTCTAGTCCAAGAAATAGAAGTGGCGATTGATGCTATTTTGGCAGTTATGCCTTCCTTTGCTCCTCCTATAAACGCATTGCACTTGATCATGCGAGCTGTGGAAGATACACTGGACAAGGGGTTGTCCGTGCACGAGATAAAAAGCGTTGTGCTTGATGCAGCTTCTTCCTTCCACGTTAAAGCATCCGATGCCCTTACAAAGGTTGCCCATATCGGCGCCGAGATGATCCAGAACAACGACGTAATTTTCACTTATAGCATGAGCTCCACCGTGTGGAAGATCATCGCAACTGCTAAAAGGCAGGGAAAAAACATCAGTGTAATTGTGACCGAATCCCGACCCAAAAACGAGGGGCTGTGGACCGTTTCCGAGATGGCTAAATATGGCATTCCGATAACGGTGGGCATCGATGCAGCTATAGGAACCTTGATCCCTGGGAGCAATATGGTTATTGTAGGTGCTGACGCCATCGCCTCTAATGGAAGTGCTCTGTGCAAAGTGGGGACCTATCCCACCGCTTTAGTTGCCCGCGAGCACGGCGTACCCTTTTACATTGCTGCCGATACTTGGAAATTCGATACCAGTAGCCTTCTTGGCTTCCCATTCAAAATAGAGCATGTAACTCGTTCTGATATTCTGGATGACGATGCCCCAACCAATGCAACGGTTAGGAGTCCTCTATTTGATATTACCCCGGCTTATCTTATTAGTGCGGTGATAACCGAGAGAGGGGTCATTCCTCCAACGGCCTGTTTCGCTATCATGCAAACTATGCCTCTCAGTCGCACCATCTCGGCCAAGATCGAACGCTGGGCTAGAGGGAGGATTAAGTTTGGATAGTCATTCCCTTGGTAGTGATTAGTTTAAAAATCGAAAATTCCTCCCAACTCCTGACATGATTGGTTAAGCCAATGGCCATAGCAGGCGTTCGCCGTTAATAGCGCTGCCCACAAGGCAGGTTGTCGGCCGGCTCCCGCAACACCGCTCAGCCGTTCTTGATGCACCGGTGCAGGAATTCCATCGGTTCCGCCAGCACTGTATATACTTTGACGTCTACCAGCCGGACATGGCGGCGTTGCTTGACCACCTCTGACCACCTCCCGGGTGTCGGAATCAGCGGTGGACGGCCACACCATCTTATGTGCTGTGGGTCGTGGTAGGTGCGGCGGATTTTCCGCCTGTACACCGCCCGCCCATCACTGATCCAAAGCATCCTCGCTTGCTGGTGACTGCGTTACCGTGTCTAGCACACCAGCTTGGGTACTGCTTCATCCTCTGAGGGGGGACAAGGGACCAAGCCACCTCCAAAGCGAGTAGGCCGATCCCGCCTCAGACATTTCTAGCACGGGCCTACCCTGCCTGACGTGCTTGCGGTATCTTCCAACATCCGAGTGCTTTTTTGACAAAGGTCCAGTATCCACCTCCACTTCCGTGAGGCGGAGATCATGGACTGAGGCCTCTGTGATGGCCTCCGCCTATTGGGCAGCGGGCGGCCAGCGGCCAATGATTTCATACTTGTGGCCAGTGATCTCTTCGGCAGCACTGAGACTGCCCTGGCGCATCACGATTAGCAGGGCGCGCGCCATCTCGGCCGCTAGGGTCCGTAAACGGTATTGGCCATGCCAAAGGTGGAAGGTCGAAGGAATGCCCACACACCAGACAGACCCAGTGGGGGTTGTCATCTTTGCTGCCATTGCGGTTCTCTTTAATTGCTCCAAGGGGGCGAGGATTGTCCAGTAAACGTTTGGGGGCCATATTTCTCACCTCCTGCCCCAATTATCAATTATCTTGATGGGATGATTACCTAAGTTCGACTACATGGCAGGTTCTAGAGGAGACGGAAATGACTATGACTGACAAGCGTTGGAGTCAACTGGCAGATATTTTGATTAATTATTCTACTCAAACTCAGCAGGGTGATAAGGTCCTGATTACTATGATGGAAGTGGAGACTTTACCACTTGTAAAAGCAGTCTACTCCAAAGCGGTGCAAGCAGGAGCCTTCCCACATGTAGAATTTGTTTCAGCTTATTTGGAGCGAGAACTTATGCTGCACGGTAATCAAGAGCAATTGGAATGGGTGCCATATTTACAAGCACACGGTATGGAGTGGGCAGATGTCTATGTGGGATTGCGAGGTCACCGTAATCCATACGAATTCGCCGATATCCCGGCAGATAGAATATCAGTTCACAAGAAGGCGATGGGCAAAGTGTCCGCGATGCGTAATGAATTAACTCGCTGGGTGCTAGTTCGCGTTCCCACTGAATCTCTAGCTCAACAAGCTCAGATGAGTCTGGATGATATGATGGAATTCTTCTTCAATGCAACACTGCGCGACTGGAAGGAGGAGAGTATGCGCTATAAGCAATTAGCAGAAGTATTTCAAGCTGCCAAAATTGTCCGCATTGTTGGGCGTGAAACAGATATAACCTTCTCCACACAGGGACGGATATACGTAGTTGGCGATGGCAAACATAATATGCCCGACGGGGAAATTTACACTGCCCCGATAGACGACAGCGCCGAGGGCTGCATCTATTTCGAATTCCCCGGTGTATACATGGGAAGAGTGGTTAAAGGTATTCGCTTGGAATTCAAACATGGCGAGGTGGTCAGTGCTACTGCTGAGGAAAATGAGGAACTTCTGCGGCAGTTGATTAGGATGGATGAAGGCTCTCGCCGATTAGGCGAATTTGGGGTGGGTACCAATTTTGGGATTGATCGTTTCTGTTACGAGATTCTGTATGATGAGAAAATTGGCGGCACAATTCACTTGGCCCTGGGCAGAGCATATGCTGAGTGCGGAGGGATTAACCGCTCAGCTTTGCACTGGGACCTTATTAAAGACCTGCGAAGGGAAGGCGTGATCTACTTGGACGGCTGTAAAATATTTGAGAACGGCAATTTCTTGATATAGCTGTAGGCTCTGATCAGTGGACGGAGGTGATCATATGGCTACTCTCGACAGTCAACTCCACGCTACAACTCAAGTGCATTGCTCGGGAAAATCACACAGCTCATATTGGTGGATTCATAAATTCATACCCAAAATCATTTCTTACTGTATTCTGAGTATAGCATTACTGGCCGTCATCTTCCCATTGGTTTGGGTCTTTTTGACTTCAATCAAACCACGGACGCTGGCTTATAGAATCCCGCCAGCTTGGTCCTTTACTCCAACCCTTGAGAATTATGCTGCTTTGCTCAATAAGTATCCTTTTCCACACCACTTCTTGAATTCAATCATTGTCGCTTCCTCCACAACGATATTGGGGCTTATCTTAGGTTCTTTAGCGGCTTATTCCTTTGCACGCTTCAATACAGGTGGCAATTTCCTACAGGGATGGGTATTTAATAACCGTACTATGCCGCCTATTGCAGTGGCTATCCCTATCTTTCTACTCGCCAATGCATTAGGTTTGATCGATACCTATATTGGACTCATTGCAGCCTATTTGTCATTCTCTCTGCCATTCATTATCTGGATGCTCATTGGCTTCTTTGAGGAAGTGCCGCGCGAGATGGAAGAAGCCGCTATGGTTGACGGTGCAACGCGATTGCAAGTCCTACGTCATATCACTATTCCACTGACGGCGCCAGGCATCGCTGCAACCGGAATCCTGAATTTCCTGTTTGCATGGAATGAATTCCTTTTTGCGCTTCTGCTTACCGGCAATAATACGCGCACTTTGCCTATAACGATCGCTAATTTTCTGACTAAGCGGGGGGTCGAAATCGGCGAGCTTTGCGCGGCTACCACGGTCGTAATCATCCCAGTAATGCTTCTTGCTTTTTCCATTCGGGGCTACTTGGTTAAAGGGTTAAGCTATGGCGGCATCAAGTAAATGTTGAGGCTACGAGCTTATCTTTCCCACTTCGTCCATAATTAAGGATTGAAAGGGGGTGATAACAACCCAGGATGCTGAACCGACTTTTGCGAGAAGGATATCCGTCGCTGTTTCTGAGTAAATTTAAGGAGGTTGGTACGATGAAGAAGAAAATGCAAAGGTCCTTGCTTCAAACGCTCATCGCTGTTCTGTTGATCGCATCAGTAACAAGTTGTCAGCCCACCACTCCCGCTCCTACGCCAGCGGTTGAAGCGACACACACTCCGGCACCACCTACACCCGCTAAGAGGGTCACGCTTAACATCCTTATGGAAACGGTGCCAGATACCGAATATGTCCAACGCTTGGTACCACAATTTGAAAAAGAAACCGGCATTAAGGTCAACATCGAGGCCCTGACTTATGTGGCCATGCACGAGAAGCTGATTCCACAGCTTTCAGCCAAGCAAGGCGACTATGATATCATCGTGGTTGACAAGCAGTGGGTGGGCGAATTCGTCGGTGCTGATTGGTTGCTGCCGCTTGACAATTACATTGCTGCGGATAGTTTCGATACGAGCGTCTACATTCCAGCCATGTTTAACATGCTAGGCCAGGTTAAAGGCACAACCTACATGCTGCCCTTCTACAACTACACTATGGGATTGGTCTATCGCACCGACATCTTTGAAGATCCAGATATTCAAACCGAGTATAAGGCTAAGTTCGGGAAACCACTGGAGGTTCCAACAAGCGTAGAGGAATTCGTTCAGATTGCCAAGTTCTTGACTCGGGATGAGGACGGCGATGGCAAAGTCGACCTATATGGCATTACGCAGCAGCTTGCACGAGGTGTCGGCATTCACGCTGAATGGGCTAACTTGTTCTTCAGCCTGGGTGGCTGGTACTACGACGAGAACTGGAATGCCACCGTCAACGGCGAGGAAGGCGTGAAAGCGCTCGAATACCTCATCGATCTATACAAAAACGCTGCCCCCGAAGGTGCGACCGGTTATGACTTCGATGAACAGGCTCAAGTAATGAAGCAGGGCAAGGCTGCTACAATGATAACCTATAGCTGGATGTTGGCACAGCTCGATAACCCCGAGCAGTCCAAGGTCGCCGGTAAAGTCGCCTTGGCTGTGATGCCTGGTGGGCATGGAGTACAGGGCGGATGGGGCTGGGCTATCCCTAGGAGTGCTCCGCATCCTGATGCGGCTTGGAAATTCCTCTCCTGGGTTGAATCTTTTGAGATTGCCAAGCAGCGTGCCTTGATGGGTGGGCAGCCTACGCGCTTTGATGTGCTGCGTGACCCTGAGGTGTTAAAAGCCTACCCATATTTTGATGTGATCGAAAAAATGATAGCTACCGCCAAGCCGGTGCCAATCTTCGGTGGCTGCGCTGCAATGGTCGACATCCTAGCTCGCGAACTTTCCGAAGCCGTGGCTGGTGGCAAGGACCCGCAACAAGCAATGGATGACGCAGCTGCTGAGATGAACGAGCTTGTGATCGGCGATCCGCTGGTCAGCAAATAAAAATATCAAACGAGGCGGCGGGAATAACCAAGTTCCTGCCGCCTCGTTCTCCTAAGCGCGAGTTTTAAAAGCGGGAGAAATTTATGCGTAGGTTCAGAATTCAGCTTAAATACTGGTTCGTCATTCCCTCCGTTGCTGTCATGTTGGTGGTCTTGATCTTTCCGCTTATCTACTCGCTTCGGATAAGTTTATTCTATTATGTGCTAAGTAAGCCAACTCATCGCCACCTTTGTTGGTTCGATAATTATAAAAATGTCCTGCTTAATTCACAAACTTACAATGCTTTGCTGGTCACATTAAAGTTCTCGTTTAGTGCTGTCTTCTTAGAGCTGATATTTGGCTTTGTGTTGGCCTATTGCCTGAGCAAGATTTCTTACCTCCGCAATGCCATCATGTCAACGTTGATGGTGCCGATGATGATCACACCCATCGCGATTGGACTTATTTGGCGACTATTATTGCATCCTGAATTAGGGATCGTGAATTACCTGCTTGATATAATCGGTATTGGTGGAAGGCCTTGGCTGGGGAGCAAATCGACAGCCCTTGCAACGGTGGTGCTTATCGACGTATGGCAATGGACGCCTTTCATGATGATTGTGCTTTATGCCGGTCTCCTTTCTTTGCCTAAGGAACCTTTTGAGGCAGCCATTATTGACGGTGCCACTGCTTGGCAGCAGATATACTATTTAATTCTCCCAATGTTACGAAACATTATTACCATAGCGGTGGTTATCCGCCTTATTGATCTGCTACGTACTTATGATTTGATCTATATATTAACCCGTGGAGGCCCCGGCGCGTCAACTGAGACCTTTAGTTATTATGTCTTTCGCTTGGGTTTTGTAAACCTTGATATGGGCGCAGCATCAGCTGCTTCCTTTCTGTTCGTTATCCTGATAGCCATTGCGACTGCATTCCTGCTCACGCGTTTGCGGCGTGGTGAGGGTTAATTATGCACCCTTTATTGATGGCAATTGACCTGGGCACGACAGGCGTGCGTGCTCTTGTAATTGATACAAATGGCCGTCAACTTGGCAGTGGCACGTGTGAAGTCAATATTCTACCAACGGCCACTGGGTTTGCCGAGCAGGAGATAGATGCCTTTTGGCAAGCAATGATCGAGGCTGCACAATGCGCGCTGAGTGCAGCGTGTGTTAGATCAAAGGATATTGCAGCTATTGGCATCTCTCATCAGCGTTGCACCTTTGCCCTAGCTGACGCCGATGGTACACCGCTGACTAATCTGATTGTGTGGATGGATCAGCGCGGGATGTCCTACATAGACGATATCCGCCAGCGCATTAATCCACCTGCTTATTATGACGTGACTGGGTTGCCTATTTATTACATTTCTTCATTAACCAAGCTACTTTGGCTGCGTGATAATGTCCCCGCTGTTTATCGATCTGCACGTCGTGTTTGGCCAATCGCCAATTTCATGCTAGTGCGCATGGGCGTTAACGATCCACCGATCGATTATGCAACAGGCTCTTTCTATGGCCTGATGGACTTCCGCAAACGTATTTGGTCACGTGACTTAGCTGAAACATTAGGGGTGGACGTTGACAAGTTACCGCGACTTGTTCCATCCGGTACAGTCGTTGGCCAACTCAGTGATAGGACAACGGCTGTCCAGTTGCAGTTACCACTTGGAATTCCCCTTGTTATTGGCGGCGGTGATCAACAATGTGCAGCGCTAGGCTCCGGTATGATCGAATCAGGGCAATCGCTTATAAGCCTAGGCACCGCAACTGCTGTTATGGCCGCTGTAGATGAACCTGTCGGTGACCCTAATCACATTATTCCTTGTGTCTGCCATGTAGCGCCTGATCAATGGGAAATGGAAGGCCATACGCAGGCCTCGGGTATCATTTTGCAACGTTTCCGGGACGAATTTGCCGCCGCCGAAGTGGCAGTGGCGCGTTATTTAGGCCGCGACCCATATGCTCTATTAAGCGAAGAGGCTAGCCATTCACCAGCTGGGGCTTCTGGTTTGCTTTTTATCCCTACGCTCAATGGAAGCACTGCTCCAATCGATTACCCATATAGTAGCGGCGTATTGATAGGCTTGCGCCCTTCACACACTAGGGCTGATATTGTTCGCGCTATTATGGAGGGCATCTGCTTGGAAAACCGCTGGATTTTAGAGCACATGCAAAACAGTGGTATAATTATCAAAACAACGTATATCACAGGCGGTGCAAGCAAGTCGCGATTTTGGAATCAATTGCATGCTGACATATTGCAATGTCCTATCTCGCGCGTTGGCACCAGCAATGCTGCCTTGGTCGGAGCAGCTATTTGTGCTGGTATAGGTCTCGGCATATTCAATAATGTAAGAGATGGTGTCGCAGCTTTAAGCCATGTAGCGGAAACCTATTACCCTAATACACACTTAGCACCTCTTTATACTAAGCTTTATAACATCTTTAGAGAAGCTTATGCTGCGCTTCGCCAAGCTGATATCTATCGGCCTTTACGCGAGATTGTCAAGCCCCTGCAAGAGTAAGGCTGGGGCAATCGCATTTTCTGATCAGTGCCGTCTTGGCCCACCGTAGATGCCGGATTTTGCAGAGATTTTAGAGGTTCACGCCTCACTTAGCGCAACAATTGTGCAACCAGAGCCCAAACCGTTGGCCCTGCCGCTCTTTAAAAGCTGCGTTTTTGCACTGATATGAATGCTCCAGCCTTCTGGTTGCACAAAGCTTGCGCTAGTGGTTTGTCAAGTCTCTTTTTGTAACTGGACTTTGGCGTTTTTAGTGAAAAGGCTCTTTAACAAGGTGATACGCTTTGGCAGTAAGGCGCAAAAGCCCTTTCCGATGCTTGAGGTAGAGGTAAGCATCGGCCTCGAACACGGCAACGGTGATGGAAAAGCTCAACCCGGCTGTTTAGGCCCTTTTTGACTAAGCTCAGGGCGGGGTGCGGGCTGGCAACTTCAGTAGATCCCAATAAGGGCCAGTAAAGCAGTCAGCGACTGGACAATTTCAAGGGGAGGACATAAACTCACTCCTGGAATCAACACTTCAGGAGGAGTAACTATGTCCCGACCCAATGATACCATAGTTCCGTCCGAACTCACGGCCAGCGATGCTTTGCGTGAGATCATTGCCGTTCTGAAAGAGCACTTCCCCCTGGAGATGCCAGGGCGCAAATGGGCAGATGAGGACATCTACCGCGTTTTGATCCAAGCCTCAGCGGAAGCCAGCACCGTCGAGCACATCTGTGAAAAGATGGAAACCGGTCCGGATGCCAACACCGTCTTCTACTGGCTCAAGCCGCTCGAATCGCAGCCCTTGCGCCAATTGGAAGCAAGGGTCAATGAGGCCTTGGTAGCACGATTGCCCCCACGGCTCGGTTATCGTCCTCGACGGACGGCCATAGACTTTGTCTTCATCCCCTACCATGGGGAGCCGGCCCGAGAGGAAGAGGAGATTCGCCGCGGCCGTGCTAAGCATGGGACAACTCACTTCCACTGCTACGCCACCGCCTACATCATCTACAAGAACAAGCGTGTCACCGTAGCCCTGACCGTGGTGCGAGCTGATGATGACGCCCTCACCGTGCTCCAACGCCTGCTGGCGCGCTTGAAAGAACTGGGGCTGCGCTGTTCCCGGCTCTATCTGGACCGCGAGTTCTATTGCGTGCCTATCATCCGCTTCCTCCAGACACAGCCCTTTGTCTCGATTATGCCCGTCGTACGCCGAGGCAAGCGGATGAAAGCACTCTTGAGGGTGAACAGGAGCTATCAGACCACCTACACCATGCGTAGCCAGGAACACGGTGAAGTGACTTTCACGGTCTGGGTAGTCTGCCGCTATCTCAAGGGGCGACGAGGCAAGCACGGCATCGAACGTCTTGGGTATGTGGTCATCGGTGATTTGCCGTGGCAGCCAACCCAAGTGCGCGATGGCTACCGCCGCAGATTTGGCGTGGAGACATCCTACCGGCTCATGAACCAGGTGCGAGCGCGGACTACCAGCCCTGAACCCAACCGGCGATTGCTCTATGTAGCTCTGGCCTTTCTGATTGTTAACTTGTGGACCTACCTCAAATGGCAATACTTGCGTCGTGGACGGCGTGTGTATCACAAGTTGTTGCCTCTTGCCAA
>Ga0190304_1001361_pt1 | contig 10862 bp, 17 predicted proteins | sample 48700712_MG_FD_161670 | JGI IMG/M metagenome (GOLD analysis project Ga0190304, IMG submission 161670) | Hydrothermal vent sediment bacterial communities from Southern Trench, Guaymas Basin, Mexico - 4870-07-1--2_MG | ecosystem: Environmental > Aquatic > Marine > Hydrothermal vents > Sediment ... | reverse complement strand
TAACCGACCTGTTCAAGTAGTTGCGATGACGGCAACTTTGGTGAAAGAGGTAAAGGAGCATGTGAAGAAAATGAGGGAAGAATTTGGGTGGTGAGAAATGGAAGAGAGAATGGAAGAGCGGGTTTTGGGTCGGTGCGAGGCATTTCTCACATACTCCCGAAAAGGCATTCGCTTTAGGGACGGTGAGGTTGTATATGTCGCATCAGTGAATTCAATAAAGGCGTTGCTTGAAGGGAAAACCGAAAAAATCTATTTCGCAAAATTTCCATACCGCAAAGTCCCCGTTGAAGACAACGAAAGAGATGCTTTGGTCGCACACTGCGAGAAGTGCGGAAAGAATTCAGTTTGGCGAAGATGTAGTGAAGAGAAGTGGAAGTGCGAGAATTGCGGAAGTGTGAAGACAACAACCGAAATTCTCACGGGAATAAGGAGTATAGTGGAGGGATATTAAGAAATGGAGAGGAATGAGGAAATTTCGGTGATAAATCGGACAAAGATACAAATGCGAGTTACTTTAGTGGAGGAAGTGGAATATCAAACATACAACCTTTACACAAATGATTTCAGAGTTTATGATTTTCTGAGTAATCCATCTAAGCGAAAGTTCAAAATAATATTAGAGAAGGAAGGGGAGTGAGAGGGGGATGGAGAGTGCGATTATATTATATCAAATCTACTTTAGTATGATATAAGGTGAGAAGAGATGATGCGTGGAGTAGTGATATACAATTCTACAAAAAGGGACATCAGGGTGAAGGTGGAGTATGTAGTAGAGACAGAGGATAAGTTCATTTCTTCGGGTGATGTTCGCTCATTTACAACAACTGATATAGAGGAGGGGGAGAAGGTTAAAGTGTATATATTTGAGAATGAGGAATAGGAAAGTGGTGAGGAGAGATGAAAAGAGAGATGAAGGTGGTAAAGGTGAAGAATACGGCAGAATTGCGTGGATTAATCAACGAGTGTCTTATTGAACACAGTGAGAAGCGGTCACTTGCTATGAATACGGGTAATCTTCATCTATTTTTCTATTGTCAGGGTTTCATGGATGCTCTTCGCACCATACGGGATGCTATAAGTGAAGAGGGTTTGACACTATATCGTTATGTGCGTGATGAAGCGGAAGAGCGGAATTACGGGAATGAGAGTTATCAATAGAGGCGGTGATAAGAGTGGTGAATGCGAGTGAGTGTTTGTGGGATAAGAAACAAGCGAAGGCGTTGATTACCTTCTTGCTTTCTGAAAAGCGAAGACATGAAAGGGATGTGCGAAATATAGAGAATTCAATTGAGCGGTTGCGAAAAAGATATAACTTAACACAACAAGATATGGATGAATGCGAGAGAATGGCGTGGGTATTCGTGGAATTCTAAAAGGTGGTGGAAAAATGTGTGTGCGTGAGTGTGATTTTCCCTATTTTTTACTTACACATTATAAGGGTGCGGGACGCAAGCGTTACCAAAAGTGTGTGCGGTTCGTTGGCATAACTCCAAATGAAGAGAAATTCGGTGAGGGTGTAATCTTACCCGCAACCGTTCAATTCAAATTCCCCGTAAGGCGTTACACGCCGACCACCGAAGAATTAGCGAGATTAGTCGCATCCTTTTGTTTTTTGTATGGGGACTTCTTTTGGGAAGATTTTATCACACGGGTGAAGAAGCATTATTGGAGAATGGTGCGTGTGGTGGAGTATGCGAAGGAAGAGAAGGAAGGTGGTGAAGATGGTAACGCTTGAAGAGAAGCGAAGGTATTTGGAGCGGTGGTTTAGGGCATGGACTGCGAGAGGGTATGGAAGCGGACAGGCGTATGAAGAGTATATGCGGGTGCGGGAGTATATTCCCCGTGAATACCGCATAAGGAAAACGGACTTCCTGCGGTTGTATAGGGAGTATGCGGGAATTGAAGTGAGACACCGTCAATTACGCTCTGTTCCACGAAACGCTATTCCGTCGGAAAGATTATATTCTCCACGAGCATTATATACGGGTCGTCGTTATCATACGGTATTGCGTTTTACAGGAATTGATACAACAACGGGTGAGGAGATAACTCAATTCTATACATTCAGTCACGATACGTTAATGCGTCGTGGAGAATTGGAAGAAAGGGCGTTAAAATGGATTAAAACTATTGAAGGAGGGTCGCCGAAGGAATGGAGGAAGGCGGAAGTTTGGGAAGGATTTCGCAACATAAATGTCCCATAAACATAGGAAGGCGGAAACCTCACAAGATAAAACGCAACAAAACAACCGCTCTTCCCCGTTATTTCTTATTTTTTGACACCGAAACAACCGAAGAGGTTGTGAGTGAGAGTGAGCGGAAACAAGTTTTACGTTTAGGTTGGGTGGTGCGAGTATATAGGGATAAGCGAGAGAATAAGTTAAGGGAAAGGTGGCGTGAGTTTCGGACTGTGAAAGAGTTTTGGGACTTTGTTGAAGAGAGTGTAATTGAGAAAGGGAAACTGTGGTGTTTTGCTCACAATTTGGATTTTGATTTTCGTGTGTTACAAGGATTTAAAGTATTGAAAGAACGAGGATGGGAAATTCAAACCTTTATATATGATAATAAGAATATAATATTGAGTTTTCACAAGAATAGTAAAACCTTACTCTTCCTTGATACCTTTAATTACTTTAAAGGTTCAGTAAGGAAAATGGGTGAAGCCGTCGGGTTACAAAAATTGGAAGTGGATTTCACAACCGTGAGCGAAGAAGAGTTATCAAGATATTGTAAGCGAGATGTTGAAATCATAAAAGAGTTTGTTATGCGTTTGGTGGATTTTATAGAGAAAGAGAATTTAGGCTCTCTTCAAAAAACGCTTGCTTCGCAAGCATTCACCACTTTCCGACACCGTTTCATGAAACATTCCATATTTATTCATAATAATGTTGAAGTTATAGAATTGGAGCGGGAGAGTTATCGTGGGGGACGCACTGAAGTGTTTTATATAGGGAAACTTCCGAAAGGTTGTTATTACAAATTGGATGTAAATAGTATGTATCCCTTTGTTATGCGTGAGCGGTTATATCCGACCAAATTAATTAAATTGGAAACTCATCCGACTTTAAGCGGATTAAAAAGAGCATTAGAGCGGTTCTTTGTTATTGCTCACCTTCGCATTCATGTAAAGCAACCTTGCGTGTGTGTGAAAGGAGAGAGATTAATATTTCCAATTGGGGAGTTTGATGCTTTTCTTTGCTCTCCCGAAATAGAATTAGTTTTAAAGCATGGAGAAATTCTGAAAGTTTATAAATACGCAATATATGAGCAAGCATCTATATTTAAAGAATATGTGGATTTCTTTTATAGTTTAAAGGAAAAGTATGCGAGAGAGGGAAATGGAGCGTTTAAACAAATTGCTAAACTCTTCTTGAATTCTCTATATGGAAAGTTTGGACAGCGAATACGCTTATTTGATAAGATTGGTGAGTGTGAGCATGAAGATGGATATGAGGTTGTTTTTGATATGGAAACGGGTGAGCGTATAACATACCGTTTTCTTAACGGCGAGGTATGGATGGAAAGTAAGGATTATATTGAGGGTGAGAATAGTTTTGTGGCAATTGCGAGTGCGGTAACCGCTTACGCAAGGTGTTATCTTTGGTCGCTTATTGAGAAAGCGGGTTTAGAGAATGTATTCTACTGCGACACAGATAGTTTAATTGTAAATCAAGAAGGATATGAGAGGTTGCGAGATTATCTTGATGATTACAAATTAGGGTATTTGAAGTGTGAGGGTGTGAGCGAGTATGTTGAAATTCGCAACGCTAAAGATTACACATTTGGGGAGGAAGTGAAGCGGAAAGGTGTGAAGAAGGATGCGGTTGAAATTGCTCCCAATATCTTCAAGCAAGAACAATTTGAGCGTTTGCGTTCAGCATGGAGAAAGGGAAGAGTGAATGAAGTTATTGTAAAGGAGCAAATAAAAGAGTTAAAGCAAGAATATAAAAAAGGAATTGTAACTGAAAGCGGAAGAGTTAAACCTTTCGTTTTATCGTGATTTCTTTTTTTCCCGCTTTTCCTCTTCTTTCTTCTTACCCAATTCCTTCGCTTTCCTTATAACCTTCATATAGTTTTCAATTGCCTTAACTAAATCCTTCTTTGGCATTTCGGCATCACCTTACTCTTTCTTTTTCCCTAAATAATAATCATGATATTCTTCAGGTATTCTTATAAGAGATAGTAACTCTCTTGCTTTATTTTCATCTATTAGTTTGGAATTATACCACTTAATTATATCTTCCTTTGTAGGCATCCTCACCATTCTCTCCTTTCGCCTTCTCGCCTTCTCCACAATTTTATCTCTTCTCGTTGCTCTAATTCCTAATTTATCCAATTCTTCCACAAATTCTTTTTCTGTGATTTCCCCCCAAACAAACTTTTCTGTGAGCGTATCTATAATATCATCTATTTCATCTTCCGCCTCCTTCGCTATTTCCAAACTTAAGATAAAGTTTGCTTCGGCTTCATCGTAACCTAAATCCATTAACATACTCAAACATTCTTCCACTGTGATTTCTCCATATCTGAATAATCTCAAAATTTCAGATTTCGTTAAATCCTTTTCCGCACTTACTTTCAAACTCTTGTAAAAGTTCAGTAAAAGTTCAGCATCCTTTTTAGTATAACCGACTTCCATTAATCTCGCAACAACCTCCTTATCATCAATAAGTCCCAATTCATATACTCGCCTTAAATCCACCCTCGTTAAAGGATTATAAGATATTGCGAGCAAACGCTCTCTCCACCGCTTATCATAGTCCGCTTGCTTTAAGTAAAATCTGACGGTTTCAAGGTCGGTTTTCAATTTCTCTACATCTAAATCCATTTCTTTGTATGCTTCCTTACGAACTTCCAAAACATCTGGATTTAGGCGGTGGAGCATCTCATATACCTGTGTTGGTGAGGGTAATTCCCAGTGTGCCTTCCAATACCATTCCAAAACATCTTTACGCATTCCCGCCTTTTCAGCATACTTCACAATATCTTCGGGAAATTCTGCTCTTAATGCTTCCTGTGTTTCCTTATCATCTGTAAAAACTTCACGCACCGCAAATCTAATAAAATCAGTCGGAGAGGGATAATACCATGATAACTCCCTCAAAATTGAAATTTCTTTATCATTATATCCTATTTCTTTAAGAGCATTATTTACATCATAATCCAATTTCTCAATTCTTTTTTCCGCTGTGAGTAATTCACTAATTGTGAGTTTTGGCTTATAGTAACTATAAATTATGTTGTGTTTATCTTCTGAAAATCCTTGCGAAATTAAATCTGTCTTAAACAAGTTATCATCCACCATACCGATATGTTTTCCATACGCTAAAATATCTGGTGAAAGAGGAGTAACAGGATGAAGAGAATTAAAGAAGTTTTGTATGTCTCGCCCAAATCCTCCCAAACCCATTCCTACACCCGTCCCTATTGCTGAAGAAGCAACTAAACCTAATAACTGAAATGCTCCCGTCTCTCCGCTTTTAATATTTTGCTTTTCTTTCTCCCACAAATCAGAAACATGCGGACACTCTTTAAATAATTCATCATATTTTTCCTCTAATATCTTTAAATCATCACTTAATAATGAAGAAACAAACATTCTTAATCCTCTTTTTATCACATCACCGAAATCATCTGCTAACTCAATTATATAATCCACCATTCCTTTTAAAGTTTGAAGCACCAAATCACCTAAACCCATTATTCCTCACCTTCTCACCATATTGATTCTATTGCGGATAATAAAAAGTTTCCGAAATCAAGTGGTGAGGTAAGCAAGTCAAATACGGTTTTCATTTTATCTGAAATATCATCAATAACACTTTTCGCATCATCTAAAGCAGTTTTTATGGTATCTTCCAAATAAGAGTATATTGTTGATGCGGTTTCTGAAATACCATCAATTGTTGTTTTTATTGTTGTAGATATATAATCTGAAACATCTGTTATATCACTCGTAATATCGTCAAGCGTTGATTTTATTGTATTTTCTAAATAATCTGAAATATCTGTTACATCACTTATAATATCGTCAAGCGTTGCCTTAATCGTGTCAGATAAATAAGATGACACATCACTTATATCAGATGATATATCATCAAGCGTTGTTTTTATTGTATCAGATAAATATGTTGAGATATCTGAAATTGCGGTTGAAATATCATCAAGCGTTGTTTTTATAGTGTCTTTTAAGTAATCTGAAAGACTAATTAAATCATCTGATATTGCGTCAAGCGTTGTTTTTATAGTATTCGTCAAGTAATCTGAAACATCTGTTATATCACTCGTAATATCGTCAAGCGTTGATTTTATTGTATTTTCTAAATAATCTGAAATATCTATTAAGTCTGACGCAACATCATCTATTGTTGTTTTTATTGTGTCAGATAAATAATCATATATGTCGCTTGATTTTGAAAATATATCATCTATTGTTGTTTTTATTGTGTTCTCTAAATAATCTGAAACATCTGTAACTCCCGTGAGAATATCAGTTATTGTTGTTTTTACCTCATTTGTAATTGTGTCTGATAAATCTGATAAATCTGTTGAAATATCATCAAGCGTTGTTTTTATAGTGTCTTCCAGATAATCTGAAATGTCTGTTACATCTGTTGCTATATCATCAATAGTTGCCTTAATCGTGTCGGTTAAATAATCTGAAACATCTGTTATATCATCAGATATATCATCAAGCGTTGTTTTTATCGTATTTGATAAGTAATCTGAAATATCAGATACATCATCAGATATATCATCCACCGTTGTTTTTATAGTGTCTTTAAGATAATCTGACACATCCTCCACATCGTCAGATATATCATCTATTGTTGTTTTAATTGTGTCTTCCAGATAATCTGATATATCTATTACATCATCAGATATAGCATCCACAGTTTCCTTTATATCATCTGTTACTGTGTCTGATAAATCTGATAAATCATCAGATATATTATCTACTACCTTTTTTATGTCATCTGTTATTGTGTCTGATATATCTATTACATCATCAGATATAGCATCCACAGTTTCCTTTATATCATTTGATATTGTGTCTGAAACATCTTGAACATCTGAACATATAGCATCTACGGTTTCTTTAATTGGTGATAAAAAATCATCTGTAATACTACTTACTGTATCCCATATATCTTCCACAGTGTCCGCTATTTGTCCGAGAGGGTCTAAAAGTCCCATACATCATCACTTACCCCTTTCCATATTCCGCCAATAACTTTTCTAAACGCTCTTTTGCCAATTTCAGTTTCACTTTCATCTCTTCCACTTCCAAACCCGCCCTCTCCGCTCTCGCTATTTCCCGCTCTACATCTTTTATCATTGCTCTATAAGTTCGTAACTTATCCATATACTCTCTTGGTATTCTTATCTCAAATCTTTCGGGAATTTTCCATCACCTCCTTTCCCCTTCACCACCTTCTCGGGTATTCCCATTCTTTCCCATTCAACTGATTTCCATTCAGATATATAAACTTATCTATTCTAAACCATTTGTTATAATACCACCATGCGAAATCCTTCGTTGTTGGTTCTATTGCGAAACCATTCGCAAATAAGAAATTATGCCTTATTCCGTATGTTTCATTTTCTATATATACAATAATACAACGATACCCTCGCTCCGTTAAGAAATCATAAAGCATTTTTGCCATATTTGAACACTCAAAAACTCCTCGTACATACTCACTTGTATTGTAAGGACACGCTTTAACATCATCTATAATCCATGTCTGATTACCAACCGCTCCGTGAGATATATCTATACCCTGTGAAATAATTAAACTTCCCAATATCAAATATATCAACTTCTTTATCCATTTTATATCTGTGCTTATATGATTTAATCTTCTTTCTATATTCTCTATTCTTTGTTCTATACTTTGTTTCACCATATTTTTCCCTCCCTCTACTGCGGTTTTCCTAATGAGTAACTTTCCGTTATTAATTTCTTCCCTTCTAAATTAGCGGTTGTTCCTTCTTCAAATAAAACCTTAATTTCCACTTTATATGTATCTTGAGTTTCAATTTCCACGACATCTCCGTATGTTACTGTTCTTTCCCCACCTATTGCTAAAGTAAAATAATGAGATGTCTTTTCCTCACCATTTATATAAACCTTCACCCAAAAACCTTTTGATACACTCCCCGTATTCTTTAAATAAGTTCTATGCGTAATTATCGCATGAGGAGTATTAAAATTGTGATTTATTTCCGCTACTAAATACTCCACTCCTCCCGAAACATTACTGTGAGAGTAAAGGGTAGGGTCTAATCCAAAACTTGTAATACTCAAACTATGCGTATGCTCTGAAATATCTATACCGTCAATTTTATACCCATTATCAATAACAATATTATGCGAACCCATATTTAAATCTTGGTCAATATCAATTATTCCTAAACTAATCTTACCGTCATTATTCGGGTCATACTCCTCCTTTGTCATCAACTTGCGAATATCCAAAGTAGCAGATATACGATGAACCATTTTTTATCACCAATACCCTATAACTTGATATTTTCCATTATGCGAGCCGTCAGGATTTAGATTTTTAAACTTTACCGCCTTACAAGAGAAACCTATTGATATACTCTCATTTATACTCCCTCGCAAAACAAAATATTCACCAAATTCCTTCCCATCTTTAGATAACGAAACTAAAATATCGTTATCTGCTGAAAATATATCTACAACGCTTACAACTTGATTAAAAAATTCCCCTCTCACAGCATCTCCCACTATTGTAACATACCCTTCTCTATCTGATGTCGGATTTCTCTCATAATGCTCAAATACAGGGGGATACGAACTCACCCTTAATAATCCTCCCCTCGTAAAAATAGGTTGCTTTAAGAATTCAAACCTCTTCCTCTCGCTTGAATATGTAAATGGAATGAACACTACTGGAATAATCTTATTTGTTAAAACCCATCTATTAAGTAATCTATCTGCGGGAACACATGGAAACATCTCATCATCTAAAATACGCACTTCATCCCCAAACTCTAATTGCTTCGTTTTATATACTTTGGGTTTATACTTCTCTCCCGCTTTTACAGTTTTAACACTTTCCATTCTCTCACCACCTTATAAAAAATAAACTGAAACGCCTATTCTTCCGACACTATAACCTCCACAATGAAATCTGTGCTTGTTCCGTCTGTGCGACCCGTTAAACGCAATTCAACCGAAGCGGGAATTTCCACATCACACGGATATGGTCGTTTATATACATTTGCGTTTTGTGAATTCATCTCCAATATCCTCTCCGTCCTCATATATAAATATGCTTCCACTGAATTTGCTTGACGGCTGAAGTATGGTCGCACTTCCAAAACCTTCCACTTCTTTCCCGAAGGCACAGTTTTAGTATCATACTCTTCTTCAGATGTGTTGCTTTTTCCAGTCCCGCTTAATATAAATGATTTCAGCACCATTTTCTCTCCCCCCCTTCATCCTACATCTTTGTCTTCAACATCACCATTATCACATCTGTGTATATTGATGTTGTTATTCCCGTCCCTGTTCCACTTCCCTTTATTTCTGCTGTTAAACCTATCTCTGTGCCTTCTTCAAAAACGAAATCCTCACAATCAAAATAAACACCCTTTTCCAAATCAAACGCCGTTATATTCCTTCTCGGTGTTGAAGTGTTACCGATGCTATCCTCAACATGAATGCCTCTCATGTTAATCGGAGAAAATAATTCAAAAGTGTCTTTCTTCAAATGAACTATATTTTTATCGTATGATTTTGTACCTGACGAACTGAAATACCCATCGCATATAAGTGTCTTTAGAATAAACTTTACACCCGCAGGCACATTATACCCGTCCTTTATCAGCGGAAGCCCATCCATTTGGGAAACAGATGTGAGCGAAACCGTTGTGTCAATAGATGCGTTATCTCCCGTTTCAGATGTTTCCTGATATATACGAGGCATAATAAGGAAATCTCCGCTTTCTGAACAGAGTAACCTTGATTTATCAATTCCCGTTTCAATAACCCTATAAACCGCAACCGAATAACCGCTTATATCCTTCGCATTCCCCGAAGCATCATATACTCTCAATAGTATGTCTTCATCTTCATCCGCTTCCACATATACATCTTCACCCAATATCTTTCTTATAAACCCGAATATGCTCACACCATTCAACGCACCGTCAAACTTTCTCACCAAAACGTAATTCGTTGTTTTGAGCGGTATTCTCATTATTCCCTTCGTCCCAACCTTAACTTCCATGTAATCTCCACGAGATAACTGTGAGGGGTCAATATAAACATCTATCAAACGATGTGCCTCTCCGCTTTCTTTTTGAATATCCAATTTTCCATTACTGTCTCCATACACCACTCTTATATCTTCAAGTGCCATTTCCGCATCACCTTCCCCTCACGAAATACCTAATACCTCACTCACTTCTTCCGCCTAAATGTCGCCATGTGTCTAATAAATGTCTCCATTCGCCTAATGTTATCCTCAAGCGTAACATCTGGCATCGTCCTTATCTTTGCTCTTCCACTCTCAATATGCGGAAGCAATTCTCCCATAAATGTCTCAACATCTGCCTGTGCCTCATCAACACCCGCACTAATACGACCCAAACCCTTGTTAAGCATCGCATTTTTCCAATCTTCCAGTCGCACAGATTTCAACCTTGCTTCCCACTTATCTTGAACTTCCTTTGATGTCATGCGAGCAATCCACTTACTCTTCTTTGCTGCTGCCTTCTCTGCGGGATTTTCACTTACCGCCTCCACTCCTACCCTAATATCCTCAACCGCTCCTTTCAACCTTCTTGCCCACTTTTCCGCAACAGTTTTAGCATCCTTCGCCATT
>Ga0190304_1001360_pt1 | contig 10869 bp, 4 predicted proteins | sample 48700712_MG_FD_161670 | JGI IMG/M metagenome (GOLD analysis project Ga0190304, IMG submission 161670) | Hydrothermal vent sediment bacterial communities from Southern Trench, Guaymas Basin, Mexico - 4870-07-1--2_MG | ecosystem: Environmental > Aquatic > Marine > Hydrothermal vents > Sediment ... | reverse complement strand
GTTTAAGCTATATATTCTTAAACCAAAAAGAAAATGGATGTACCGATATGAGTAAATCCGGAGAACTAGGACTTGAAAAATCATATAGAGTAATTAAAAAATATTGCGAGTAATTAAATAAAAAAGCTATAATATAAATACTAACTTACATAGTAAATTAGTATTTCTGACAGTATTTCATAAACTATGTAAGTGTTTTAATAAACGAGTTACAAATAATGCGCCTAAAGAAAATCATATAGCTTTATTTTATCTTGTAAGTTCGTAAATTAAGAATCTTTATTTTCGGTCTGGCAGTTTATTATTTATTGAAAATGTTTCTCGGTTTGACAATTTAAGTTTATTCTATTCATAGCTTTTTGATTATGTATTTTTTGAGAATGGTTCGGTTCGTTTGATAGAAACAAATTTGTTTTCCAGCCCGCTTTTTGCAGCTTTCGCTGCATTCATATTTTACTAAAGCACATTTGCTATGCTTCGCTCCGCAAAAGAGCTTTAGTTTTAATTGTTGTAAGTTCTTGAATGTTAAAAACTTTTTGGCTTAAAAAGATTAGTTGTTTATTTTTTTTGCTAATTTCACTACACAGAATTACTAATCCCTATTTAATCAAAAACTTTATATGGGAAGTGAAAGATACATAAACAATTTAGAGAAACATATTGAGAATACAGAATCTAATATGAAATACTCTCTTGATAGGTTTGATATTTTAATAATTTCATTATCAAGCGGTGGTTTAGTTTTTTCAATGTCTTTTATTAAAGATGTTGAATTTTTAAAAGATGTTCAGTATCTAATTTTACTTAATATTTCGTGGATACTTTTTGGGAGTTCAATTATTTCAAATCTTTTATCCCAAGTTACAGGTTATTATACAAATAAATATGAAATTATCATATCGCGGGGATTGATAAGGAAAAAGAGAAAAAAAGTGGTAAGAATTGATTTAGAAAAGGTAGAATCGAAAGGAAATATTACAAATATGTTAACTCATTTCTTTAATGGAATGAGTCTTATTTTACTGATAGGGGCAATAATATTATTAATAATATTTATAAGTTTTAACCTTAAATAATTAATGTTATGAGTAACGAAGAAGAAATTAAAAGAAGATTAGAACAAGAAAGGCGCAGAGAAGAAGAAAGACGTAGAGAAGAAGAAAGACGCAGAGAAAGAAAAAGAATACAAGAACAAGAAGAAAGACGAAAACGGAATGATGATGATAGAGAATATGGTAGACCAAGGGATGGAAGACCAGAAGAAGATGATTAAATTCCATTCGACACAAACACTTTGGTAAGACGAGCTTACCAAAAAGTTTGTAATCCAACCCAATTTTGCCCTTTCAAAACAAATTTGTTTTGGTATTTCATTGTAAGTGTTTTAGCTAATTTGACAAGTAAGTTGGCATAAGCGCACAATTTGTAACATTGGGTCATAAAGCATGCGGGTTTTCGTGGTTTTCTGACAATTTTAGTTATCTTTAACTTTCGGTTTCGGGGGACACTGAAACACGGCGGAACTCCCGCACAGCTTCATACCCAAGGACCGTTATGGGCAATTAGCTATGAGGAAAAAGTAAAAGTAGTTTTTTCAATTAATAGCAAAAAAAAACACATAAATGAACTCATTTGTAAACTCATTATTTGATAAAAGAAATATATATGAACACGATGGAAGACCTTTGTGGAAATATAATTTATCAGATGAAGAATACGATGAACTAAAACAACATTTATCAACAATAACTGAACAAGAATTAGACCCACGAGATATTACTCTTTATTTTGCAGAATGGTGGAAAAATGAATATAATGGTGGTTTCCCTACTAAACAAGAAATTTATAATTCCGTTAATCCATCCTGTTGTGGTCAAGACGATTTCTATAAATATGCAAAAAAAGGAGCTGTTTTATTCGGCATAAAATGGATACAACGCCATAATAAATTATATTTTAGAACTTTGCTGATGCAAGGAGGATTGCCCATAAATCATTTGCTCAATAATAGTGGATTTTACACAAATTTTTTAAAAAAAGTATTAGAAATTAATCCATCTACAATAGAAGAATTTATTTACGATGAGGACATAATTAAATATTTACCTTATTCAAGCAGAAACGAAGCAGTATATGACAGCTGCTTACAAATAGTTAGAGCTATTTGGAATGGTGACGATGAATATTTGAAAATTTTTGAAAGTAAAAGAACTTCTACAACTTCATTCAAAACTATATCTGATGAATTAAAAAAGCATAAAAGAGAAGTCGAAAAAATTGCAAAAAAAAGAACTAAATTTCGTGCCAACTGGATATTGAATAAAAAAGAAAAACAAGAAGAAATTTATCTTGAATTTAATTTTCCTGAAATTATTGAAAAAAAAGATTTTTCAGATTTAACTCAAATTCAAGAATTGCAACTTCAATCAGAATATAATTTAATAGTTGATGATATTCTTGTTTGTAAATTCAAGAAAAACATAAAAGGTAATTATAAAATTTTTTGGTTTAATAACTCAAAAGTTCTTTGGAACGGTCAAGAAACTAAACCTGAAATATATTTATCTACAACAGACGGTGAAAAATATCATTTTCCTATTTTAATGATTGATAATCCGAAAATATCAGAACCTACACTTTGGACAAGTCCGGAAGAAAACAAATGGATTTTACAGCAAGGGAAATATTGTAGAACAGAGAAAGGTATTGTATTGTTTGATAATCAATGGAATATAAACATACAAAATGCAATTAATGAAGTAACACTATTTGATAAAATACTAAGCTGGATTGAGTTTGAAAATGAACTTGAACTTTTTAACAACAATGAAAAACTTACTTTCAAATCAAATACAACTTCATTTGATTGGTTTATCAATGAAAGTAAACCAACTTGGGTAATAAAATCAAATATGCCCGTAGTTACTAAAAAACCACAAATCGTAGCTTATCGTAAAAATGGAGAAAAAATTTCCGGATTAAAATTGTATTGGCGATTAAACGGAGAAGTAAATTGGCAAAGATGGAGTGGAACATCACTGCCCGAAGGTTGTATTCAAGTTAAATTAAATGCTTTAAATTGTGAAGAAACATCTGTGTTTTATAATATTGGCAACCTTAATTTAGATTTTTTTTCTAATAATAAAAATTCAAAAGATGCTCAAATTACTATTTTGCAAAATAATAATTTATCTTTTACTATAAAAAACAGTGAATTATATGAACTCGAAGTAGAAAATGATATAGTAAAATTAAAATTAAAAGAATTTCAAAAAGGAATAAAATCTATTTCCGCAACAATCAACAAAATTAATCAAAAAAGAAGTTTGTTTTTAGAAATAGCTTCACCTTTTTCCGGTATTAATATCCTTACACCGGATGGTAATATTCTACAAAAAAACGAAATAATACTTTTAGGTAATTTACTGGGATACCGGATAATATCACAGTTTTACAAAAATAATTATTTCATAAAATTATATAATACACAAAAAAGACATATCAATATTATAAAAGCATTAAAAAGTCATATTTTTCCTTTAAGAGAATATGAAGAACTTGCTTCTAAATTATTTAGATTGACAGATACAATGGATATAAATTCATCTGTTTCGATTGAATTATACAATGCACAAGGAGAATTATTAAATAATTTTTTAATAAAAAGCCACAACAGAATATTAAAATACAACAAAGAAGATGATAAAACCATTATAGAAATAGACAAACATAACCATAATATTGATTTGTTTGCAATACCTCTCGACTGTGCACCTGATAATATAGAACTGATTTCCTTAAAACACGAAGACGATACATTTACAATTCCGGAAAGTTTTTTTATTGACAAATATATAGTGTTTTCAGGAATAAATAATAATCTGAATACAACTATTTTACCTTGTTTTGTTTCAACTGATAAAAATAATAAACCAACAGAACTGACTGATAGAAAAAAGCGAATAAAAAATCACACAGAACGCCTACAAACAGAAAATACCAAATCACACAGTTGGAAACGTGTTCTAAAATATTATAAAATTTGTGTAAATAATGAAATTCCATTTTCTACATTTGATATTTTTAGAGCTACTACACAAACGCCTGAATTAACCGCAAAATTATTTTGTTTTTTAAGTATTCATAATGAAGATGAAAATTTTATAGAGCAAACTTATAACGATATTGAAAATGATTTGGGAGTTAGTTTTCATTGGATTGCAAAAACTTACTGGGATAATGCAATTGAATGGATAAATAATGATTATCAAAATTCAGAAATTAAAGATTTACTTTTTCAAAAGATTTCTGAATTAATCAGTGGTAGCGGGACAATAGAATGGTTTGATAAAATTGCAGAATATATAATAAATAATAATATACAAAATAGCAATTTTTTTCACTTAAATACAGAAATAGCAAAAATGAGACAACAGTTAGGTGAAAAAGTTATAAATGAATTACCACAAATCTGTCCAAAAATACTAGAAAAATATAAACCAATATTACCTGTTACTTATGATACAAGATTGGTTAAAATATTATTAAAAGCACCATTAGTCGTTGCTTTATCTATTACAGGTAAAGATAAAAGTATCTGGAAAGACGATAAACAAACAGAAACAATTCGTAGAAATATACAATATTCTCAGTGGATTGCACCCAATTGGTATGGGAGAGCAATTTTATATTGCTTAAACAAATTACAAAACTAAAAAAACTAAATCTAATATGAATTTCTTAGAATTTTATAAAAATACGGAACAACGTTTAAAAGATGCAATTTTATCACTTTGGGCAACCGGAGATGTTGAAACTCAACAATATTTAAAACATATATTTAACCAAAAAGATGAAAAATTATTAGCCGAACCTGTTTTTCAAACTACATTTCCTTGGGATGCATCAAGCAAGATATTTGAAAACTTAACAAATATTTTTGATAAAAATTTCATCAATGCACTTGATGGTGTTGAAAATCAAGAATATAAATTTCCAAAAGACAGGTTTCCATACAAACATCAAATTGAAAGTTGGGACACTTTAATCAATAAAAAAAAATCAATTGTTGTTACTACCGGAACAGGTTCAGGTAAAACAGAATGTTTTATGCTTCCTGTTTTATATGATATTTATAAAAATTGTCGAAATTCACAAGGCGTAAATGCAATTTTTCTTTATCCATTAAATGCTCTTATCAGCAGTCAAAAGAAAAGAATTGATGCGTGGACAAAACGTATAGGCGGAATAAACTACGCTGTTTACAACGGAAATACAAAAGAGGAAGTAAGAAACAATGACCAAAGAAACGCATATCCTGAGATAATTTCAAGAAAAGGGATAAGGGAAGAATCACCCCAAATCCTTTTTACAAATCCAACAATGTTGGAATATATTCTTGTAAGAAATAAAGATGTTAAATTGCTTAATAATTCAAAAAGAAAATTAAGATGGATTTTACTTGATGAAGCCCATACATTAACAGGTTCAAAAGCCACAGAAATGGCAATGCTAATAAGAAGAGTATTAGATGCTTTTGAAGTAGATATTAAGGATGTTCGTTTTGCTGCAACTTCTGCTACTGTTGGTAATGATAGTGATACTGATTTACTTCGTTTTATGTCCGGTTTAAGCGGACAACCCGAAAGTGAAATAAAAATAATTAAAGGTAATCGAATTTTGACAAAAGTTCCTAAACCTACAATTGAAAACTGCACACTACAAGAAATAAAAAACAGCGATTTTGAAAATAGAGCTAAATTTAAACCTATTCATAATTTACGTTCTACTATATTAAAAAAAGAAGCACTAAAAGTTTCTGAAATAGCAAAACCTTTTAAAGTGAATAATTTTGCAGAACAAATACAATTAATAGATTTATTATCAGAAACAATAATAAATAAAAAACCTTTATTTCCGGTCAGAGGGCATTTTTTTGCTCGTGGTATTGGTGGTGTATTTGTTTGCACAAATCCAAACTGTCAAAAACACAGAGAAGCAAGACCGACAAGTTCTATCGGAACAATGACTACAATCGCAGGTAAAGAATGTGATTTTTGTGGCTTTCCTTTATTAGAATTAGTTGCTTGCCGTTCTTGTGGAAAATATATGTTGCACGGCGAAAAATATTTAAACAATGAAGATAAAAAAGAATACTTTCAACTTAGCACAACTATAACGCAAGATGCATTTTATATTGAAAATGAGGAAGACGAAGAAAATACAGATAATATTGTAGAAAATAAATCTGATTTATTTGTTGCCAAATATAATGTAAACAACAGATATATTATAGAAGATAATTTAAACAAATATAATTTCACAGAAAAAGCTTGCATTGAAACAAATGATAACGGAAAATTTATAGGTGCTGAAATTGAAGGGCGAGCCGTTTGTCCCCATTGTGGTGAAAGCACACATAATCCAATGCACTTTCGTATATCTTCAAGTTTTTTAAATCGTATTTTATCTGATGTAATTTTGGAGCAAACACCAGAGATAAAACCGATAACAGAAAAAATGCTTTGGAGCGGACATAAATATATTTCATTTACCGACAGCAGACAAGGAACCGCAAAAGTATCTGCATTAATAAATATTGACAGCGAAAGAAATTGGCTACGTTCACAAGTATTTCATCTGTTGGCAGAAAAAAGAAAAGGGAGTATAAAATTATTATCAAATTCTGAAATTCAAAAAAAACGAAATGAAATCAAAGAATTAGAGAATGAAGTAAAAAAAGCATCACTTCCTATTATAAAAAAAGCACTAAATGAACAAATACAAAAACTTAATGCTGAAATTGAAAGCTGTAAAACTGCAAATGTTTCTAAAAGTAGAATGACTTGGAAAGAACTTTTTGAAAAATTACAAATAAGCAGTGATTTAAAAACTCTGTTTTATAATTCTAAAAAAATTGATACTGAAAATAATTTTGGAATTGAATTATATTTAAAAGCCCTATTTTATAGCCAATTTGCGAGAAGGCTACCCCGTGAACGTTCATTAGAAAATTTAGGATTAGTAAATATTGTATATCATACACTCGAAGATGTAAAACTTCCGCAGATAGCAAAAGATTTGGAGATAAATCTACAAGAATGGGGAAATTTATTAAAAATAAGTGTAGATTATATTTTAAGATATGGTTTTATTATTTCGTTACCATCTGATATAAAAAAATACTCGACATCTCACTTAAAAAGCTTCAAAATTTATCCGAGTAATACAGATGTAGTAAAAGTTAAACGCTTTCCTAAATTTAACAGGAAACAAGCAAGACAAAATAGACTAAGTTTATTAATATGTGCAGGCTTAGGTTACCATAATAAAGAAGATATTGATGAAATATTAGAAGACAAGATTAATAATTTACTTGAAAATATTTGGATAGTTTTACGAAATAAAATATTAAATCAAGACGGTAATACAGATAATGACGGTTATAAAATTAATATTGAAGAAAAATTTAGTTTTGAACTTGCCAATAAACTTTGGTTATGTCCTGTTAAAAATCGTCTAATTGATAGTCATTTTAAAGATTATTCACCTTGGATAACAGGTAATTTAACAGAAGAAAACATAAGACATTTTAAAGTTGGTGAACCTATTAGCTTTCCGTATTTTCCATATCCGTATAATAAAAATGAAAACGGTAATTTAGATATTCAAAAAACAACTAAATGGATAGAAACTTCGTGTAAAGAAATAAAAGAGAAAGGTGTTTGGAATGATTTGCACGAAAGAATAATAAAAATTAAACCATTATTTTTAGCAGGAGAACATTCAGCGCAACAGACAGAAAAACGTTTACAAAATTTGGAGAAAAAATTTGAGGAGGGAAAGGTAAATGTTTTAAGTTGCTCTACAACAATGGAAATGGGGGTTGATATTGGAGGTATTTCTGTTGTCGTTATGAACAATGTTCCGCCAAGTCCTGCAAATTATTTGCAAAGAGCAGGACGAGCAGGACGACGTGCGGAAACAAAATCACTTGCACTTACATTTTGTGCTGCAAACCCGATAGGCTCAAATGCTATGGATAACCCAAAGTGGGCATTAAATCATAAAATTGCTTCACCAATGTTGTCTTTCAATAGCGTAAATGTAATTGAACGGCATATAAACGCTTTTTTCTTAGGGAAATTTATTCAAAGTCTTGGTGGTATTAATATTACTGAAACAATTGAAAGTTTCTTTTTTGATAATCATTCTATTGCGGAACAATTTCAAGTATGGTTAGATAATGTGAAAATTATAAATTATGAAAAAAGTTTAAATTACCTAAAATCAAAAACACTTTTAAGTGATAAACCAAATAAAATCATACTTGATTTTGTTAAAACGAATTTTAACAAAATTTTAAGCGAAACACTATTAAAAGAAAAAGCATATAAAAATTCTTTGGAGAATTTAAAATCAGATTTTGGGGAGAAATCACCTGCATATAAATCTGTAAGTTATCAGTTTAGTCAATTCAAAAACAAATACGTCATTGGTTACATAGCAGAAGAAAAATTTATTCCAAGTGCAGGAATGCCAACAGGAGTTGTTAATTTTGACACAACTACAATTGAAGATTTAAAATTAATTGATAAAAATAGAAAACCAACAAATCCTAATCCTTCATATCATATTACAAGAGCATTAATGGAATATGCCCCCGGAAATAATATCATAATCGACGGTTGGAGTTATAAATCTGCAGGAATAATATTAAAAAGTCAATGGAGTGAGGCAAAACGAGACATTATACAATCCTGTTCTCATTGTGGTTTTCAACGCATTATAGAAATAAATGAACAAAATCAATTATCTGATACTTGTCCACAATGTAATAATAATTCAATGCAAGGGCTTATCTTTAAAGATTTTGATAAGCCTGCAAAATACACAGAACTAATTGAGCCAACAGGATTTGCTGTTGATTTATTACAACCTGCAAATAGAAATGTGTCTGAAAAATCAAATTCTCAATATATTGAACCATTATTAATAGGAGTTCAACCTTGGACTAATGATGCTACAAGCATATATGACATTAGAGATAGCGTTGAAAATGCTGAAATATTATATTACAATAAAGGTAACGGAAATGGCTATTTTGTTTGCTTACATTGCGGAAGAACTGCATTTAGTAAAGAAGAACTAAAAGACCATAAAAGACTTAGAGGCGGGAAAAGTGAAAATGATAATATTTGTTCCGGAGCAAAAAGTAGTCACGGAATAAAAGGAAACGTTATTTTAGGCGGTAGGTTTAAAACTGATTTTTGTGAAATAAGATTTAGAGAAAAGGACAAACAATATACTAACAATGAAACAACAATTTGGTCTTTGGGCGTTATTTTAACAAAAACTTTAACAAGTTACTTAGGAATTGAAGAAGGTGAACTGAGCTTTGGGATTAAAAGATATGATAAATATCGTTCTTTATTTATTTTTGATAATGCTTCGGGTGGAGCTGGTTATTCTGTTAAATTTTCATATTATGCAGAAGATATTTTTAAAGAAGCTCTTAAAAAACTGGAAGGTTGTTCTTGCGAAAAAGCTTGCACCAGATGCCTAATTGACAGAAAATCTCAATGGGTTATACAAAAGTTGGATAGAAATTCAGCAATAGATTGGTTAAAACAAGCTGTTAAACAAACAGTTCCTAAAAAATTCATAAAAATAATTCCAAATTTAAAATCAGTTTTAGGAACAATACGAGAGGATATTAAGAGAATTAAATACAGAAATGATATAAAAAAAATATGGTTCTTTATTGACAACAAAATAATAGATTGGGATTTAGAAAATGCTTCTTTTATTTATGATTTTAAAAAAGTTTCGGTAAAACAAATTAATTTTGTAGTAAATAAGCCACTTGATTATTCTAATGATGATAATAACATAATTACGGCTATACAAATAAGCAGTTGGGCTGATTTTTATTTAGATAAAAATAATTACAAAGAATTAAAACCTATTTGCCAAATTCAGCTAAAAGACGACAGTTTTGTTATTTATTATTCAGAGAAATTTAAAAATTCTTTTAATGAAAATTGGGGAACTGCTGATAATGGATATATCTATAAAACAGATAATCAAGATTATTTAAAATTTGAAAAAATAGAAATTGCATTACCCAAAAGCAAAGCACAAGAAATTTTTCTTTCACCTACAACAAGTTTTAAATCAACAGAATTGGCAAAAGAATTTTTGAAAGAAGCAAACAGTAGAATTGATTTAAAAGCAATTATGCAAAGCCAAAGTTTTGATATTGTATATAGCGACAGATATTTAAAATCACCCTTTTCTGCATTACTTCTAATTCAATTTATCAAAGGTTTAAAAAAAGAACTGAATTTCACAATTAATTCATTTAAAGTAAAAGTTCAACATTTTAATCAATATCAATATCCTAAAAAATTGTCTCACAATTATTATAATTCGCAGGATAGAAATGAAGAACTTAAAAAATTAGCTAAAAATAATGATTATCAAAATATTTTTATTCAAACTGGTAATATTCCACATTATAGATTTCTGGAATTTAAAAATAATGAAAAAACAATTACTATAAGACCTGACGGAGGAATTGAACATGGTTGGCATATCGTAGGGATAAATAACTATTCCGGTTTAACAGGTAATGAAGAAATAAAAATAAGAAAAGGTGTAAACTATCCAATATTATATTCAGTTATTTTGAAATAAAAGCCCACAATAAACATTGTATATAAGGCATTGGGCAATAAGTTGTTAAGCTGAAAGATTATGAATAAAAATAACCATCAACAAGGTTAGAGACTAATTTAGTGTAAAGTCTAATCTTTAACTTTTGTAAAGGATGTATCTTAACGAACATAGTTATTCTAATGAAAACAG
>Ga0190304_1001359_pt1 | contig 10870 bp, 15 predicted proteins | sample 48700712_MG_FD_161670 | JGI IMG/M metagenome (GOLD analysis project Ga0190304, IMG submission 161670) | Hydrothermal vent sediment bacterial communities from Southern Trench, Guaymas Basin, Mexico - 4870-07-1--2_MG | ecosystem: Environmental > Aquatic > Marine > Hydrothermal vents > Sediment ... | reverse complement strand
TCCTCTTTTAAATGCTCTATTATCTGTCTGTTTCCATATATCATACCGGGTACTCTCATATCTTCCTGTTTCGGTAATTCCCACTCATAATCTGTAATTCTTTTCAGGTTTAGAAGATCCATTTTTATCACCTATACATCTACCACACACTGTATATATATCTTTTCATCTTTTTTTCCGATTTTTAATCCAGAGTATGTAGCGGCTTTTACCTCAATCTTAGGTTTATGTTTTTTCTGATCAAACCTTTCTCCTGAAGCTACTCCTTTTAGAGTATACAGATCGTTTTTATTGATCTTTACTTTGAACTCAGAAAAGCTCATCTCTTCAATATCCTTCTTCGTAAGAAGTTCATTCAGCCATTCAATAAAAAGAGCTTCAATATCGGGAGCCTCACATTTTATTTCCACATTTTTTTGAGGATTTACCTTATCCAGATCTATCATGACTGAGAACATTGCTTTTGCTCCATTCTCAAATGCCTCTTCTATTGTATTTCCATATCCTCTTATACCTATATCTGCTTCATGATCCAGAAGTTCATAATCCATAAACGAGTAATGTTAATATAGGTTAAATAATTTTCTTTGATTTTTAATCTATATATCCCAATATCTCTCCGAGCTCTTTTATACGTTCTCCAAGTTTTTTTGCTGATCTTATTGCTTCTTTGTCTTTTGTTATTTCTCCTTCGTCAAATCCAATCCCACAAACCCCTCTATTTGCTGGAATAATTTCATGTTTAAGGAAAAATGCATTAATAGCTGTAATAGCATTCTCCAATCCATACCTCCTTCCTACAACAACTGCTCCTCCGATTTTATTCCTGAGTTTTTCTCTCATGCACCATGTACGATCCATAAATGCCTTCAATTGCGCTGTAACATTGTTAAAATAAACTGGGCTTCCCATAACAATTCCATCACTTCTAAGGAGTAATGGTATGAAGATCTTGCTCATATCATCCTTGATCACACATTTACCTGTTTCTACACAAAATCTACATGAACGACATGGATTGATATCATAATCCGCAAGCTTAAAAAACTCTCCACCTGTTATTGAGAGTGTCAATTTCAAAAGATAGTCTGTATTGCTATTTTTTCTTGGACTTCCCGAAATATATAAAATTTTCATCTCGACAACCCCCTCACGATAATATCTACCGCTTCCTCTTCTGTCAATCCTCTCGCCATAAGTGTTTCCAGCTGTTCATAATCCATAACTCAGAAAGCATGGGAGAAGTTAAATAATTTTTCTTCTTTGAGAGGTAGTGGAACTTTTATCTCAGTAGAATATCAAAAGACACCACCAGTAACATATCGATCTTCATAGAATAACCTTTTATATCATATCATTGAAATAACAGCATGGAAAAAGAGATAATTGCTGGAATTGTTCTTATCTGTATAGGAATGTATATGACAGTAAAAGGAATAAGGCGGCTCTTAGGATATCTGACAGTTATGGCTGGATTTTATCTGATTATAGAAGGCTACAGTAAATATCAGAAAGGAAAAAGAGAGGACGAGGAAGAGATCATAAAAGAGTACATGGAGAAGTATGGAAAGGACATGTAAGATTTAAATTGTATAAAATCAAGATAATAGTATGACTCAGATAACTGTATCAAAAAAAATTCTGTATCTCATGGGTGTCTGCATAGTGATCTCCCTTCTTCTGAATGGATTCCTGATCTACACGTACTACACTGCAGAAAAAAATTTTTCTTCAGATCTTGAAACTTTGAAATATGAGAGGATATCTCTCAGTGTACCGATAGATACAACTGTCACAGTCCCTATCAAGAAGGATATAGATATAGAGATCCCCTTTGATGGAAAGATCACCGTTCCTTTTGAGGGTGATATAACTGTCCCCATAAAAACAGAGGTGAAGATAGAGGGAACACTGGAGGAACTTGGACTTGGAGATCTCATAGATAAGATCATCGAGATTATAGACAGATGACTACTTCTTTTTTATCTTTATGATGTCTCCGATTGTGAGTGTTTTGGAGTTCAGAGTAAGTTTCGGGATCTCCACCTCAGATATCTTATCCATTATCCTTATCTTCAGAGCTTTCTCAAGCTTTCTGGCAAGATTATACGATGGAGTCATATTGCCTGTTTCCAGCCTGTGTATGACAGATTCTTTTTCATTAATTCTGGATGCAAGTTCTTTCTGTGATAATTTCAGTTCTTCTCTGGCTTTTCTTATCAATTCCGAGTAATCAGGAACAATCGTAAATTCATCCTTCTTAGCCACAACTTTCTTTATTTCTTTCTTCTTTTTGGGGAGAATCTTCTTTTCTTCCTTATGGACTTCAATTCTTGTCCCAAACTTCGCACATTTTGGACAGACAGTCAATTTAGCTCCATCTATTATGATATTCACTCCTCTACCTTTAAACTCTCTTCCGCAGATTTCACAGATCATTATACAATCATACCAAAAGTTATTTAAATACTTTGCCTCCAAATAAGTATATTAGAGCAGATTTAACCTGAGATCAAAGGAGAGGATACATTGGCTGAAGCCCTGAGATATGATACCGAAGTTCTGATAAAAAAAATTCAGTATTTGGAGCTGGAAAAAAGAAATGTAGAGACTGAAAAATATAAACTTGAGAGGAGGCTCACAGAGTTAGAGAGAGAGGTGGAAAGACTGAGATCCCCTCCTCTGATCACAGCTACTGTTCTTGACGTGCTGAGTGATGGTAGAGTTGTAGTTAAAAGTTCTTCAGGACCTGATTTTGTTGTTTCAACATCCAGTTTTATCAATAAAGATGAGATATTTCCTGGAACAAGGGTGGCTCTGAACCAAAGAACACTTGCTGTCATGGAGGTACTTCCCTCCTCAAAGGATCCCTTGGTGAAGGGGATGGAGATCCTGAATGCTCCGGATGTTCCTTACAGTATGGTGGGAGGACTGGAGTCCCAGATCAAGGAGGTAAAGGAGACGGTAGAACTCCCGTTAAAAAATCCAGAGTTGTTCAAAAAGATCGGGATAGATCCCCCGAACGGAGTTTTGTTTTACGGTCCACCAGGATGTGGTAAAACTCTTCTTGCAAAGGCTGTGGCAACAGAGACAAAAGCAACGTTCGTCAAAGTAGTTGCTTCAGAGTTTGTGAAGAAATACATAGGGGAAGGTGCCAGACTTGTCAGAGAAGTTTTTAAGATGGGGAGAGATAAAGCACCAAGCATTATATTCATAGATGAGATAGATGCAATAGGTGCAAAAAGGACGGATTCCTCTGTTTCAGGAGACAGAGAAGTTCAGAGAACATTGATGCAGTTGCTTTCGGAACTGGATGGATTTGATGCTAGGGGAGATGTAAAGGTGATCGCTGCAACAAACAGAGTGGATATACTGGATGAAGCTCTTCTGAGGCCAGGGAGATTTGACAGGAAGATCGAGATACCTCTGCCATCGTATGAGGGAAGGCTTGATATCCTGAGGATACATACTTCAAAGATGAATATAAGAGATGTGAGCCTTGAAGAGATCGCAAGAAAGACAGATGGTGCCTCTGGAGCAATGCTCAAGGTCATATGTACAGAGGCGGGAATGTTTGCCATCAGAGAAGGGAAAGATTTTGTGACTCAGAAAGAGTTTGAAAAAGCGATAAATAAGATCTTCAAAAAGTCTAAAGAAAAAAGCAACATGTACGGATAAAATGACAACGAACATAGCGGAAATAGAGATGAAGAACAGTTTAAGATATTTAATGGAAAGGAATAAACTCTATTTTATCAAGTATCCTGACAGTGTTAGGGAGTATTACAGGTCTCCATACGATTTCCTTGTCCTTACAGAAAGATATAACTATGCAATAGAGGTGAAAAAGGTTAAAACAAAGAGCTTTCCATTTAAAAATATAACAGAGCATCAGATTGAGTCCCTGCTGAAATTCTCAAATCTTCTGAAAAAGAACAGATCATTCGTTTTTATAAACTATAGAAATGGAAAAAGAAAAATAGAGGAAAAGATAAATAAAGCTTATATGATAGAGATAGGAGATTTCATAAAAATAAAGGAATCTATAAACAAAAAGAGTATACCCATGGATTGGTGTGAAAAGAATGCAATCCCTCTGAAAAGAATGAAGTTTGAAAAAGGGTATGGATGGGATCTCTCTTTTCTCTTAGAGTCCAACATCCTCCCTTAAGACATCTGCCATATCTGTTTTTTCCCATGTGAAATCAGGGTCTTCTCTTCCAAAATGTCCATATACTGCTGTTTTTTTGTAAATGGGTCTCAGTAAATTGAGATGTTCTATGATCTTTGCGGGTCTGAGATCAAAGTTGTTTTCCACAGCTTTTTCTATCTTTTCCATCTCCACCTTATTTGTATTGTAGCAGTCTATGTATATAGAGACAGGTTTGGATACCCCGATGGCGTAGGCTATCTGGAGTTCACATTTATCAGCAAGTTCTGCAGCCACTATATTTTTTGCTATGTATCTTGCCATGTATGATGCGGATCTATCTACCTTTGAGGGATCTTTTCCTGAAAAACATCCTCCACCATGGCTACCGACTCCTCCGTAAGTATCAACGATTATCTTTCTTCCTGTAAGCCCAACATCTGCAGCAGGACCACCTTTTACAAATCTTCCAGTGGCATTTATATGGTATTTCGTTTTGCTATCCAGCAACTCAGAGGGTATGACCTCCTCGATAACATGCTCTCTGATATCCTCCCTGACCTTCTCTATATCTATATCATCGTGCTGGGCTGCGATCACAATGGCTTCCACTCTTTTTGGAGTTTTGTCGTTATTGTACTCTATTGTTACCTGCGATTTTCCATCAGGCCTTAGATAATCAAGTATCTTCTTTTTTCTCACTTCTGCAAGTCTTTTTGTTAATCTATGTGCAAACTCAAGAGGCATTGGCATAAAGTTCTCTGTTTCGTTTGTGGCGTATCCAAACATCAGCCCCTGATCTCCAGCACCCTGATCCTCCTTATTCACACCGATGGCAATATCAGGACTCTGCTCATCTATTGCAGTGAGAACAGCACATGTCTCGTAATCAAAGCCATACTCGGGCTTTGTATATCCTATATCCCTGATGGTCTCTCTTACAATTTTTCGCATATCCACATACGTATCTGTAGTTATCTCACCGGAGACGATACACATTCCCGTGCTCACCAGCGTTTCACACGCAACTCTGCATTTTTTATCATTGGAGATTATTGCATCCAGTATGGCGTCAGAGATCTGATCAGCTACCTTGTCGGGATGTCCTTCAGTAACGGATTCAGATGTGAAAAGTTTCTTCATATGATCACCGAATATAATTACCACAATAATTTCCTTTATATATTTTTCCCATCTATTATTACCAATAGTTATAATTTTCATGAATGCACAGAAACCTTTTTATTTTTCAGTAATATAAAGTAGCACAATGGCAAAGATAGCAGCGAGCAGACTCAGAGATAGAAGAGTAGTCACAGAACAGGGACATGAGATCGGGACTCTTTTTGATATTATTGTAGATGAGGATACAGGAAAGATCATGGCTTTCATCGTTGATCCCTCCACTGAACAGGTAAAAGAAGAACTGATAACGGACAAAAATGGGCTTATTCTTGTTCCTTTTGGAGCTTTTTATGCTATAAAGGATTATCTGATAGTTGATGCGAGAAGACTTCCAAGAAAAACATCCAAAACGAATCTCTTTGCAAGATAAAGTTGTATAGAGAAGGACAAAAGATTAAGGAGGAGCTGATCTTGGAAGGATACTGTATTACGTATTACTATTTTATAAGATGCGATCGCAGCTCGTTATGCTTATAGAAATTGATTTACCGAAACCCTTTTATAGAATCTCAAAAAGTTAATTCTATGAGTGCCTGAGATCCTTTTTGTACAGGCGTTTTTGAGAGTGATTTTTATGGATCATATCGTGGTATCGAATCTAACTAAAAAGTTTATAAAAAAGGGGAAAAGAAGATTTTTGACCCGAGAAAAAGAGGAGATTCTGGCTCTGGATCATATCAGTCTTAGAGTAAAGAAGGGAGAACTTTTTGGTCTTCTTGGTCCAAATGGTGCGGGCAAAACAACACTGGTAAAATGCTTGGCTACATTGCTTATTCCTGACGAGGGGACAGCGGTGATAGATGGTCATGATATAATAGAGGATCCCATATCTGTGAGGAAGATCCTTGGAATCACGACAGGAGGTGAAAGAACTCTCTACTGGAAATTGTCTGCAAGGGACAATCTAAAGTATTTCGCAAGCCTTTATGGGCTTTCATCAAAAGAGGCCGAGGAGAGGATAGATTATCTTCTGAATATTATGGATCTGAAGGAAAAACAGCATCAGAGACTGGAAAAGTATTCCACAGGGATGAGACAGAAAGTCTCTATAGCAAGAGCTATCCTCCATGATCCAAAGATAATTCTGCTTGATGAGCCTACATTGGGTCTCGATCCTTCTTTTTCAATGTTTCTCAGGTCTTTCATTAAAAATGAGCTTAACAGAAAAGAGGGAAAAACGATACTTTTGACAACACATTATATGGAAGAGGCTGATCAACTCTGCGACAGGATAGCGTTTGTCAATAAGGGCAAGTTGATAGTTGTGGACACATCCAAAAATCTTAAAAGAAGTGTCTCAAAAAACGAAGTTCTTGAGATAAAATGCATAGGGAATGTGGAGAATTTAGTTGGTTTCAATGCATATATGGAGAATAAAAAGAATTATACAAAAATAAAAATACTGCATGAAAATACCGAGGAGATAATGGATGATGTGCTCAAAATTATAAAAGAAAAAGCTAAAATTTTGTCTGTAAATGTAAAAAGACCTACATTGGAGGATGTTTTTATTCATCTAACGGGATCAGAGCTGAGGGACGATTATGAATAGTTTTTACAATATACACATAATCCTTGCAGAGGTAAAAAAGTCCCTGAAGATAATCCTGTGTTACCCCATGGAGATAGTTTACTGGTGCATCTTTCCGATATTCTGGGCTGTACCCTTCATATTTCAGGGGAATGCACTGGTGGGTGGAATGAAAAGTGAAGCCTTTTCAGAACTCACAGGAACTGCTGAGTTCATGCCCTACATTCTCATAGGTGCTGTTCTCAACACGTACGTTCTCTCTGCACTTTATGGAATGAGTAACAGTTTAAGAGAGGAGTCTTACTGGGGTACTCTTGAGCTGATACTCGGAAGTCCATGTTCAAAGATACCGATACTTCTTGGAAAGGCACTAAACGAGGCCATAACATCGACAATATTTGCAATAAGCCAGGTATTTATCTGTATTGTTATATTCGGTCTGAAGATAGCTATAAACCAGATACTTCCGATAATGCTTATCGTGATTCTTCTGATGCTGGGTCTTTATGGCCTATCAATAGCACTGGCTGGTATTACGATACAGATAAAACAGTCTCGGAGCCTGATACATACGGTGGAGTACCTGTTTTACCTTTTTTCGCCAGTAAGGTATCCTGTGGATATAAATCCATGGACAAAAACGATATCTCTCATTATCCCATTAACGTATGCTCTGATCGTTGTGAGAGGTATAATACTTTTGAATAAGGGTCTTATTGATCTCTGGCAGAATGTTGTAATACTTCTACTTATGGATATCGCTCTGATAGTTTTTGGATACTATATTTTCTTCTATATCGAGAAGAGAGCAAGAAAATCAGGAATAATATCCACATATTAGTGATGAAAATGAATTTAAGACACTATCTGAGGGCAATAAACGCAGAAAATATAAAGGAATGGAAGATAGAATTAACATACAGAGTAGATTTTATCAGAGGATTATTTGAGCCTTTATTCTATGTTCTTCCAGCTATACTGTACGGAATGGCGATAGTTGGTGGAAGATACTCAGAAAACCTTGAAAAACTCACAGGAACAGGAAACCTGATAACATACACGGTGATAGGATATGTATTTATGGGATTCCTTGAGACAGCAGTGTGGGGTATGGGATTTGCTCTGAGAAAAGAGCAGTGGTATGGCACCATAGAACAGGTTTTTGCAGCACCGGTACCACGATGGGTATATGTAATGGGGATGGCTCTTCACTCAACAATGCATCAAGGACTGATCATTATCATGCAGTCTGTTGTAATCTACTTTATATTTGGCTTAGTGCTGGATATGGGTGGAATATTACCATCTCTACTCATAATTGGGATAATGATGATCTCGCTGTACGGATTGGGAATACTTCTCTCCTCTCTCGTTCTTATATTCAAGGAAGGGTGGATAATCTCTGAGATACTGTACTCCTTCATGATAATAGTCACTCCAATAGCATACCCCCTGGCCGTTCTTCCTTCCATACTCCAGAAGATCTCAATGTATATGCCCACAACTTATGGCATATCAACAATAAGACACTTTCTGATCGGAGAATCCCTGGGTTTCAGTGTATTCGATGCTGTTCTCCGTCTTCTGGCTATTGGTGTACTCTGGGTAATCTTTGGACTCTTTATATTCAATATTGTGGATAGAAGGGTGAGAAATAAAGGGGAACTCGGGACATATTAGAAAAAAGTAATTCTTTCTGCCATTGAAGGAAAAATAGAAATATACGCTCCTGAATCTGTAAAATCAGAGCTGACAGGGATCCTGGAAAATAAGTTGGATTATAAGAAAGAAAAGGAGAATATAAAGGAGAATTTGATCTGAAGGATAATAATGATAGATCAGTTGCCGCCTGCTGTTTGATTTTAAACTGTGCTCTTTTAACAGGAGATAAGAAGATAAAAATAATGAGTTTAAGGGATGTTGTATTAGATTGAGTTATCAAATTCTATATTTAAGTATAAAGTAATCTTTTTAAATGATTAGTTCTATAATAGATAATAATCATAATAAAAGGTGCAGTAATGATAAAAATTGAAAAACTTTATATGCGCTATAACATAGAACTTCTGAAATTTGTTGGAAAAATAAGAAAACCCAAGGAGGATAAGAAACTACCTATCGTGTTAAGTAGAAAAGATGTTTCTCAAATTATCTCATCAATTGTAAACATAAAGCGCAAAGCTATCCCAATAATATGGAACGATATACGCATTGCGTATATGAACGAGTTGAGTGAAATCGGGGGCAAAGGTTTCGAGATAGTAAGAATGAATGTTGGTGAGAAAGATGGCTATAAGAAGAATTCACATTGAGAACTTTAGATCAATCAGGGAATTGGATTTTGAACCCACTATGCTTACTGCGTTAATAGGAAAAAATAATGTCGGTAAGTCTAATATTCTCTCAGCAATTGAACTGTTATTGGGAGAGAAATGGCCACCATATGCGCTAAAAGAAGAAGATATTTATAACCACGATGAGAACCTTCCAGGCAAAATAGAACTGTATTTTGATAACCATATAGTCCATACATATTACGGTAAGGATTTGGAAGTAAACGGTTTTAGATTAGAATTTGATGCAATTCACGGTGGAAATTTATCCTGTATTAATAGCGATGGGAATGAAGTTTTAACTCAATATGATAAACCATTGCCATTATCTAATACCATCAGAAATAATGTCCCAGCCGTACTTGTAAGCGTAGATAGGGACTTATCGAAAATTCTCTCTGCAAGCCAATGGACTATTTTAGGAAAAATACTTAAAGATATCTCAGAAGAATTTAGAGGTGATGATGAGAAAATTGAAAAGTTTAACCGAAAAATGGAAGAAGCGACGAGTATACTAAAAATCGATAGTTTCAGAGAACTAGAGAAAATCATAGTTGACAATGTAAAGCATCTTACGGGATTTTATGATGTTTCTGTACGGTTTAAGGAACCTACAGTTTTAAGTCATTATAAAAATTTGGATTTGATTGTTAAAGAATCACCTTACTACAAAGAATTCTCTGCTCTTGAGATGGGAGCAGGAATTCAAAGTGCCATTGTGATAGCATTAATTAATGCATATAAAATTCTTAAGCGTAGAGGAGCTATTTTATTGATTGAAGAGCCCGAGGTATATCTTCATCCTCATGCTAGACGATATTTCTATTTACTACTAAGAGAACTATCGGAGGAAGGGACTCAAGTTTTTTATACTACACATTCAACTGAGTTTGTTGATTTGAATCACTACGAATCTGTGAATATTGTGAGGAAAGATCCATCAAGAGGAACTTATATCTGTCAAGGCAAAAGTATTAATATTGATCATCATTCAAGAGAACAACTTAAGCTTTCGACAGAATTTGATAGTACAAGAAATGAGTTATTCTTTGCGGAGAAAGTTATGATAGTCGAAGGGTATACCGAGAAAAATGCCATACCTTATCTATTTTCATTAAAAGGCATAGATATAAACCAAAAAAGTATCTCAATTATAAATGCTGGAAGTGTAACAAATATCAAGTTTTTTGTCAAAATTACGAAGAGCTTGGGAATACCATTTGTTGTCCTAATGGATACACATTCCAATAAAGATAATTATGAAGCTTATTATGTTCCATTAAATAATGAAATTATGGAACTTGTAGGGGATAAGAACTTGGTTTTCATGATGGATCCTGATTTTGAGAATGTCTTTGGACTGCCAGAAAGAGGAGATAAAATTAGAAATGCTGTTGAAAAAGTAAAAGCGATGAATGTTGATGACATTCCAGAGGTTGTGGATAATGCTATTAATAAACTCATGGAATTATAAAGGTTTACCTTTGTCCCCAACTCTCGCCAACTTCGTTGGCTCGGTGCTATCGCACTCACTTAACAAGCGGGTATGTGGCTTCACTACTGGTCGCCCAAACCCTTCGCTGTCGATCAGGAATTCTTTTATGCTGAGACCGTTAGGCGTGATTTTTGAGGGTTCGCTATTTTCAAATCTTGATTTGACACAGCGTGTGA
>Ga0190304_1001353_pt1 | contig 10890 bp, 9 predicted proteins | sample 48700712_MG_FD_161670 | JGI IMG/M metagenome (GOLD analysis project Ga0190304, IMG submission 161670) | Hydrothermal vent sediment bacterial communities from Southern Trench, Guaymas Basin, Mexico - 4870-07-1--2_MG | ecosystem: Environmental > Aquatic > Marine > Hydrothermal vents > Sediment ... | reverse complement strand
CAATCTCGATATACTTGTCAATCTTTGAAATATCTATGATTTCATCTGCCAATGCTTTGTGAAATAGCAGATGATTTATTATCTCATTATCTACATCCATCTCTTCCACACAGCTAGTTTTTTATGGTGTTGGTGTAGCACCAATTTTTTCTTTGATTGATTCAAGATCAATGTTTCCTATCATTTGAGAGACTCCATCTTCTCTCAATGTCACACCATAAACGTGATCCGCCTCTTTCAGCGTGGGTCTTCTAAGTGTTACAACAATAAACTGGGCATGATTTGAGTTTTCTTTTATCATACGAGATACTGCCTCAGCGTTTATGCTGTCTAAAAACATGTCAACTTCGTCTAGCACATAAAATGGACTGGGATCATAGTTTTGTAAGGCAAAGATAAGGGCGAGTGATGCAATTGTTTTTTCACCACCTGATAGGGCATTGAGGTTCAAAATTTTTTTACCACGTGGTTTTGCCTTGATGGTCAGCCCTGCGCTAAATGGGTCCTCTGGGTTTTCTAATGTTAGTTCAGCCTCTCCACCCTCTGACAAACGTGAGTATATCTCTTTGAAATTGTTGTTTATTTCTTCAAAAACCTCATAAAACCTATCTCTTTTTTTCTTAGTTATCTCCTTCACCAGGTTTATCAGTTTTTTCTTTTGCTCCTTTAGATGTTTAACATCTTCCTCTAATTTTTCCTTTCGTTTTACCTGATGATCATATTCCTCTAGGGCTCTCATGTTAACTGGTTCTAACTCTTTCATGTTTTCCTCTGTTAGCTTTACTTTTTCATTTAACACGTCTAAATCTGGTAAATCCTCTTTTTCATCTATATGATGACCATATCTCTTTGTTTCTTCTTCAAGCTCCTTCAAAGCAGTTTCTAAAGTAGGCAGTCTATAGTTTGCTCTAGAAATAAGATCAACATATGATTCTATCCTAGTAGCTATCTTATCAAGCTCATTCTCATATGTAATACTTTTCTTGTAAAGCTCATCTCTTTTCCTAGTATATTCTTGTATTTTGCTTGAAATTTGGGACTCTGCTCTGAGAAGTGTTTCTACTTTTTCCTTGTTTTTCTCATACTCTTTTTTAAGATTTTTTATGTTTTTCCTATGCTCCTCCATTGTCTCCATTGTTTTCTTTATCTTCTCTTCTAACTCTTTTTTTCTTTCATCTAGCATTTCAATTTGTCTGTTAATGGTCTCCTTTTCAGAGTTTAGTTTCATCAGTTTCTCTTTTGATGTTAAAACCTCTTCTTCCAGCTCTTTTGCTTTATCTGCAAGTTCTTTCCCGGTAAACTTAAACAAAAGCCTAGCTTTTTCCTCTTTTAATCTGTTAAGCTTGCTTATCTCCTCTATGCATTTCTCGATTTCTCTTTCTATCTCTATTAGCTTTTGTTTTTCTTCCTTTCTCTCCCGGTTTATATCTCCTAACTTTTTATTTATAACAGTTAATTTTCCCTCAAATTCTTTTCTTCTTATCTCTAGATCTTCAAATTTGCCTGGGTCCTCTGCTAGTGAGTTGAATTTTTTTAAATCCTCCTCGATTTTCCTTATTTCTTCTCTAATTCTGGTCAGCTCATCATTTGTGAGATCAAGACTGTTTACAACCTCTCTTATTTTATTTGATAGCTCATCTAATTTGCTTCTATCGAAATTTGAAAATAATGGTGACATGTTTTTTTTATCAATTCGTCCACCGGTTATTGCACCTGTGGATTCTATTAGATCTCCATCTAAATCTACGAGTCTTACACCACCCATTAATTTCCTAGCTGTGTCAAGGTCTTCTACAATTACAGTATCCCCAAATACATACCAGAATGCATTGTAGTATTCTTTTTTGAAATCAATTAGGTCAATAGCAAAACCAAGTGCTTTTTCATCTCTTACAGCAAGCAGGGCTTTCCCACGTGGTTTACCAGATATCATTTTGTTCAAGGGTAGAAAAGTCGCTCTCCCGATCTTTTTTCTCTTAAGATAGGCTATAGCCTGAGCAGCAACATCATCATTGTCAACAATAATTGCCTGTAACCTCTGACCACCAGCTACCCGTATAGCAACCTCATATTTTTTGTCAACCTTCGCTAGTTCAGCAACAGTGCCATGTACACCCCTTAGCTCCCTGGAGTCTCTTGCAGCAAGTATCTCTCTAACCGCGGCGTTATATCCTTTTTCAATAGATTCTATAGCCTCACATTCAGCTTTTAAATGGGCGTACTCTCTTTGTAATCCCCTGAGAATATTTTCTAAATCTTTAAATTGTTCAGCTAATTCTGCTTCTTTTCTTTTTTTATCAAATAATTCTTTTTCCAGTTTTTCTTTCTTGGTTTTTACATCTTTTTTCTCTTTTCTTATCTCATTAACCTGCCACTCTATGTCTTTTAGCTCAAACTCATATGTTCTCTTACTCTCTTCTAATTCTGCTATTTGTGTATCAATGCTCTCCAGATTTTTCTCAAGTCTATCTTTTTCTAGATTCAAAGAATGAAGTTTATTTTGCATCTCATTGTACTTGTCTCTTAGAGTTGCTAATTCTCTTGATAGCTCCAAAGTATTTTTATCAGAATTTGATATAATATCCTTAATCTCTGTTAGTTCTTTTTCTTTTTCTCCTAGATTTTTCTCTGTAGATTCTATATTTTTTAAGATGTCTGACCTGTTTTTCTTGATTTTTGAAATATTGTTAAGCAACTTTTGAAGAGTATTTTCTAGCTCTTTTTTCTCTTCTGACAGATCTGTTATTTCTGCTTTTGAGTAATTGATCTTTTCCTCTATTTTTACAATCTCAGTCCTTAGAGATTCTATATCTTTTTTTATCTTGCTAGATTCTTCTCCATCAGTGGTGGTAACCTTTTCTTCTATTTTTGTCAATTCATCTTTTATCTTTTTATATTTGTTTGCAATTTCTTCTCTTTTTTCTTCTAGTCTTTTCTTTTCCTTCTCATATGTCTCAATCTGTTTTTGTATCTCTGAGATCTGCGCCTTGATATCTAATTTCTTTTTAACTGCTATTTTAGATTTTAGAGAATATAATTCCTCTTGTAGCTCTTTATATCTAAAAGCCTCATCTCTATCTTTTTTCAAACTGTTGATTTGTTTGTTTATCTCACCGAGGATAATGTTTATCCTTTTTATGTTATCCTCAACTTGTTCTCTTTCTCTTTCTGCTTTTTCAATATCTGCATCAAAATTGCTTATGCCTGCTATGTCATCAATGATTTTTCTTCGCTCTATACTACTTGTTTCAATTATACTGGTTATATCACCTTGTTTTACCAGGTTGTATTTCTCCCCGGAGATTCTAGCATAGGTTAAAAGATTGGTGAAATCATTAAAAGATGCTGGTTTGCCATTTATGTAAAAGTAGCTATAATAGTTGTCCTTGTTTCCTTTCACGGGTGCTCTTTTTACTAGTCTAGTTAGTTTCACCTCATCAGTATCAATTGGCATCTTCCTATCGCTGTTGTCAAAAATCAGTGAAACCTTGCAATATTTTGCTGGGTTTTTGCGTTTTTTACCGCCGTTGAATATAAGATCTGTGAGTTTACCAGCACGTATCTCTTTTGAACTCCTTGGTCCCAGCACAAAAAGTATGGCATCTGTGATATTACTTTTACCTGAGCCATTTGGACCTGTTATAGCTGTAAAGCCGGGCAGTAGTGGAACAACTAGTTTACCGCCAAAAGATTTGAAGTTTTCCATTTCTATTTCTTTTAGATACAGAGGTAGTATCCCCTCCTTGATTTTGGAATCAAGTATTATAATTAAAATTTTTTTAAATATTTCAAATTAAATCTATTCTGGGTGCATCCCTCAGGCATATTAAGAATTAATTACTATATAAAAATTTTGTTGACCCTTGGGTTCATCAGTATTGGGAAAATTCATTACTTTTGTAGAATGATTTTTGTAGAATGATAAAAGATATGTATTAGATATCTTCTTAAGCAATGAGTATGAGGTGTAGATTTTGTGGGAAAAAAGCAGATATTATTCTTAAAATGCACAGGGTTGCATTATGTAAAAAGTGTTATCCCAGATTTTTTGAAAATCGCGTCCTAAGAACAATAGAAAAAGATAAAATGATCGAGGATAAAGAGAAAGTATGTGTGGCAGTATCTGGCGGAAAAGACAGTATGTCTCTCCTTCATGTATTAAAAAAAATAGGTTTTAGAACATCTGCTTTGTATGTAGATCTAGGTATCAAAGGTTATTCAGAAAAATGTGAAGAAGTTATAAGATCTTATTGTAAATTACATGATACCTCCTTAATCGTGTATGATTTAGAGAAGGAAAAAGGTAAAACTTTAGACGAAGTTTCTAAATTGAAAAGAAGAGCAATATGTTCTATATGTGGTGCAATTAAGAGACAGATCACCAATAAAATCGCCAGGGATAACGGCTATAATGTATTAGCAACAGGTCACAATATGGATGATGGCCTAGTTTTTCTTTTTTTGAATTTACTAAACTCGGATATTTTTGCTATTTCATCAAATAAACCTGTGCTGGAGGGATCTGATCTACTTGTTAAAAAAGTCAAACCTCTTTACAGGTTTACAGATCTTGAAACTAGATACTATGCTGAAATTGAAAACATACCCTACTACAGTGGGAAATGCCCACATTCCAAAGGTGCATCCTCCACTATGTATAAAGAATGGTGGAACTCTTTGGAGGAAAAAAAGCCTGGAATAAAAAACAGCTTCTACTGGAGTTTTATGAATAATATCCAACCTATTATATCAAAGTATGCAAGTGAAGTAGATTCTCGGGGAGAGATCAGGAGATGCAAAATTTGTGGTGAACCCACTAGCAGAGATATTTGTAGCGTATGTGCGGTATTCTCAGAAGATGCCGCGGGAGGGATTTGAACCCTCGACATCACGGTCTTCAGCCGTGCACTCTCCCAACTGAGTTACCGCGGCTTTTTATTTAAAAGTATCATCTCAACAAAAAGTTTCTTATTTTTTAAATATTTTGCTATAAAACCCTCTATATATTGTTTATAAGATCCTCAACTTCATTTTTAACTTTCATTAGTATCTCCTTTACAAGTTTCAAAGTCTCCGGAACCTTTTCAGTAGTAACTGCCCCCCTAGATGAGGGCTTGATTAGCCCATCCTGTTCTAATATCCTAAGGGAGTATCTAACCATGTGCTGTGGATTATGTGTCATATCTGATAATTTTATTATCCCAATGGGTTCATTTTCTAAGACTGTTTTAAGTATTTGAATATGTCTCTTAAGAATCTCCAATTCTGTCTCTATCACATTTGTCAAAGTGCATTTTTCTTCCTCTTTACTCTCCTCCAGAATAAAAACCCTCCTTTAAGACAATTGCTAACATATGTAAATAAAATACGTATATTTAAATATGTTGAACAGAAAATCAACCAGTAACATAATAAAATATTTTTATTTTTATAAAAAATTTGTAGAATCAGAAAAGTATATATATCAGTTCTTACAGAATATATAGCATAAAAATTTTAGAAGATAGGAAGGTAAAATTTATGGATATTATAACATTGGAAGATTTATCCAGAGCAATTGCAAATAAGATAGGAATTGATATAGAAGAGGCTAGACGTGACGCTAGTTTTGTAATGGATATCTTTGGATTTGATGATAGGGTAATAGATAATGTTTTAGACCCGGAGGATAGGCAGCTTTTTTATCTTTTAGAGGAGGAGGGCATTCTAAGCACAGAGAGAGAGGAGACTACTCTCCATGATGGTAGAGAATGGAGGACACATTATTGGCAATTGAAAAAGAGCAATATCTTAAAATACGCTTGCAAGGGTGAAAAGAAAACAAGCAATTTAATTCCTGTTAAAAGAATACCAGATGATGAAAATATATATGAGACAATAGATAGAGAGCTGTGGATATCTAGAAAGTTACCAGAGAAATAATTTTTTTAATTTACAAAAAATTAATAAAGGATATTTTAATTCTAACTTTTCTGAAAAAAACTGCTGGAGTTTGATTTGTATGAAAAATATTTATGTTGAGGAGCATGACACGGTTCCAGTAGAGAAACAGAAAAGCGAGGTTGTAGAGCGCAAAGGCATAGGTCATCCAGATAGTGTAGCAGATGGTCTCGCCGAGTCTGTTAGCACAGCTCTATGCAGGGAGTATATCAAAGAATTTGGTTACATAATGCATCATAATACGGATGAGTGTCAAATTGTGGGTGGTCAATCAGAGCCTGTCTTTGGCGGTGGTGTGATCCTTGAACCAGTTTATATTTTACTAGTTGGGAGAGCAACATCTCTAGTTGGTAAGAAAAGACTTCCAATTAGAGCAATAGCTGTTAGAGCGGCGCATGAGTATTTAGAAAAAAACTTTGTCAATCTAGATGCTGATACAGATGTAACCATGGAATGTAAGATATGGCAGGGTTCAGAGGCTCTTAGAAGCGTATATGACTCTCGAAAAAAAAGAGCAAATGATACATCATTTGGTGTTGGTTTTGCACCCTTGTCTGAAACAGAAAAACTGGTTTTAGAAACAGATAACCTTATACACAATGTGCTTAAAAAGAAAAACAAGGAAATAGGTGATGATACAAAGGTTATGGCCTCTAGATTTGGTGACAATGTTAATCTAACAGTGGCTATCGCAATGGTTTGCAAGCATCTAAGAGATGCGGATCACTATATAAGTCTAAAAGAGGAGATAAGGGAGAAAATACTAGATAATGCTGTAAAACTAACTGATAAAAATGTTGATGTTTATGTAAACACCGCAGATATTCCAGAAAACAATGTGTTTTATCTAACTGTTACAGGTCTCTCAATGGAGAATGGTGATGACGGCAGCGTGGGCAGAGGAAACAGGGCAAATGGGCTAATAACACCTTATAGACCAATGAGTCTAGAGGCTGTCTGTGGAAAAAACCCAGTAACCCATGTTGGAAAACTGTATAACCTCCTCTCTCAGCAGATAGCAGATAGCGTCGTCAAAGAATGTAAAGATATCAGCGAATGCTACGTGTACCTCCTATCTCAGATAGGGAAACCAATTGATGAGCCATCATTTGCAGATGTAAGAGTCGTTATGGGTGATAACAGCAAATCCAGCTTTAATAGTGTTAAAAAAGATATAGAGGGCATAGTGGAGGATAAGTTGGATAACATAAGTGATCTAACTGAGCTAATTGTGAATAGAAAATTAAGGACTTTCTAACCACAAATATATAATTTTTGATATTCTATAAAAATATTTTATGATTTATAGCAAAGTTTAAATCTTAGGTACTCCTTGCGTTAAATGTAAAATAACCAAAAAATGTAATGGAGGAAAAAAATTGGTAGAATTTGAAACCGTAAGGGCAAAAGAAGTAAATTTTGGAAAAAACAACTTTATAGAAGTTGCAAGGAAGAAAGCAAAGACACCTGAAGGTGAGAACGAATTTATCTCCATCTCCCGGGGATACCATCTCCCAGATGGTAGAAAGAAATGGAAAGCGTCTATTGCCCTGCCTCAAGAAAAAGAAAAATTAGAAGAAATTGCTGATTTAATAGTAACCTTGTAAAAAAATTTAAAAAAATCTAGGAGAAAACATTGAATTTTTTCTCCTTTTTAATTTTTCGTTAATTTAAAGTAGATTTAGCAAATTATTCATTTCTATGAGATCTAAGATAGTTGCATTATTTTTTATATCAGCCATCATATCTATTTCTACCTTATCTGGATGTTTAGAAATCAGAGAAGCCTACATAGAAGATGTCTACCTAAAGGATTGGAGTTCAATAGCAAAAAATGAGACAAGCGAGTTTTTCGGCTTAGGAAAATGGATAACAAGAGAATATGCCTATAAGGATAATGAGTTTCCCGCGTTTTTATGTATAACCACCGTCAAAACCCTGTTGTTGATGAGTGAAAAAGATCTTGAGAAAATGGCTTTTGAAGATTTTCTAAAAGACTTGGGAAAACAAGGTGTCATGGTTGATAAAAACAGCATAGAAAAAGGCTCTAGGAAAATGGGACTGGGGCATGTTACAGATTATATAATTTGTAATGGTAGCGTTTCAAAAGAGTTTGAAAAACTTAACCTGCTGGGTACTAAAGTCAAAGTTTTCTTTAACCTCAGGGACAAACCCATGGAGTTTAAAACAAATGAGACAGTGAAGATTTTAGCAGAGGTTTGGAACTGTAAAGAATCAGGTGTCTCTGTAATATGCCTGGGAGTTGCCCAGATTACAAATCATGGTTTGATATTTGTTTATAAAAACACTACCGCCTGGAGAGAGATGGTTGGTGACCCATATGGTACGTTTAGAGATCCTTTTTCAGGAGAGAAAATATACAGCAACAGTGGACTGGTTTACAATGTAATCTGTCATTCAAAATAAAAAAAATTTTATTCTTTGAGTTCAACCTTGTTTAATTTTCTACCAATAGGGCAGTCTATTTTTTCTATTATCTTTGCAATGGTGTATTTTTTATCCTTTTGTATAGCTATTGGACTGCATATACTATAGTTGTCGCAGGCTCGATGATTACATTTGTTATTTATTGTTATTGTTGCTCCCTCTACAAATTTTGTGTCAACCGCTGCGGTAAGCGGTAGTTCCTCTACCTCTACTACTCTAACACCTTTTTCATATACGCTGCAGTCATGATGTTTATCTCTGATCTTTTTTATCCTATATGTTCTACCTTTTTTGAGGTTGAAACACGCTGTTTTGAGTTTGCAGTTTTTGCATTCATTGTTTGGTCCAAGGTAGATAAACTCTAAGTTTTCTTTTGCAAGTTTTTCACCAATTAATGTTACAAGCGGCATATGTTCATATCACTTCTGTTACTTTTGCAACTTTTATAGCAGCTTCTTTTGTTAAACCTTTCTCCCCTAGGATAGTGTATCTTTCTGGTCTTATCTCCTGGGCATGCATTAGTGCTTCTATAATTTTTTTCTTTGGTACGCCTAGTTCTTTGGCATTTGTTGGCGCTCCTATTTTTTTAAGAACCTCTCTTATTAGTTTCCAGTTCTCACCATGGAGGTACATCATCATTATAGTGCCAACGCCGCATTGTTCACCATGCATGGCTTTACCTGGCGCTATTTTATCAAGCATGTGTGAAAACATGTGTTCTGCTCCACTGGTTGGTCTTGAGTTACCAGCTACACTCATTGCCACGCCAGAGACTATCATTGTTTTTGCACCAATCCATGCGGCTTCTTCTTCACCAGGTTTTATATATTCTGCGTTTTCTATTATTGTTTTCGCTGCTGTCTCAGACAGTGCTGCTGCATAGCTACTGTATTCCTCATTTTTGAGTCTATGTGCGAGCTGCCAGTCTTTTAAAGCTGAGAGATTAGAGATTACATCTGCACAACCAGAGGCAAGCATTCTATATGGTGCCTTTATTATAATAGATGTATCAGCAACAACTGCTAATGGTGCAACAGCTGGCATGGAGGCTGAGCCTTTCTTGTTTTTGAGAGAGGCACGTGGTGATGCTATACCATCATGAGATGCTGCAGTTGGAACACTTATAAAAGGTTTAGAAAGATTATAAGCAGCCATCTTGGTAACATCTATAACCGTTCCACCGCCAACACCCACCAAAAAATTAATTTTATTTTTTTTAGAGAAAAGCTCTACTTTTTTAACATCTTTCAAAGTAGCCGCAGAAATGTCTATCTGCTTCACCTCATAGCCACCATCTTTGAGAATTTTAGCAACCTTGTTTCCCAATATTTTTTTTGTAATCTTATCTTCAACAATCAAGGCATTTCCATGCACCACCCTATCACAGAGTTCTGCTATCTGTTCACTGGCATTATGACCTACTAGCACATCTCTAGGAAATATCATTTCTTTTATTTTCTTCAGCTTTGTCATAGTTTATAATTTAAGTAAAACGAGGATTTAATATATTATTTTTGCTTTCATTTTTAAAGGGAAAAGCAATTGAAGAAAACATTTATTGAAAAAAACAAATATAAAATCATTTTGCTTGTTATTTTATCTATTATAGCAATTATAGCCTCAGGGTTAATTTTTGCACCACACCTATTTTACGATCAGTGGATATGGAAAAATTATATAGGACCTACTATTGCAGATGCGGTTGGTCACAATGTTGAGCATAATGGTATAGTAGCAAATGAGAATTATACCTTATTATCTGAGATAACCTATGGGATAATACTAGTTATTGCTCTTTATCTGATATACAAGCTTTTAAAAAGGTTAAATATAAACATTGACAGCCGTTTTTGTATAGCTCTGCTGCCATATATACTGTTTGGATCAGTTAGCCGTGTGTTAGAGGATGCAAGTTTTTTCAAAATACCTATAACATACCTGTTTATCTCCCCTATTATCTATTTTCTAATTGGTTTTTACACTATTTTTATTCTTGTCCTGGGAAAGTATATGGAAAAAAAATATTCTGAGGAGAAATCTTTTTTAAAATCTCTTTCTCCTTTTATCCTGATCTTAGTAGCAATAAATATGACATATATGGTTTTGTGGGTGAACAAATTAAGTTTTTTCTCCTATGATTTACACCCTGTTGTTTTATGTTTTTCCTCTGTAATTGCTTTACTGGTGATTTATCTCAAGTTTGTCATGGAGAGGAGGGTAGATTCAAACTATGTTTTATTTTCTGGTGGTCTTTTACTTATCCTGCCATCGGTTTATCTTGTTGGGTTGTGGTTAGGTGGTTATAGATGGAGTTTTTCACATGGAACCTTTTTAAACGTGTTGCTCATAGTCATTTTTCTATCTCTGTTGATAACATCTTTAGTCTATACTTTTTCCTATTTTATAAAGAAGAAAAGTTTGATACCATATAGGAATCCTGTTAATCTTCTTATGATCTTTGGTCATATGTTGGATGGTTTTACAAGCTGGTTTAGCTTAAAT
>Ga0190304_1001352_pt1 | contig 10900 bp, 16 predicted proteins | sample 48700712_MG_FD_161670 | JGI IMG/M metagenome (GOLD analysis project Ga0190304, IMG submission 161670) | Hydrothermal vent sediment bacterial communities from Southern Trench, Guaymas Basin, Mexico - 4870-07-1--2_MG | ecosystem: Environmental > Aquatic > Marine > Hydrothermal vents > Sediment ... | reverse complement strand
TTAACAGCATTTATCTGGCTGACAACGAGTGGACGGTAGTGGATATTACGCCAGATTTGGTAAACCTCCGCATATTGACCCTGATGAGCAGATGACAATCATGGCTTGTATTTATCCCGCAATAAAAGGGAATAGCACCAGCTGGTTAAAGGTGGTGATGCCGAACGCTGTCTCTGATGCTAAATATTTCGCAGATTGAACATCTCTTCCCAGTTCCGTTGCCCGATTATGACCTCGAACTCACGAGCTGAGAGTAAGAGCATCTTTTCCTGAATAAAGTCCTCTGTCAATCGAGGACATGCAGTATTCACAAAAGCATCCGCTTTATATTTATAGGCGAGCAATCTCTCCCCTGTTATCTCATCCATCGCTATCAGATATGCGGTTAGCCCTCTCTGTATCGCATTCTCCTTCAGTCTCCTCGCCTCCCTTAGATTGCACTGACCGCTCTTCATGCCTATGATAATTCCAAATGTGGTTGCATCCAGCGCTCGAGCAACTGCGAGATACCGCTTCTTACGCTCCTCTTCTCCATGAAATATCATCAATTGGTTCGTGAAAGGGTCAGCAGCAACCACTCTCCTGCCTGTGTATAAAGCGAGCCCCGCGGGATGGAAACTGCCAGAACCTATGAAGAGGATCTCATCGCATGGAACTTTCGCAGCTGAGAAATCGCAGCCCAGCACCTGTCCCGCATACCGCAGCATAGGGGACTTTCCGGTTATGACATTCTTTCCATGCTGTGCAAGTACGGATATCGCTTCTTTCAACATGTGTATATGCTGCACTGTACTCACCACACATACGGTCTCGCCTTTCAGCTCCGTTACCGCCGTCTTCACCACGGGTTTCACATCAACCTCACTTCTCAGCTCTATGAAACACACCTTCTCGCACTCACTAAGCAGGGAATGACTACCTAAGCCTGAGTATTCAGTATGTCCGAAATGGAATAATATATCAACAATCCTCAGCAGCTTATCGTCAATGTCACAGGCACCATAGCATGAGTTACCGGAGATTATCACTTCTGCACCTGTTTTAGCGGCGATAGCATCGGCGAGCTCGGTTGCCACGTGTCTGACACCCTCGGGAAGCTGGATACCAACGCTCTTCGCATTCCTCGCTTTTATCTGCTCCACTATTCGCTCCAACTCGAGGTTATAAGAGAACTTTATCATCACTTTTTATATAAAGCAGATTATGAAAAATAAGGAGAGGAGAATGAAATGGAGATGAAAGTAGTTAGCGCTCTGATCCTTGGGTTGGTGATAGGAGTGATAGTAGGGGGCGCAGTGGGAGCATTTGTACTGCCGCAGCAGGTGCACAGTTTCTTCCCAAGTACTTTGAACACAAGCACAAACACAAGCACAAGCACAAGCACAAATACAATAACGCCTGAAGCAGCGGGAGCGAAGACGATTGATTTCATATCTAATTACGGTGGACTTCCTCCTGGTGTAAATGTCACATTGATAAACGTAACAGAGGCAGAGGATGCGGACCTGTATAAAATCGCTGTTAATATGTCAGCAGGGGGAATATCCCGGACGGTAATGACATATCTGACGAAGGATGGTAAGATACTATTCCCTCAGGGTATTGATATAGAGGAAGTGGAATCCAGGCAGACAAAGGAAGCAGTTACCAGAACCAGGCAGACAATAGGGAATTTCATTGTTAGTGGTGATGAGATATGTAAGGATGACGGCAAACCAGCTATTTATTTCTTTGGCTCCGATGGATGTCCGCATTGCAAGTGGGAACATCCGGTGATAGCAGATGTGGCATCGAAGTTTAAGGACTTCATATCGTTCCACGATGATATGAACAATTTCACTGCTGACAGGGACATATTTGCAAGATATAGCACAGGTGGCGTGCCAACTATTGTATTGGGCTGCCGCTATTACCGGATTGGCTCAGGAGAGAACCAGGGTAAGGAGCAGGAAGCGAAGATACTGACCGCACTCATCTGCAATCTAACAGACAATAAGCCGATAGATATCTGTTCTACACCAGAGATTGAAGCTCTGATCGCCAGGATCTAAAATAAAAAATAAAAATAAAATAATAAAAGGGAGGGTTATCCTCCATTATTTATTAACTCATTCAACTAACCTAACCCAACCCAACTCAGATCAGATGATCTCTACGAGCTGGATGTCAAAAGTCAGGTCTTTGCCAGCCAGAGGATGATTTGCATCCAGGGTGACGTGGGATTCTGATATATCTGCTATTGTAAGCACGATTATCCTGCCATCTGGTTGTCGGCTTTGTAACTGTAGCCCAACTTCTGGTTTCAAACCTTCCGGTAATTGAGACTTTTCTATCTCCAGTACAAGGTCCTCGCGCCGCTGCCCGTATGCATCCTCAGCCGGTATCTTAACTGTCTTAGACTCCCCTGGGTTCATTCCCACTACTGCATGCTCAAAACCCGGTATTATCTGCCCACCACCTATCGTGAATTGAAGCGGATCGCCATTTACTGAGGCATCAAATACCGTGCCATCATCCAATTTGCCCGTGTAGTGAACCTTAACGGTGTCACCATATTTCGCCTGTGCCATAATTTTTTCCTCCTTTTTTCTTTTACAATAGAATAATAATAAGAGCGATGTATAAAATACAATCTATACCTATAACCTATAAGCCTATATCATATCCAGCTCACGAAGCACCTGCCTCAACTTGTGCTCGTTTTCTTCGCTCAGTTCACCCAGTGGGAGCCTCACATGACCAGCCGGCAATCCCATCAGCTCCGCCGTACGCTTCACAGGTATCGGATTCGTCTCAAGGAACATCGCCTCAAACAGCGGAAACAATCTGAGGTTGATCTCTTTCGCCTTCTCTATATCACCGCTCAACATTGCATTCACCATCTCGCTCATTGGTTGCGGTGCTATATTCGCTGCCACTGATATCACACCCTTACCACCAAGGCTCATTATCGGGAGCGTGAGGAAGTCATCACCTGCGACCACAGTGAAGTCCAGACCACGCTCCTTCGCTAACTTTATAATCGCACCTACCTGTTTTAAATTACCCGAAGCTTCTTTCACACCCTTTACACTCTCGACTTCTGCCGCTATCTCCACCATCGTCTCTGCACTCATGTTCAACCCGGTTCTGGAGGGTATGTTATAAAGAATCAAAGGTATATCAGCGGAATCGCCGATCTGTCTGAAATGTTCCTTTAAACCCCTCGCATTCGGCTTGTTGTAATAAGGTGTAATAAGTAAGCAAGCCTCAGCACCTGCGTCTGCTGCATATCGCGTCAGCTCAACAGCCTCCCTTGTGTTGTTAGAGCCTGTACCTGCTATCACAGGTACCTTTGCATTCGCCACTACTATATCTATAACACGCTTATGCTCCTCGTGTGAAAGCGTTGCAGACTCCCCTGTCGTGCCACAGGGCACTATTCCAGCAACCCCCCCTTCCTCAACATACTCCACCATCCGCTTCAAACCTGCTGCATCTACTTCATCATCCTTCGTAAAAGGCGTTATAAGCGCCGGATATACCCCCTGCATCTTTAACATTTCATTTCACCTTTCTTCTTATGTGTTATATATCCTGCTACTCTATTTCGCACCTCTTTACTCTTTATATTCGTGTATTCCTCCACTATCTCCTTATTTCGCTCGAAATCGTCGGTAAATGCGTGTATCTCCTGCAATAATTGCCTTGATAGCTTCTTTATATATGTTGGCTTAATCGTACCCACTGCTATTCACCCTCTATTTTTCTCCGTTCCGCTCTCCAGTTCCTCCTCTCCCTTCTCTCTTACGTCACTCACACCTATCATCAAGAATACCGCAGCTGCTAACAGTACTACAATGGGAATTACTCCCAGTATCACAGTTTTCACATCCTCCCGGAAGATGGACAATTGTGGTACTACCAGCATTGCTATTCCCACTACTGCCAGTAAAATTCCTACCAATAGCTCTAAATACGCATTCATCTCTTATAATCACCTCCTCAGGACAAATTCGGCACTTTCTGGCTTGTATTTCCAATTGCTAGGTAATACTCTCTTCCTTACATAATACTTCACAAGTCTTCTTATCTTCGATTCGGTCAACTGCAACGCCCTCTTGTTATGCACATCTTTCTTATTCACTTCAAGATGCTTCCTTATCCTGAGTGCTCTTCGCATCAAATTCTGAAGGTCTTCCGGTATCTCTGGCGCGAGATTTCTCTCTCTCAATATCTCTGTTATCTTCTTACCCACCACCTGCGGCACTCTGGGCACACCATGTCCATCCCGAAGTACTATCCCGATCTCACTCGTTGAGAGACCTCTGTTATACAACTCAATCACTTTCTTCTCCACTTCCTCTGCACTCACATCTACCCATCCAAGTACCGTTGAAGTTGGAGGTCGCTTAGAACCTGCCTTGCCGCGCCGCCTTGCATATATCCTAGCCATTACTCTTCACCGTTACCATAATATTTACTCCACCTGCCATATATATACATATACCTTATGATATTCTTCACCGCTAATTTGATAAATTCGGGCTCTTTTATAAATTCTCTCAATATGAGTGAAGGGTAATCCATATCTCCTTTCTCCTCTACACGCCGCCGCTCTCGCCCCAATGCACGGAATATCCTATCGAGGTCATCATCTCCTAACACGCACCTCAATCTATGAACCCATATACCAAATGCTATCTCCTTTCCTATTTCTCTATGCCATCGCCTGTCATAATGCTTCAATAGTTGCATATCACCCGTTGAAGCCGCTTTTGCCGCTACCTCGCCTGCAATCTTGCCACATCTTAGTCCATAGTAGACTCCGCCACCACTGATTGGCTTTACCTGTGCAGCAGCATCACCAACCAGTAAAATACCCTTACCTTTACCTTTACCTCTGTCCTTTACTATCTTCACCGTCTTCTGGGGTTTCAAACCAGCAGCTATGGGAATTACACCACCGGTGTATCTATAATATGAGCCCCGATATCTCTTTGCCATATGAGGCTCATGAAGTAGGAACCGCTTTAAAAATGCAAGGGGCGTTGAGTGTGGTGATGAGAACCTCTTATCTATGCAGAGCCCAATTCGAGCTATTCGATCATCCAGTGGAATAGCCCATGCGAAGAATCCAGGTGCTATCTCCCTGCTGGCGAAGATCTCAGCATAAACGCCTTCTGAATCATAGTACCCCTCTACCTGTACGCAACTTAATAAGTTCCTCTTAACCCCCATGCCCGCCATCTCCGCCACTCCCGCCCTGACACCATCAGCCCCTATCACTACCTTTGCGCCTATCTCCTCCATTTTACCTTTTGTTTTTGTATCCACTATCTGTATCCTCAACTCTCCTCCTGACAGCTTTATTCCCACCACTTTACAGCCCGTGATTATCTCTGCGCCACTATTCATTGCCTCTTTCGCAAGAGCCCTATCAAAGTGGTCTCTCATTATTGCGTAAGCACTTTCCCGCGCTTCTAACTGCATGTCATAGTTAGGCGAGTGGATAATCGCTCCTTTTATCCTGTTCATTATGAAGGTCCTGACTTCCTTCAGTTCGCTCTCCTCTACTGCCCTCTTACTTATCAGTCCTGCGCAATGGACCGGTATGCCTATCTCCGGGTCCTTCTCGATGATTAACGTGGATGCTCCACCCTTAGCTGCATATTTTGCTGCCATGCAGCCCGAAGGTCCTGCTCCTACCACAACAACATCATACATCCCTTTTATATTTGAAGAGGTTTATAATCAAGATGTTGTACGTTACAGAGGGAGTATGAAGGAAGCGAAGAAGATAACGATAACAGGTAAAGTTCATGATGTAGGTTACAGGTTATTCCTGCTGACAGAGGCAGAGAGCCTGCTTATTGATTATTTTGATGCAAGAAATGCGCTTGTAAACGGTGAACAGCAATTGATTGTTCTCGTCCAGGGTCCCAAAGACAAGATTAATAGTTTTGTGGATTTTATACGCTCGAATTATCCGCCTGAAGCTTCCGTTCATAATGTTGTGGTAGAAGAATATACTGAAGAGGTAAGAAGCATTGATTCTTTCAGGCAGTCTTTTATGGTCTCGCAATTAGCAAAGATGGTCCAGATTGGTTTGGTGATGCTAAATAAGCAGGACCAGATGCTCGATAAACAGGACCAGATGCTAAATAAGCAAGACAAGATGCTTGATAAACAGGATATGACGATGAATGTGCTCCGGGAAGAGAGTGAGAAAATCAGAAATGTTATTAAAGAGAGGTTTGAAGAGGATGTAAAATGGCTCAAATCGGAGATTCTCGAGATAAGAATGACCCTTAATAAGATAAAAGAGAAAGTTGGAATAGTTTGAGGTGATGGAGATGAAAAAGGTAAGATCTAAACAGCCAAGGAAACAGAGGAAAGCGAGGTTTAAAGCGCCTCTGCACCTCCGCCATAAGTTCATGAGTGCGCCGCTCTCCAGAGAACTACGAGAGAAGTACAACAGAAGGAGTTTCCCGGTGCGGAAGGACGATACTGTGAGGATATTGAGGGGGGATGATAAGGGCACAGAGGGCAAAGTCAGGTCGGTAGATCTCAAGAGGGAGCGGATAACAGTTGAAGGTGTTATTATAGCGAGGGCAGACCTGTCAGAAGTACCTCGTCCCATACACCCTTCCAATGTGATGATAACGAAATTAGACCTGAAGGATGAGCGAAGAGCAGCAGCACTGGAGAGATAGATAACTCAAAACGCAGTTCCCATCACTTCTTCATGCAGCTTCTTCAACCTCTCCACTGCTGGATGTCTCGCTCCTAATTTCTTCTTTAAATTCGATATCGCGTATTCTATACTCGTCCTTCTTGTACCTTCTATCAGGCTGTCTGCATACGCTATTATCTTCTCTTCCATCGTCTCCGGCATGAGAGATATCGGGGGTAATCCCAACTGTTTAGCCTCTTCCGCTGTTATACCAGCACCCACATGCCTTTGAATTATCCTCACCAACCGGTCATCCAATCCCGATGCTTTCGCCATCTCACCACCCAAAAAGCCATGTTCCACGCCATGAGAACGAGCCCTGCCCATATCGTGAAGTAGAGCACCGGTAAAGATCAACTCCTCATCAATGTTTTTATTTTTATTCGCTGCGGCTATCTCCAATGCAAGCTCCGCAACTGCGATGCAATGCTTGATAACCCTTTCTTCACACCCTGCTGCCCTCAGTAACTTCACACACTCACTCCTTAATCTCCTCTTATCTGCTTCTTCCACTTCTCTATCTTCTCTATCTCGTCCTCTAACTCGCTTATCAAATCTCCATTATCAACGTATTCAAACTTCGAACCGCATTCATCACACCAGAAATCCCTCGCCGCTGCATCCTCAAACAGGATACGCTGGCATTTACACTGATAAAATACACCCCTTTTCTCTTCATCCAACTTGCTCCTGAGGTCTTTCAATTTCTTATCTGCTTCTTCCTCCATTATTCTCCTGACATTATGGTAATTAAAGCGCCACAGATAGGTCACCCAGCCACTGTTATCATCTCGCTCAGTCCTGTATTCTGCTATCCTGTTCTCGTATAGGGTATATAAAATCTTCCTGACCAGAGTGAGCTTTGTATCACTCAGCTTTGCAATCTCCTCGTCGGTTATCTCGCCCTCAGGAACGTTCATTATTATCTTCAGACCCTCCTCCCCTATCATCTTCCGGAAGTACTCTCTCACCACGTAATTGTCGGGCGCTAACATCCTTATCAATAATAAACATAAATTCTGATAAATTAAACTTTTCTGACATAGGGCTTCAAAGGAACTTTCGCCTTAGCTCGTCTGCCTTCTCTATCCCTATATCCACCATCTCTGATACTTTGTCCTCTTCCAGACCCTCTCTCCCATACTTCTGTATCCCTGATAAGGTACCATCTGTATTGGAAATTACCGTCAACCCGCTTACTGCTGCCCTTTCCTCGTTATAATTCGGGTCTACCAGAATTTCACCACCAATATCCACCATCGTCACAGCTACCGGTTTATCCTGCATCGGTATCATGTCTTCGCCCTTACCACTCAAGCCATATCTCTCTGCTGGTATATGTATATCCAGGAGGGAGGCAATGGCACCAAGCGCCGCGGCATCAACTAAATTACCGTCATTGTCCAGCACATGTATGTCAATGAAGACGATCCAGACCTTCTCACCTTCTTCTATACACAGCTTGCTGAGGTCAATTGCCTCGGAGCCTCGAATTCCTCGGTCCACTACCCTCGCCAGTTGCACACTGTCCTCATTTGGTGGTCCGGGTTCAAATTCGGGCGATGCTAATGGAACAAGCTCTGCATTTGTTATTATCACGCCTTTATCGGGTGAATCAGGGAAAGGCTCTCCCGGCTCAAGCTTTACACCCACCAGAACCTCAGTATTCCCTATCTTTACACGTGCAGAACCTTCTGCCCTCTTTATTATACCTTTCTCCACCTTTATCTCCCTGTAATCCTGGAAATCCCTACCATCTTCACGCTTACCTCTCCTCACAAGATTGTATGTGTAATCTCTCCTTACCTCATCCATAATCTCAAGTCCCATCTTTCTCTTATCCCCTCCTTTTACATCTCACTATATCGCTCTATCAACGCCGTTCGCTGTAATTCATATATCTGCTGGCAGGCGTTCATTGCGAGCTTTAAGCCTTTCTCAAATTCATCCTTCGTCATACGACCGTCCATCTGAAGCGCCGTAATCGTATTTCGCCGGGCAATCATTGCTATTGGCATGTCAGCTTCACCATAATTGTCCTCCACTGCATTCAAATCGAGTACAACCTCTCCATCTATCTTACCCACGGCAACTGAGGATACAAGGTCTTTCATTGGTATTCCCGCATCTGCGAGTGCGATTGAAGCGGCATTTATACCCGCAGTTCTCGTGCCTGCATCTGATTGCAGTATCTCCACATACACGTCTATCTCTGTCTTTGGGTAAAACTCCTTTATGATCACTGGTTCCAGTGCCTCTCTACTCACCTTGGATATCTCCACACTCCTCCTATCAGGCCCCGGTCTCTTACGCTCGTCAACAGAGAAGGGCGCCATATTGTACCTGTATTTGAGTACAGCCATCTTCGCATCCTGAGCATGTCGCGGATGCATCTCCCTCGGTCCATACACCGCAGCAATCACCTTGTTATCGCCCAATTCAAAATAACAGGATCCATCCGCCCTCTTCAGGACTCCTACCTCTATCTTTATCGGTCTGAGTTCGTCAAAACCTCTGCCATCCAGTCTCTTACCATCTTTTATAAGTTCTATACCTTCCTCTTTCATCTTTTTAACCCCTTCCCGTATCACCTATCCTGTGATAAGAATTCAGGAAATCTGCCACTCTATCCGTTAAACCAGACGTATGGGCTTCATGTGCAATCATCAATATCACCTCAGAAGCAAGATTCATATCTTCTTCCTTTCCCTTTATCCAGATACGACCGTTCTTAGCAACAAATATGAAACAATTACATTTCTCTTTCAACATCCTTATCATCGAGCCTTTCCTGCCTATAATCCGTGGCACTTTGGTATGCGGTATTGTTATCAACCGCCCGCCACCGCCCAGCTGGAAATCTTCCATCAATCCCAGGTCTATCCTCATCAACGCATCCGTATTCGTTACTTTCGCAACGATCAAATCATCAATATCGAGATATGTATGCATGGAGCCGAATTCAACTCTCTTCTTACCACCCGACGTGACCTCAGACATGTGCAGTCGTGCCTCGTAGGGTGAAGCGATATCAACAATCCAGTAGGGAAATGAGATCTCTGTTATCCTACCTATTACCACATCGCCTTTCGCAGGTTGGTATTTACCAACAAAAGGCACCACTTTTATCTCATCCTTATCGTCCACCACACCGTATCTCATTGCATAAACTTTACCTTCCTCGATATACGTCCCTTCTCCTGCACGGTTCACGTCCTCTGAGATGAAATCACCCGGAATTACCACTTTATACATCTTTTTCATCACTTCACAATCCGCGTTTCAACTTCTCCTCTCGTTATTGCACCCAGGAACGAGAGTGCTTCATCTTTCATACCTGCAGGGACTCGTAGTAGCGCTATGAAGGACCCATCATCCTGCCAGCCCTCCTTCACCACGCGATATTTCTTCTTTAGCTCATAGACCCTGCCTGTATATGCCGGTGGTATCTTCACTGCTATCTCATTCTCCTCTATCTTTATTGGTATTATCGCTCTTATCTGCTTCAGTGCTTCATTTACCAACTCATCTACACTCTTGAACGGATCAACGTGTACCTTTGCCTCCTTCAGTGCTATCTCTATCCTGGAAGGAGGGTGGGGGGTGTTGGTCTGTGGATTTATGGATATGCGGGCAATACGGTCTATTACCAGCCTCCGCTTCTCTTCAACCCTTCTTCGTCTCTGTTCTGTAGTCAGCTGCACTTCTCCTTCTTTTATTATCTTCATCGCTATCTCGCTCACATCAGTTGTGGAGAATACCTTCCTCAGGTCACTCTCTGTGGCTTTCTCACCTTTTGAAGCATCCTCAAATACCGATTCCACTGCTAACACTCCCTCCATATCCACTTCTGATCCACTCCTGACAGAGTCTACCTTCTCGGGATCAACAAGGACCTCAAAGAGCTTCTTGCCATGCTTATACCTCGCTATCACTGCCTTGTCCAAACTCACCATCTCTACTATTTCTCCTTATCTTCTTTTTTCTTCGTATTCTTCTCGTTCTTCTTCTTCACCTTCTTTATATACGGCTCTAATTCATCGGAACTCATAATTCTAAATCTCTTCTTCTCCAATTCCGCAAGACCCACATCCACTGTTGTCCTATCTATCTTACCTTCTGTTACCCTGTATAAAGTATCCAGACCGAGTATGATGGCATCCTCAAGAGTGATGTTCTCATCAT
>Ga0190304_1001351_pt1 | contig 10903 bp, 9 predicted proteins | sample 48700712_MG_FD_161670 | JGI IMG/M metagenome (GOLD analysis project Ga0190304, IMG submission 161670) | Hydrothermal vent sediment bacterial communities from Southern Trench, Guaymas Basin, Mexico - 4870-07-1--2_MG | ecosystem: Environmental > Aquatic > Marine > Hydrothermal vents > Sediment ... | reverse complement strand
ATACTTCAATCGTTTTCTGCATGCCTTTCACAAGATTACCTCTGCCTCTTCTCCATCTGAACACAACTTTTCCACTCTTGTCGTCCACAATCACGATTTCCACTGAGTATGGCACTTTCAGTCGTTCCAATACCTCCTTCACTTCCTCTTCAATTCTCTTCTCCTCACCCATTTTTCAATCACCTCCCCTAATTTTAGGTCTTGCCCAATACTCGCCCCAATCAGATTGTCAGGAAATACAAGACAGATGCAAGTCCATGCGAGAAGGAAGAGAGTGAATGCAAATCCGAAGGAATGCTGAAGAAAGAGTATAATGCTCTTGAATCCGATGATGAATGCAAGCGTCAGTATCGTTATCGCTCTCATACTCTCTTCTCTCATCTCACCCTCACCAACGACAAGAAAACTCCAATAGCCATCGCAACAATCATCACCAACGCAAGGTATGGTAGAAATGAGGTGAGTGTTGGAATGATTGTTGAGGTATTTGCAAGTGATGTATTCGCTTGTGGCTCTACTGGAATTTCGCTCCATGCTATTGAGAGTGTAAACACTCCTACCACTACAAACATCAAAATCAAAATTGCAGAAACAAAGCCAATTCCTTTCATATTCCACCACCTCCTTCTCTCCACTCACTCCAGAAATCCTCTTCCCACTTTGGCTTTTTCCTGATTGTTGATGTGAGCATTCTCAACACTTCCACGAGCATCAAAGCAAAGGTGAAGAAGAATGCAAACAATAAAAGGTAGGAGAGTGGCGAGGCATAGTAGATGCTGTATTTGTAGGTGAATGCTGTGAAGAGGAGGGTGAAGATTGAGGCAATAATTCTTGTTGTGGAAGTTGTTGCAAACACTACTACAAGTAGTGAGAATGTGATGAGGAGTAGTGCAAGGAAGAATGAGAATGGTGGAAGTGTTCTTGCCTCATCTCTCACATAATCAGATGCGTTGAAGGAGTTTGCGATTTTGATGATGTGCAACTCATTCTCATTCACATCTGTTAGCAAATATTCGCCACTCACAGCACTCACAGCACTCAACACTTCAACACCATCCACAGACACATCCACAAGTGCATCAGGATTTGTGCAACTCCATTTCCACAGAATATAATTTGCACCAATCTCTTTCTCAATTGTCAGGAAGTTTGTAATTACTGCGAAAATTCCACTCACTTCTTCTTCGACAATTGCAACTGGCTCAGGCTCTGTGTATTTGCGGACAAGCACTTTGTTTGGGTAGTTTGGTGTTGTGTAGCCGTAGTTGTTGTAGAGGTCGGAGATTTCCTCCTCGCTCAAAGTCCTGTTGTAGATGCGGATTTCGTCGACGGTGCCGTTGAAATAGCTAATGGAATACCTACCTACAAATAAAGATAAAGGTCTATTTGTTAAAATCCCTCCTGTTGCTTCTTGGCTCTGCTTTATTCCATTAACCCACATCATTAATTTATCTCCATCAAATACCGCCGCAACATGAGTCCATTTACCTGTGATTTCCGTTAGAGTCACATCTGAGGCTATTCTTTTACTATTACCTACTCCCTCACGCACATAGAATGTTAAACGATTGAGTTGAGACTCTCCACATAGCAAATAACCACCATAACCATCGTATTTTGCCACTATTCCCTCAAATGTTCCCGTCCCTGCCCCTTTTCTAAATATCCAAGCTGAGATTGTTAGTGTAGCAGGGTTCAAACTCTCCGAATCAGGCGCTTCTATAAAATCATCCACCCCATCAAAGCTCAAAGCCTTGCCGAATTTTCCATCAATCCACTGTGGTGGTGTGTTACCATCATTATTTGTTGTATTAGCATCATACAAAGTTCCATCGTTTCCCTCACCAGAAGTATCATGAGCAATATTTCCTCCCCCCTCATCAAAATGCCATGCTCCGACAACTCCATCAATTACTCTGATGAATGTTGCATTCACATCACTCACATCACTTGCATTTTCATTTCCATAATACATGAAAATCTTTGTTCCTTCCGTGACTTCTGAAACATTCACCCATATCTTTGCTGACTGATTGGTGGAATTCCAAACCTCAATCCAGTGACTGAGCAGAGTTTCATCATCACTTGCAACAAATCTAATATCACTTCCATCCTCCTGTGTGTGTGAGAAGTTGAAATTTGTGCTGTTGAGTTCCACTAAAATCTGATAATCAGTGAGAGTCCCATTCACATTTGTGATGGTGATTTCTCTCCTATACTTCCAATTCACATTCCACCAAGATGCCGATGCAACTGATGTCAGGAAGAGGAGACAAATCGCAGCAGAGGCAAAAATCAAAACTTTTCTCACCTAACATCACCTCCTCGCCTTGATTATGGTGTAGAGAGTGCCTGCAATTGAAATCACCAGCAAAATGTAGGCGATGTGCTGTGCTGAAGGTGGGAGCATCACAATCAATACGCTTCCTGAAATCAATCCAGCAATTGACGGAAGCATCACATCCTCCTGCCTAATCCAGTATGCAAGGAAAATTCCTCCGAAAAACATCGCCCAGAACATATCAGTGAGAAGTGAAGTATAAACGCTTGGAATGGTCTCTCCTAACTTTGAGATGTTCAGAAGGTTTCCGCCTTGCATGAGGTTATTGAATTGTGTCGTGAAGTTCTTTTTCTCTAATTCTGTCTCCTTACTGCAAACAAATTCCACAACACCTGTGCAATTTCCATCACCATCACACACTTTAATGTAGTAGGTTTTATTTGGTTGGAGGAAGGTTGCTGTGAGTGTGTATGTCCCACTTCCGTGATGTTCATAACTGTAAGCAAATCTCTCTGGTGAAGTTCCTATGAAAATGTAGCCACACTTCTCTGTGTAGTAGAAGGTAACTTTCAGTGTGGAAGGAGGTTTGTAAATCACCTCAATTGGTGGAATTTCTTCCTCTTCTCCTATCAAAATGGAAGGCTCTGGAGATGAATACTTACGAACTCTAACATTATCAACCCAGAGATAAGTATTTCCATGGTCGCTGTATGAGCAACTACCTGATTGGTGAATGTAGAAGAGAAGTGTTACACTTCCATCACTTACGTTGGCGATTGCCTCAACACTTCCTGTTCTTGTCTCTCCTTTACCAACGGAAGGATTGCTTCCGCTAATCACTGTTTTATCAACTTCCCCACCATCTTCCAACACTTTCCATCCAACAATCTCTGGCCATTTATTAGCATAGGTTTTCCAATCATAAGCAAAAGCCAGAGTTGTTGTAGTGTAAGTTCCAATACTGTGAGAAGCTTCAACATTATAGCATTTATACACTCGTAACCTCATTTGATAGTTGTCTGCTATAACTTCACCATCATCATCTCCCCATTCGCTTACTGACCAGTCAGAAATATCGTTGTCGCTGAAATCATCAAAAAACTCAAACACAGTATCGCTATCACTCTCACTCACCGCCTCTGAATTGTTATAGTAAAGGTAGATTGTCTTCTCACCAGCAGGAATTGAGGTTACATTCACCCAAACCTTTGCACTTTCATTCACGCAGTCCCACTCTTCAATCCAATAACTTAACTTTGTTGCATCATCCTCATCCACAAACCTTATATCACTTCCATCTGGATTGGCTTTGGAGAAGTTAAAGTTTGTGCTATTCAACTGAACAAGGATTTGATAGTCAGTTAAGGCATTATCACTCTGAATTGTTATAGGTCTCCGATACTTCCAACTTTCATTCCACCATGCAAGTGCTGGAGATGTGAGAAGGAGAGTGAATGCTAAAGCAATTCCAAGAATGCAAATTCCTTTCCATCGCCATTTCCTTTCTCTCTCCACCATTTCCACTCACTCCATATACTTCACACTCCTTCCACTCAAGAATTGGATTATTGCCCATGCATACACCACATACACTACTCCTTGCAGTAACAAGGCAATCTCTGAAGGCACTCCTAACACTGAAGTGAGTGGAATATAGATGGCAACAATTGCAACGAGCATATTCAGAAACATGGTGAGTGCTTTGAGCAGCATATCAGTTGCGAGCATAACTTTGTCAAAGATTGATTGTGATGCTGTCTGATTTTCTACTTCTTGCAAATTCCACTCTGCTGGTGTTTGGACTGCTGATGCATCTACATAATCAATAGGAAAGATGTGAAGAGAGGAGACAAAGCCAATTGTTGCTTCCAAGCATATCAGAAAGAGCAAAATATCATATGCTCTCATCTCACACTCCCACCTCCTTCTCTCTCTTGCTCATGTATGCCAAAATTCCCAAACATAGAGCAATTATGATAATGCTAATGTTTGGAAGCCAGCCGATGTATGCAAATATCAAAGACACCATAGGAATTGCTACATACCCAAATTTCACTGTGGTGAAGGAGAACATGGCGGTCAGGAAGAGAATGATAGCGATTGCAATCCATGTGCAGTATGTTCTTGAAATGCCTAAATCCAAGAACCAAGCAATTCTCAATATTCTGCTCCTCCCCATCTCTCCAAATCGTGAGTGATATGCTGAATAACCCCACATATACTCCTCTCCCGCCTTGTATGGCACTGTATAACTCACAGATATGTTTGAGGTGTTGGTGAAATTCTGTGAGTAGAGGAGAGTGGTGGAGTTATACACGAAGAAGGTGAGATTTTGTGTTTGATTGAGAGCGTCACTATACACAAGTGAGAGATTAATTTCTTCTTCATCAATAATTTCATAACTCAAGTTGAAGGTGATGTAATCCTCTGATGAAACAATTGAGGATGTTACTGGCGTCAATATCACGGTGTAGTGGTCTGCTTTTGGATAAATCCTGATTGTCTTGTTAATTCCTAAACTCTCATTTCTGAAATTCACTTCATACTCCACATTCTCCATCATCACAAAGGTTATTGCCCCTCTGCTGTCAGTTGTGCCATTCAGAGTTTGATTTGTGAAGTAGGATATGCTTTCATTCCTTATTCCAAGCAAAGCCAAGAGCCAATCCCAAGCACCTGTTGTCGTTGAAATTGGTGTTGCCTCCACATAGATGTTTGCGAGAGGATTGCCAAACATATCAACACAGGCAAACTCAACTTGATGGGGCGGATATGAAATGCCAACACCCTGCTCCGCTGGTGTTATCCCCTCCTCAAGTGGCGTGAGATAAAACACCTTCTCCATATCTCTATATACATATACATACTCAATTGTGGAGTAGTAGTTGTCAGCACCAACTTCCACTTTATGAATACCATACTCAACACTGAAATTCAATTTACCTATTGTTGTTTCCTTTACTTGCTCTCCATCATTCAAAGATGCCTTGAAATTGTAGATTGTTGAGTGTGTTCCAGCATCTCTCGCTTTGATTGTGAGGTTGTAAATCTCCCACATGAGAATATACACATACTCAATCTCTCCACTTGATAAATTCACTTCATAGGTTTGAGAGGGTTTGAATTTCACACGAGTTGCATTTAGGTAATATGTGCCTGGTGTCAAATTCTCAAATGCAAAGTATCCCATGCTATTTGTTGTTGTGCTTGCATTCCAAGTATCATTCCAGATATTCACAGTTGCATAGGAGACATTCTGCCTGAAGGGATATGTCTGCGTCAAACCGACAATTGCAGGCGGAGTGACATTAATATGAGATGCATTGGGAAGGAGGAAAAGGTTAATCTCATACCGCCCATTCCGAAGCGGTGTGAATGAGAAGTTATTATGTGTGTAATTTGTTTTTGAGGCATTTACCTGAATTTCGTAATCAACTGCAAGGTCTTTGATTTGGTATGATGCATTCACAGCATCAGAAGTGGTGTTTTTGCATTCAATATATTCCTGACAATAGGAGACAAACACAGAGGGCAATATCTCCTCGCTCTCTGCATCATAAGTTTTACCCTCAATAAAAACTCCTTCTGCAACTTGGAAGGTGTCATAGGCGAGCAAAATCTCTGATGATGAACTTCTCTTTAATGATGCAATATAAAGTTTTGGGTCGTAATCATTCAATTCCACCTCAATCTCCCCATCTGCTTTTAGGAGTTGCTGTCTGAAAACCTCCTCACCATATACACTCTCAATCACAAGGAAGTATTTGTGATTTGAGAAGTCAGGATTTGCAATATGGTAAGTGATTTTGGCAGTTTCAAGTGGTGTATAAACATCTCTCTCAACATTCACGCTACATCCTGACACAGCATCATAATAGACGAACCAACTTGTGCTTAATGTCGCTCCATCTTTTTGTAACTCAACAAGGTATGTGTCGTATGTGAGATTAGTAACATTATAACCAAATCTGTTCACCCTTGAAGTCAGATTTCTTATACTGACAATTTCTCCACTTCCCATGTGTTTTACCACAAAAGTGTATATGTGATTTGAGAGTGAGTATTCAGGAAGGTGAGTGTGAGAGATAATACAGGCAATATCAAAACTATTATAGGAATTAGGAATATCATGTGGCATATCAATAGCAAATGGTGTTAATGTGAATGTATCATGATATGCTCTGAAGTCATAACCTGCTGTCAGCTCTATGCGTGTGATTCTGCTGCCATATGTTATTGATTTGCTTGAAAACTTACTTCCATCTCTGTAACAGACAACACTATTTTTTGTTAGATAGCATTCAAGTAAGTAGTTATGGTCAGGATGCTCACTTTCCACATAAATGGAACTGCCATCTGAAAACCTTAAAGTCATCCTTCCATAATAACTCTGAAAGATTATTGTATCTGCCACATATGTTACATCTTCGCCTGCAACACTATCTTCAGTGTCAATATAGATATACTGGTCATTTGTGCTTACATGTGTGTAAAGATATTTGTTTGAGGTTCCAAATATTGTTACATCCATCGCACTTGTTTTTTTCCATTCCATACATGGATATTCACTATCACAGCAAACATCACAATACATGCAGTCGGAAATATTTCCTCCATTATGCCAGTTCCAGTAATCTCCCTTACATTTTCTCAAACTGACTTTATCTCCTCCTAATACTCCTTCTGTGCTTATTACGAGAATGAGGAAGGAAGTTAAAGTTAGGAGCAGAAATCTTCTCACCACTCTTCCTCCTCACCTCCTTGTTGGTAGTAAGTGTATTTATGCCTCTTCACAATATACTTGAAGAGCCATACAAACATCGTGAAAATAAAAATGAGTGGGAGGTAGAAGAAAACATTTACCAAGTTTGGCACAACTGTAAGTGCTTGTGCAAATGGTGATGTTTCACCGATGCCAACTACATTTGTAAGAGGTGGTAGAATTCCACACATCACTGAACCTACAAGGAAGAAGAAGATGATTGCAAATACGATATTTAGCATCACAACAAAAATTGCAGTCCCCATACCCATTCCTTCTTCATCATCCATTCATCACACCACCTCTCCGCTCCTCTTCTCAATTGCCCTTTTGATGAGCCATACCAGCAGAGCGATAAAAGCGAAGAAAGGAAATGCATACCACGCCCTGAAGAGCCAATTCATCGCTTGTGTTTGAGCATTTGTCCATGATGTCGCATCTGCAATTGTTGGAACAACATCCTTAATATTCTGCACAATCGGTGAGATGAAGATGTAGGCAAATGCTACCATGAACACCAAAATCACAAATACTGCAATCTCACCTGCCTGCCCTTTGTTGTTCAGCATTTGCCCTCCTCACCTGTGCTAACTCATGCACACTTCTCACCTTCTCCATATCCCCTTCTCTTCCCTCTTCGCTCACACTTTTTACCTCCTCCCCAACCTCTGATATTTCCTCGCTGTAAATACTTTGATATAGGAAGGACGAGGCAAAGTCAAGTGCCTGCCTCTCTAAATCTGTGAGGTCAGGTCGTTGAGCGAGATTTTGCAGAATGGCGAAATACATCACAATTCCATCTCGTTCAGGAATTTCCATTTTCACATTTCATCACCTCCTCAATACTCCTTTCAGCAACTCTTCAGGAGTGGCTATTGGAGTGATTTTGAGGAATTTGCTTGCAACTCCCTCCTCAAGCATTCTTCTGAACTCAAACTCCTTCCCCCTTTTCCTCTTCCACTTCGGATATTCTGCTCTTGAAGTGAGAGAGAAGAATGCTGAACTTATACTTTTTCCTCCTCTACTTGCCTTACTCACACTCCTTGAGAACTTTGAAAACTCACTTCTGCTTACACTCCCTCTTGACATCTGTGAAACAACTGAAGAGGTTGATGAGAATACTGAAAACACAGAGGAGGAGATTGATGTGAATGGTGATGTTGATTTTCTTGTTGATGTTGAGCGAGAAACTGAAGGACTTGGAGTGGTAGATATTACAGAACTCATAACACTTCTGCTTACTCCTCTGCTTACACTCCTACTTACCAATCCCGAACTCCTTACAGCATTTGAAAGTGAGGTGAAGGCACTCCTTACTGCTGGTGATGTTGTATAGAAAGAGGAAATGAATGGCGATTTCACCGCAAACACTGATGCTGAAATTGCGGTTGATTTTCCTGCTACTCCAAGCGAAGGTCTCATCAACTCTTTCATACCCACACCTTCAAATGCTCCGAGTTCAACTTTCACCCCCCCTTGCTTCTGTGCCTCCTCCCACATCTTTCTCGCTCTCTCTGCAATATCCTTTCCCCAACTCTCAATCCATTTGTTCAATCTAAATTCCAACTCTGCTGCCTTTCTTGCCTTGCCGAGCATTCTCAATCTCTCCGCTGTTGCTTTTCCTGCGAAGAAGTAGTCAAAGATGTCCTTAACTCTTCCTGCATGTGCAGGTGCTATGTATCCTCGCACCTCACCAAACTTCACTGGCTTTGCCCTTAATTCCACTGCTCCACTGAACTTTCTTAACGCTTGCTCTGAAAGTGTTGTTGTCCAAATCTTCTCTTTTGTCTTAATGAGTTTTCCTGTTTTGAAGCCATAGGCAAGGTATCCTCCCTCCCTTGCAAGAATTCCTCCCTCTAATGAGATTTCGCCAAATCCTATTGGATGGATGTCAAATAACTTCTCTCCTGATGACTTTACGATAACGCTCTCACCTTCCACCTTCACCACTTCTCTTCCTGCCTTCTTGTTTATCGCCTCAGCAACTCTCCTTGCAAATTCAGCAGGATTTCTCACTTGCACATCAATATCTCGTGGTGTGCGTGGGAGTGCCTTCACCCCAAATTGCCTTCCAATCGCCTCCTGCATCACACTGCCATATACTCTTGCCTTTGCCCTCTTCAATTCCTTGATTACGACATCACCTGTTCCAGCAGGAAGGTTATGCTCTTTCTCCACGACATCCCTTATAACATCTCCTAACTCACGAGGTTTTGCCCTAACGCCCTTAATGATTTGCTGTGATTTTATGCCCCACTCAATCTTTCCAAGTTCAAATGGTGCTTTTCTTTGCATGTATTCAAGTGCAATTCCTCGCTCAAATGGTGTTTGTGGTGTATATGCTTCCATACTCAAAACTTCTCCTCTCCATTTTGGCATTCCAAGTGATATTGGCTTGAATGCTCCACTTCCCCTCTCTGTCAATCTCAATAGTTCAGATGCTTTACTCACAGAAATAACCTTTGGCTTCACAGGAGTTCTTGGAATGAGTTTATGAAGCAGTGTTGGTCTTCCAACATAAAACTCTCTGATTGGCACTTTCACATAAGCGAATCCACCACCAACTGCTGGAACTTTGAACACTGTGTATTTTGGAAACAGTCGTGAGGAAATCTTTTCAACAAGAGTTGCATCATGCGGAATTACTGCCTCAACTTGCACTCTTCCTTTCCACCTAATCTTTGCTAATGCCTCTGGTGAGATGTATGCATGAATTCTCGGTGCTTTCCTCTCAACGAAACTCTTTAGTGAAGCAAACTTCTTTATCTGAAATCCTCTTGCACCTCTTTCTCTGATTGCTTTCATCACTTCTTCTGGAAGTTTCATTCTCTCTGCAAACTTTGGCAACTTCACTCCTCTCACTTTAATCTTGTATAGTGTTGGTGCTTTGCCCTCTGCAATAATCTTTTTCCTCAAAAGTCCAATCTCTACTCCTCTTATTTTGAGGAAGCGAGGATATGCCTTCGGTGCAACATACAAGCCCTTTGTTGGTGATGAACCTTCAAGCACCTCTGTAACTGATTTGAATGGGCTTTCTGATGCATGCCATACCTCTCCTTTTCTGAAGTATCTCAAGAGCCTTTCAGGTGTTGCTACATTTGGACGAAGCATAATCTCTGCTGGTCCTCTTGTTGTTTCTGTTGTGATGGCAATCTCTTCAGGATGCACAAATCTTGGATAAAACACTTTCCTTACCGCTTTACTCACAAAAGGAGGCTCTGCAAAACTCACGAGAGGTTTAAAAGTTGCTTCACCATGCAATCTCTTTATCTCAATTCCAAGTGATGCAATTTTCCCTCTCGGAAATTCTGCAACACTTATTGTTGGTCTCACAGGTAACTTCTTGTAGGCATAAGGAGCAAGTATTGTTGTTGCAGTTTCAGCACCAAACTCGTAAGGACGCTTTTTAATGTATTCTCCAGTTTCAATAAATTCCTTCTTTAGTCCTGAAGGTGTTGCAATTCCCTTAAATCCCATCCTCAAAATAGGAATGCCTGTGAGTGCAATAGGTGTTCTTAACAATCCGCCAACAACTCCTCTCTTCACCTGCTCTGCTGGTGAAAGGGGTGCTGGCTTTATCTCTTCAATTTTCTGTCTGTATGTTGTTATCTCAAATCCTCGGTCTGTTGGTCTTCTTACACTCCATTCTCTTATTCCTTCAGTTTTCGCAAACTTCTCTGGAGCAACCTTTGCAAGAACAGGTTGCACAACAACACTCTCATACTTCCTCTCCGCCCTCTCTGCAAGTTTTGATGCAAATCCTGTGATATAACGAATACCCATAAACACCTTCTGTGGTGTTGGCACTTGCAACTTTCCAGTGTAATACCACACAGGCACTCCCTCTCTCCTTAACTCTC
>Ga0190304_1001350_pt1 | contig 10906 bp, 9 predicted proteins | sample 48700712_MG_FD_161670 | JGI IMG/M metagenome (GOLD analysis project Ga0190304, IMG submission 161670) | Hydrothermal vent sediment bacterial communities from Southern Trench, Guaymas Basin, Mexico - 4870-07-1--2_MG | ecosystem: Environmental > Aquatic > Marine > Hydrothermal vents > Sediment ... | reverse complement strand
ATAGATGGAAAGACCAGGACGATAAAAGTCATGAAAAATTTAAAATAGTGGCTGAGCATGTGGAATTTAAACCTCTTTTTTCAAAGAATGGACAAAATGAAAAGGAGGAGGAAAAGGAACTGCTTGAAGCAATTTAACATGAAATAAAAAGTAGAATAAGGGGTAAATTGGGAGAGAGCTGAAAAGGCTCTCTCCATTATCCTGTTTATACAGTATTAAAATAAAAATTATATAAGTTATAAATCTATATTTATCATCTTTTTTCGCAATTATTATCTCGATCTTTTGAAGGATTCATATTAGACTATAGTAAAAACGTGGAGATGGTAATTGAAGAAAAAAAAGTTAAGTCATGTGGAACTGGAAGCAGCTGTAAACGGTATCCGAAAAAAATATAATGATCTTATTGTAGAATACATGAAGCCTCAAATAATTAAAGACTCCTTTGAGGATCGCTATATTGGTGCCCTGCGGGCAAGAGTTGATTTGGGTAATTTTATATATTCAGAAATCTTACTTGTAAGTAATCTCATTAAACATGAAAAAGAAAAGCTTCAGCAAATTGAGTTAGATAAACAAAAACAGCTTCATTCTCTAAAAAATCAGAAAGAAAATAAAAATAAAAGTATTGCAGACAGGGTTGTTGAGGCAAATAGGGATAGAATTAGAAAATATCAGGGAATTGGGCTGGATGATTCGGATGCATTTGAAATAAATAGATTATATGGTGCAGTAAAATTTTTTGAACAGAGTTATTGGCCATTTATTGAAAAAATATTGCGTAGAATTTATCCATCAAGGTATTCCGGTCCAAGGATGGGTATGGAAAACAGGTTGTTTGAAATAACAATAACCGGAACTGACGGCTTTCCTCCCGGTCTAATAAAACTCAGGACAATTCTTAACCGCAAACCAAGGGAGTATTCTTCCCTTGAAAGGGAGACTCAACGTTGTATTCTGGATGTTTCTTTCCTTCTGCATGATATTAGCGATGAACTTCCGGGCTTTAAGGAAGAAGGCTTACTAAGGGATGGTGAGCAGAAAGTACTGGATGAAACAATAGTATATGTGCATAATGTACTTGAGGATTTTAGATTAATGGATCTAAAGGAATCAAAATTAAAGGAGAATAATTATGGGCGCTGAGATAAATATAACAATGGAGAATTTTGAAGCTGAGGTAAAAAATTCTGATATACCAGTTATAATTGATTTTTGGGCAGAATGGTGTGTTCCCTGTAAGATGGTTGGTCCTGTTCTGGAAGAAATATCCGAAGAGTATAAAGGCAAATTAAAAGTAGCAAAAGTAAATGTAGATGAGGCTGGTGAGTTGGCTTCGGAATATAGTGTCATAAGTATTCCTACTTTGATGGTTTTTAATAAAGGTGAAATGGTAAAACAGCAGGTAGGGGCTGTTTCCAGGCAGGTTATTGAAGGGATGTTTAAGGATCTTATTTAGGGTACATAAACTTCATTAGAATTTATTTCACCAAAACTGGATGTGCTGGTTGGTACTATATGCCAGTCTACAGCCTTGTTAGTGTCTGAAAAAACTGAATTTCGACAGATAGATCTGGTAGCAGTGGAATCTTCCGGATTAATAGCATCTTCGGGGCTAATAAGATCACCATTTGCTGCCCATCCTTCCAGTTCAACCAGTCTGTCAGCTTTATTCATAGTGGAAGTTGAACCAAAACCTCTGTATTTATCATCAGAGGCTGAGGTTCTGTTACTGTAAATTAGTCCGTCAATCAGAATTCCCATTGGGTTTGAGAATACTGTTATAGTTCCATTGTTACCGGATAATCCTGAGCCACCTTCTACCCATATATCCCAGGCATTGGAGTTTGAGTTAAGTCCTCCGGAAGTATCTTTGGAAACAGTTTCATCAATTTCTTCGGCAATTCCCTGGGGTTTAAAGTGGATAATAATATATTCATCTTTTTGTACATCTATAGGAGGCAATACTTTTTTCTGCTTCCATATAGTGTCAATACCTTCGTATATACACATTCCTGCAGTATTCCCATCGGATAATACCTTTAATTCAACTTTATCCGGGTTTGTACTGGAACCCTGACAGGTAAATTCATTGATTGTGATATCCGGCAGATTCGAATTGTAACCATAAAAATTTGAAAGTACGGTAAGGCTGTTACCAGCAATGTCACTTACAGATATTTCAATTTTATATATATATCCCGGTTCAAGCGAATTGGTAAACTGAATATTAAGCCTGGTATTTTGTATATCAAGAGCTGAAATATCCAAATTGGGATTAAAATATAAATAATCGATTTTTTGGCTGATTTCTTCAGAAAATTGCAGTTCGAGAGTATCCGGAGACCGTGTTCCCATACTTATAAATACTGGAGCCTGAATGTCCCGTTCAGTAAACTGTCTGAAATCTTCCAGCGGACCGCAGCCTAAAAAAAAAGTAGAAACTAAAAATAATGTGAACAACTTAAAACTTGTCATAATAACGTCCTTTCTCCTATAAACATTGAACAAAAATATTGTTTCCCTCTTCTTAGTAGTAGCAAAAAGTGGATTTTGATTTCTATTTATTGAAAAAAAATAAAAAAAGTGATAATCTTTTTAAAATTGCAAAGAGTAAAGAAATATAATTGTGTATTTCTATAGCTATAAAGCTGATATTAAAAATATGGCTGATTTAAAAAGGGAACAAATATGTGTGGAATTGTTGGCTACTGTGGTCCAAAAAAAGCAGCAGATGTTTTACTTGAAGGTTTGAAGAGACTTGAGTACCGGGGATATGATTCTGCAGGTATATGTGTAAGTACACAGGGAAATTTAAAGACAATAAAACGTAAAGGGAAAATTAAAGATTTAAGGGGAATTGTTCCTGCTAATCTTAAGGGGCATACAGGTATAGGTCATACCCGCTGGGCAACCCATGGTGAAGTTACAGATGAAAATGCCCATCCTCATAGTGATGACAGCGGTAATATTGTTCTTGTTCATAATGGTATTATAGAGAATTATCAGCTTATAAAAAACAGATTAGTGGCTGAAGGGCATGTTTTTAAATCAGAGACAGATTCGGAAGTTATTGCTCATCTAATAGCTACTCTGTACAAGGGCGATCTTGAAGCTGCTGTAAGAGAGACTGTTTTTCTACTGAAGGGTACCTATGGGCTGGCTGTTATGCACAGGGATATGCCTGATAAGATTGTAGGTGTACGAAATGGTTCTCCACTTGTTCTGGGTTTGGGTAATGGTGAGATGTTTTTAGCCTCTGATGTTACAGCAATATTAGCTCATACAAAGCAGGTTATATATCTGGAAGATAAGGAAATTGTTGTTATTACAGCTGACAGTTATAAAACTTATGATTTTCATGAACAGGAAATTCAGAAAAACATAGAAAATATAGGATGGGATCTGGAGCAGATAGAAAAAGACGGTTATGAATTTTTTATGGAGAAGGAAATTAATGAACAACCGGATTCTATTCTGCGTGCATTAGTTGGCCGTATTGATGTTGAAGGAGCTACAGGACATCTTGGTGGTTTAAATATGACTCCTGCCGAGTTAATTAATATAAAACGTATACAAATAGTTGCAGCAGGTACTTCATTCTATGCAGGAATGGTTGGAGCATATTTACTTGAAAGTATTGCAAGAATACCTGCATCTACAGAACTTTCATCGGAAGTGCGATATAAAAACCCGGTTGTACAGGCTGATACTTTGTACTTTGTAGTCTCACAATCAGGAGAAACTGCAGATACATTGTATGCAATGCGGGAACTTCAGAGGAAGGGTGGACGAGTTCTCGGTATTTGTAATGTTGTTGGCTCAACAATTCCAAGGGAATCAAATGGTGGTGTTTATATACATTCGGGTCCGGAGATTGCAGTTGCTTCTACCAAAGCTTTTACTTCTCAAATTACTGTTTTTTATATTCTAACTTTAATTCTTGCCAGAATGCGGCATTTATCCTATGAAGACGGTTTAAGCCTTGTTTCAGGTCTTGAGAGTGTTCCTGATAAAATTAGGGAAATACTTGCAGATACTGAGGGTATTAAACAAATTGCCAAAGCTTATTCAAAATATGAAAATTTTCTTTTTCTGGGACGGGGATTAAACTATTCGGTTGCCATGGAAGGAGCTCTTAAGCTAAAAGAAATATCTTATGTACATGCAGAGGGTTACAGCTCTGCAGAGATCAAGCATGGACCAATTGCACTAATAAATGAAAATACTCCCAGCCTTTTTTTGGTTCCTGATGATGATTTAAGAGATAAGGTGATAAATAACATTAAAGAAGTAAAAGCAAGGAAAGGGAAGGTTATTGCTATTGCTGTAAAGGGAGACAGTGAGATAGAAAATATTGTGGATGATGTTATCTGGATTCCTAAAGCTCATACTCTTATGTATCCTTATCTTATGGTAATTCCATTGCAGTTGTTTGCATTTTATACTGCACTGGAACTTAAAAGGGATGTAGATCAGCCCAGGAATTTGGCAAAAAGTGTAACAGTGGAATAAAAGGTGATAACCTATGAACAGGATTTTGTTTAAGTGGCTGATATTCCAATTTATATTTGTATCTTTTTTTACCTTTGGTGGAGAAGGGGATGTTGGAATTCTTGTTAAGGGACCGGAGAAAGAAAAGGGGTTTCCCTATCTTTATCCTAATGCTCTGGAAACCTGGTCGGGTATGTACCGCTATCTGGAATCTGATATTAAGGTTTATTTTACCAGGGGGTTTATTCTCCGGCCTGCTGAATGGGAAAAGCATTCCTGCGGGAAAATAAGCGGTTTTCTACCCGGAAGTACAGTATTTTTCTATGCGGATACATCATGGTCTTTACTTTTCCGTTTTTCTTTTAATGAGAACGATTCTGTTAAAGTCCCTATAGTTCTTTCTCCTGAGGAGCAGTGTCTTTTTATTGAAAAATTTATATCCAGGTTGAAGTACTTTCTTAGAGATTCCAATGTCATGGATCCTCCGCTTCTTCCTGCAATTTTGGAATTCCCATAGTTTATATTTTGTCGTTCACAGACTTTACTCTTATAAACTTTCAGATTGACAATACATCATCCCGGAGGTAGAGTATCACCTCAAGGAGTGTAGCATGGGGAAACTTTGGCAGAAAGATTATTCTTTAAACAAACTAATGGAAGAATTTACAGTGGGAAGAGATTTTGAGCTTGATCAGAATTTAGTAATTTCAGACTGTCTGGCAAGTGCTGCCCATGGTAAAATGCTGAATAGTATTGGAATATTAAATGATGATGAATTAGAATCTATTCTAAAAGGTCTTAAAGAGATAGTTAATTTATCCATCAGAAATTGTTTTACGATTACATTAAGTGATGAAGACTGTCATACCGCTATTGAGAATTATCTTGTATCTACCATTGGTGAAGCAGGTAAGAAAATACATACCGGAAGATCCCGAAACGATCAGATTATTACTGCACTTCGTATTTATTCAAGGGATTTTCTCTTTACATTTATAAAAGAAGCTGCTTCCCTTTCAACTATCCTGTCTAATTTTGCTAAGAAATATGAAATAACTCCTATGCCGGGGCGTACTCACATGCAGATAGCTATGCCTTCATCTGTTGGCCTTTGGGCAGGAGCCTTTGCAGAGGAAATCACAGACTCCCTGAGTATTACCCGTTCTATACTTGAAATTATTGATCAAAATCCCCTTGGCTCTGCTGCAAGTTATGGTGTACCTATAAATTTGGATAGAGAAATGACTGCCTCTCTTATGGGCTTTAGTAAGGTTCAGAATAATGTTTTGTATGTTAATAATTCCAGAGGAAAATTTGAATCAATTATAATAGATTCTCTTGACCAGATTGTACTAACTCTTAGTAAAATAGCTCAGGATTTAATTTTGTTTTCATTACCGGAATTTGGGTATTTTAGTCTTCCTGAAGAGTTATGCTCCGGTTCAAGTATAATGCCCCAGAAAAAAAATCCTGATGGTCTGGAGCTGCTAAGGGCAAAATCGGCTTCACTTTCTGCATATAGCCTGCAGATTAAAAATATAATCAGATCCCTTCCCACGGGATATAACAGAGACTTCCAGGAAGTAAAGGAACCATTTATTAAGGGTATTAAACTGGCGCTTCAAAGTGTTCGAATTATGCAGCTTACAGTTTCTAAATTAGTAGTCAATACCGATAACCTTGAAAAAGCATTTACACCGGAGATATTTGCCACTGATGAAGCTCTAAAAATGGTTTTATCCGGAAAAAGCTTTCGGGATGCCTATAAAGAGGTTGGCACTCATCTTAGTGAGGTAGAAGCTATGAATCCTGCTGATGGTATAACTACACGTATAAGTACAGGAACAGCTGGAAATTTAAGATTGGATAAGCTGGAAAAAACACTTGAAAAATTTGTAATTGAAATTTCAGCAAGGGAGAGTGCCGTTCAGTCTTCTTTATATAATCTTTTAGATGTCGATGTCAGGCCTTTTCAATACTGAAAAAATAATCATCCCAATTAATGTAATTAAATAGGGAAATCCAAGTAAAAGATCCGAGGGAATATGAAGAGCTCCCTGGGCTGCATTTGAAAAATATTCAGCTCCGGCAAAAATCAGACAAGTAATAAAAATCCCTATAGGATGTTTCCTTCCCAGGTAAATGGCCACAAGTGCAATCCAACCCCTACCGGCAGTCATATTTGGTACATAAGCACCAATGTTTAGTGAGAGTACTGCACCTCCCAGACCGGAAAAGGCTCCTGATAATAATAAACTTTTCATTTGGATCGGATATGGTGCAACCCCCTTTATTTTTAGAACCTCAGAATTATATCCGGAAGCTCTTACTCTAAGTCCAAAGACTGTTTTATATATAATCAGGAATACAAAGGCTGTGGATAAAATGCCAACATAAATATAGACATTATTCCCTGCAATTACAGGCAAATTTGGAAAGTCAGGGAACCTGATAACTCCCTTGGTGCTAAATATTATTTCACTTAAATAATTAATAAATCCTAGAGCAAAAAGGTTTACTGCCAGGCCTGTAATAAAAATATTTGCCCTGAACCTTAGTGTTATAAATCCAAAGATGTATGCAAGGCTGGTGCCTGCAATGGTTGCAGCAAGAGTACCCAGAAATATGCTGCCTGTAAAACCTGTTACTAATACTGCAGAAAATGCTCCAATTAGCATAAGTCCTTCCAGAGCAATATTAAGTACACCGGAAAGTTCTGTGAACAATCCTCCCAGAGCCGCAAGTAGAATAGGTGTACTCATAAACATAATTGAGCTAAACATGAGAGTCTGCCTTTTTGAAATTAAACCTTTTTGCAGTTATTAGAAAGAATATGACTGCTCTTATTAAATTACTGAACTCAAATGACAAATCTGAATGAATCATGGCTATTTGTGTTCCTGCATCAAGATAAGCAAAAATAAGTGCTCCGGGAATAATAAATGCAGGGTTATTAGCTGCAATAAGTGCTACTGCAATTCCATTCCATCCAAGGCCATCTGTAAACCCTTTAATTCCCATATGGAAATTCCCTAAAGCAGCAAAACTTCCGGCTGCACCATACATGGCACCGCTAATTAACATGGGAACTATATAATGCTTTTTTATTGGAATTCCTCCATACTCAGAAAATTTCCTGTTTAATCCGGATAATCTGATTTCATAGCCTATTGCTGTTTTAAATATAAAAATAAATGCAATAAAGGTTAATATAAGAGCCAGGATAAAACTTATATTGAGATGGGAATTACCTAATATTTGTTTCAAAAATAGATTAACTGGAATTTTATCTGTGGAACTCAGAAAACTGTTTTTATCTCTAAAAAGGTTGGTAATCAGATAATCAACCAGATGAATTGTTATACCTGAAATAAGAAATGAAGATATAAGTTCATCTGTATTAAATTTACTTTTAAGATAGCCGGAGATACCAGCTAAAAATGCTCCGCTTAACACACCTGCCAAGACAACTGTAAATATACCTGCAAATCGATTTGACGGATCAATATTTAATGCGACAATAACTGCAGCCATAGCTCCGGCATAAACCTGACCTTCTCCTCCCATATTAAATACACCGGCCCGGAATGCAATACTCATACCCAATCCTGCAATTATAAGCAGACCTGCTTTATCCAGCATATTTCCCAGATTATAGGTATTGGTCAATGGTCCGGAAAAAAAGAATAGAATTGATTTTATGGGAGAATCGCTGGAGACTGCAAGAAGTACAATTGTTATAATTACAGCTGAACATAAAGCTATAATTGTTGCTTTAAATGATCCTCCGGCATATTTATTATTCATCTAGTTATCCAATCCAAGCATAAGTTTTCCAATATATGCCTTATTGATATTATCATTGCTTAAATTGGCTGCTTCTTTTCCCTCATGGAGTATTATGAGATTGTCCGCTAATTGCATTGCTTCTTCTAGGTCTGAACTGATAATCAGGACAGCAGCACCATTTTCTTTCAATTTTATTATTTTTTTATATATGCTGTTTTTAGATTTTATATCCAATCCCTTTGAAGGTTCTGCAAATATAAACAGTTCGGGGTTATTGTCAATTTCTCTTGCTATCATGACTCTCTGTATATTCCCACCGGAGAGGGTTCCCATTGTTTGATTCAGTTTTCCCTTTATGCCATATTCTTCCGCAAGATTATTAGAGAATAACTTAATTGCCTTTTGATTTAGGAGGCCAAATTTCGTCAGTTTTTTGTATTTTAACAGTATAATATTTTCTATAATGGAAGATTTAATACTTGCCCCTTTTTTAATTCGGTCTGAAGGAATATAACCTGCATTTATATGTCTTAAATTAAGACTATTCGTTCCAATAGATTCATTATTATATAGAAGCTCCCCTGAACTTATCCTTATTTCTCCGGATAAAATTTTTTCAAGTATTTCAAGACCATTTTCCTTTATACCACTTACTACAACTATTTCAAATTTTCTTAACATAAAATTTATATTAAGAAGCTCAGTTTTGTCCTTAACATAGGAAAGTTTTTTTGCTTCAAGGATAACCGGGCCTGTTTGTATTTGATGTTTTTCTAAATTATTAAATACTCCTGTACCAAAAATTAATGCTGATATCTTATCCAGGCTCGCTTTATTTCCCGGGATTTCAGCTATAGTTCTTCCGGTTTTCATTACAGTAATGTTATCTGAAATTTTTATTGCTTCCCTTAACTTATGGGTTATAATTATTACAGATTTTCCCCTGGTTTTTAATTTTCTGATAAGCTTGTGGACTGTATCAACTTTTGTCTCACTAAAGAAAGTTGTTGGTTCATCAAGTATTAATATCTTTAAATCGTGAAAAAGTAATGATAAAAGTGCAGTTTTCTGTTTACCATCTGAATTTAGTGTACTAACCATTTTATCAGGATCCACATTAATATCAAAGTCCTTGCAAAGTTCAGTTATTTTCTGATAAGCTGTATTTTTATCGATAATACCTGATTTTGCTGCTGGCTCGTTACCCAGTATTATATTTTCCAATACTGTCAATGAGGGTATTAGTTTAAGCTCCTGATGAAGCATGCCAATACCCTTTTGAAGTGAATCGTAGGGTCTGGTAAACTCCACTTCTCTGTCTTCCATATAGATCTTTCCTGAATCAGGTGATAGTTCTCCGGCAAGTATATGCATGAGAGTAGACTTTCCGGCTCCGTTCTCTCCTACTATGGCATGTATTTCCCCCCAGGCAAGAACTAAATCTGATGAATCTACAGCTTTTACATTGTTCTCTTTAAAAACTTTCGTAATATTATGCATTTTCAGCAGATTTTCGGGCATTAATAAATAGTCCTAAAATTTTGGCATTTCAAGATTAATTGAACCATTTGCAAGCTTCTCCATTATAAGTTCTTGTTTGTTTTGAATATCCTGGGGAACATATTTCAGATAAAGAGGATCTTTGTTGTCAAATCCAACCCACCCATCTTTAACGGTAGCAATTTCTCCGGTACCAAACAGCATTTTACCAGAAATGGCCAGTTTTATTTTTTCATATGCAGCTTTTTCCTGTTGTATTTCTGTATTTCCAATAATTACTCCAGGTGCCTGATTGTAGGAACTAACATCATACATTATGACATACTTTCCCATATCTTCTGCTGCGGTAATAACCCCCTGGTTTGCACCTCCGGCAATTGTCAGTATAATATCTACTCCTGCATTAAACATGCTTACTGCAAGAGACCGTGCTTTTTCAGCATCATACCAGTTTCCCACCACTCGGAAATCTACTGAAATTGAGTCAACTGCTTTTTCTGCCCCTGCAGTATAACCAGGTAGAATTTCCTGAATCATATCCGGGTATTCCTGTCCTGCTATAAGACCAATTTTCTGATCACTGTTTGCACCTTCCATTTTGCTGGTTGTGATAAGACCGGCAAAATAACCTCCAAGATAACTCTGTTCTTTTTGGTTATATCTAAAAGTATATATATTTTTATTGCCTTCAAGAAATCCATCCAAAAGGAAGAATTTTTGATCCGGAAACTGTTTTGAAACTTCAGCACAAATTTCAGGCATGGCTGGATTTGTAGAAACAATTAAATTGTATTCACCGGAGGAAGCCATGACAGTAATCTTTTCAAGCCATTCTCCCTGATTATAACCGCCTTCAATAATTTTAAGTGAACTGCCTTCAGATTCTGTTACAGCTCGTTTTGCCCCATTTACCATCATTTCATAGGGAGGACTGCCGGCAACAACTCCGGGAATAAATAGTGCAACTGAGTAATTTTCTGAATCTGCTTTTTTAACGTTCTCTGATTTAGAACAGGAAGAAATTCCGAAAGAAATCGATAAAATAAGTATAAGCGTATAAATGGAAGGTTTTAAAACCATTGCGGCCTCCTCTAAGTATGTTGAGAAAGCACAAGCACAGGGA
>Ga0190304_1001348_pt1 | contig 10912 bp, 13 predicted proteins | sample 48700712_MG_FD_161670 | JGI IMG/M metagenome (GOLD analysis project Ga0190304, IMG submission 161670) | Hydrothermal vent sediment bacterial communities from Southern Trench, Guaymas Basin, Mexico - 4870-07-1--2_MG | ecosystem: Environmental > Aquatic > Marine > Hydrothermal vents > Sediment ... | reverse complement strand
TCATGGACACAGCTAGATAGGTGCGCTCTGAAAAAAGCTTTCGAGCCATATTAATAATGTTCTCTTTTGTATTCTGAATAACGTTTGGCTTCATCTGAATTGATTGGTTAAGCATATCTTTCTCCTCCGCTCCAAGGTAGCCTTTTGACAAAGGCCCTATATAAATAACACACTTTTTATACCTATCAAAAAATAAATATGATTAAACTCCCTTAAAGTCAAGGATGAAATATTAATGAGTGATCTAAGCCTAAGCCTCCTTTAACTCCCTGTGTATCTTTTGACTTGGCTTTTATCCTTGGCTTATTTTTCAGAAAATATAAAAACAGCTATGATAGAATACAAAAAAATTTGTAAGCCCTCAGGCAGGACAAGTCTCTTTTAAAGCTATTTTCAAATTTTAAGTCCATTTTCAATTATATCCATAATTCTGTAATGACCCCCTCCAAGGTGGACATATTTTAGCCCATTTTAAGGTAGATGTCATTAAGCAGCCTCCTGAAATAATTTTGATAAAACTTCTGCTCAAATTCAAGTGGGCTTAAATAACCCAAAGCCGTATCCTGCTCCCCTCGGGAAGCAGGACAGCATAATAGATGGTAAAATTTTCTAAAGATATGCCTCCCTCCTTAGCGCTGCCTAGGACGGGCACTTTTGCGCCGATTTTGCCCATCTTTCTGGATTCAGATTCGGAAATCAGCAAAAAAGTGCAAGGTACAGTATTAATCTTTCTTTAAAAACACTGTCCTGATAGGGAATGGAATTTCAATTCCTTCTTGGTCATAGCGTTTTTTGAGTCGTTTAACAAACTCATGTTTTACTAAATATTGGTCCACAAACTCTTTAGCCCTTAAGATGACGGTAAAATTGATACTGAAGTCATCAAAGGTGTGATAGCGAATAAAGGGATTAAATTCTGGCACACCCCCAGAAACTTCCTGCATTACTTCCTTTGCTACTTCTATAGTCACCTTCTCCACTTTTTCTAGGTCACTATCATAACTCACTCCTACCTGAACTAATACCGCAAGTTGTTTTTCTGGAAAGTAATAATTAGTAACAATGGCTGAAGCCAGTTTTGAATTGGGAATAATAACAATATTATTGGGAAGCTGCCTAATAGTGGTGTCCCGCCAGGTAATATCAGTTACATAACCTTCCTCTCCGGTTTCTGTCTTGATGTAATCTCCAGGCCTCACTTTTTTGGTTGCTACGAGGTGCAACCCTGCAAATAAATTGGCTAGGGTATCTTGGAGGGCCAGGGCAACAGCCAGACCGCCTATGCCTAAGGTAGTAATAAGAGGGGTAATAGAAACGCCTATAGTATGTAATATCATCAAAAATCCAATAACTAAAACAAAACCCTTAATAAGGTTTTTAAAAATACTGGCTCCTGGTAAAACACCTCTTATTTTGTCTTCGTATATCTGAGCCAAGTCACCTAAAAACCTGGTAAGAAATAAAAACACACTAAAAAGAACTAAAACTAAAAGAATTTTTTGGGTAAGCGCTAAAATTCTTTCTGGTAAAGAAACAAAGTTCAAGGCAATATAAATTCCCAATAATAAACACCAAAGAACCACTGAACTCTTTAAAGACCGGATAAGAACATCGTCAAAACGCAGTTTTGTTTTGGAAGTAAGGTCTAATAATTTAGAAATAACCCACTTTTTGCAAAATCTCCCTAACACCAAAGAGGCTATTATAATAATGGGAGGAAGAAACCATTTTACCAGATGTGTAAAATCCATATTGCCTCCCTAGGTTTTTAAACTGCCAATAATCATATTAATATCTTTTATTTCATGTCTTTCTAAATAAGCTTTAATCCCCTTAATTACCTCTATACTCACTTGAGGATTTAAAAAATTGGCACTACCAATCTGAATGGCCTTTGCACCTACAATGAGATATTCTAAGGCATCTTCAAAGTTAGTAATACCCCCAATTCCTATTACAGGAATATTTAAATTTCTTACTATATCCCAAACCATCTTTAAGGCAATGGGTTTCAAACAGGGACCAGATAGTCCTCCAGTAATATTACCCAATTTAGGCTTACGAGTAAAAACATCTACACCCATAGCTGGAAAACTATTAATTAGGGAAACCCCATCTGCACCTGCATCCATTGCTGCTTTAGCAATGGCCACAATATCTGTTACCTGTGGGGAGAGCTTAACAAATACTGGAAGATGTGTCCTCTGACACACTGCTTGCGTAATCTGGGCTACCATTTTGGGGTCAGTAGCAAAAACTTCACCTCCTGTTTTAATATTTGGACAAGAAACATTTACCTCTAGGGCATCTATACCTGTAGTATCCAATATTTCTGCCAAGGCTGCATATTCATCTATAGAAAAACCAAAGATATTCACTATGATTTTGGTATCAAATTTCTTTAAGAAAGGAAGTTTTTCCTGAATAAATTGTTCAACTCCAATATTTTCCAAACCAATGGCATTTAATAGACCACAAGACACCTCTGCCAGACGAGGTGGAGGATTGCCGATTTTGGGTTTTAAAGAAGTGCCCTTAACTACAATACCCCCCAGTTGGTTTAAATCTATTAACGGGGCATATTCTTCTCCATAGCCAAATGGGCCAGAGGCTACCAGGACAGGGTTCTTTAGTTTCAATCTTCCTACTTTGACTGCCAGATTTATCTTTCCCATTTTATTTCCTCAGCCTTAAATACCGGCCCTTGCTGACAAAGTTTTTTATAACCATCCTTCCCTTCTACTATACAACCCAGGCATGCTCCTATTCCACAGGCCATTTGGGTCTCTAATGAGACTTGCATAGGAATATTTTCCTTTTTTGCCCAAAAGGCTAGTGCCTTTAACATAGGCCAGGGTCCACAGGCATAAATACCAGCTGGTTTTTGTTTTTCATATAAGGCCTCTACACCCGAAGTCACCAGCCCCTGACCACCCATGCTTCCATCTTCTGTATAAATAACCAACGAACCTAGTTTTTCATTCAACAAATCTAGTAAGCCTTGAGCCACTTTATATCTCAGGCCCCAAATAAATTGAAACCCAATTCCCCTTTTAGCTAACTCTGCACCTAAAAAATAAAGTGGAGCAATTCCTGCCCCACCTGCCACTAACCACTGAGGGCATTCAGCCATAATTTGAAAGCCCTTCCCTAAAGGACCTAACACACTGACTTCTTCTCCTCCTCTCCAATTACTCATCAAATTTGTTCCTTTTCCTACCACTTTATAGAGAAGGACTATTTTCTCTCCTTCACAGAAAAAAATAGAAAATGGTCGGCGTAAAAAGGGGTCTAAGGTATAAGAAGCTTTTATCATAACAAATTGGCCTGGTTTTGCCTCCCTGGCAATATTAGGAGCAATAAGGGTTAGTAAGTAAAAATCCTCTGTGCCTTCTTCTATAAAATGTCGTTGTTCTCCGATTTTGGCTGTTTCAAGTATCATTTTTCAGTTAACATAATTGCTGCTCCAAATCTACCTGTCTTTTTTCCATCTCTGCGATAGGAGAAAAAACGTTTATCACAAACCGTGCAGATATGGGCAATTTCAATGTGGCTTGAAGGCACCCCGGCAGTAGTGAGTTGGTCATGGCTTATTGCCCACCAATCAAAACAATGCTCTTTTATCTTATATGACCATAATGAAACTGGCAATAGTGCTTTATAGTCTTTAATTTCTCCACAACATGGTCCCAACGAAGGACTTATTGCTGCCCAGATATCACTTGGAGCACTGCCAAATTTGTTTTGCATCTCCTCTATAGTAGCCCCAATTATATTACATACATTTCCTCGCCAGCCACAATGGATAGCCGCAATTACTCTTCTTTCTGGGTCGCAGAGCAAAATTCCTTGACAATCTGCTAATTTTACCAGTAAGGCAGTATAACTACAATTGGTAATAAGGGCATCATAATCTTTAAAAGGAGGTAATGTGTCGTCTTGCACAATCAAAATATTTCTGCCATGAATTTGGTTTGACCAAACGATTCTTTTTGCCCCCATATATGTTTTTACCAATTCTAGATTTTTTTTAACCGCCTCAGGATTATCTCCTACATCAAAACTCAAATTTAAACTGGAATAAACGCCCTGACTATAGCCTCCCTTACGAGTAAAAACAGCATGTTTTAAGAAAGAAAACTGTGAAAGGCACGAGAATTGGAAAACACGCAAAGGGGTCTCATGGAATAGCATATATAAACTCATCAATTCTTTCTTGGAGTTCGATAGTTAAGCGGATGGCCTTTACCTCTTTCATATAGTGGTTAATTTCGTCCAATGATAATTTTCTTTTCTTTCTATCTTGTTCAGTGCATAATAAACCTTAGCCAGTTTTTGCCTTTATTTTTCATATTCTAAGCCATGGAGTCCATTTTCAATCATAATTTAGATAAGTTTCCTACCTTTAGGTTGGTGTGTTCTGCAATCATGTCAAAGTGATTGTCAATGTGATACAAGATGCTCTTTGAATTAATGGCCGAGGCTGCAATTATAAGGTCAGTGGAAGGTACTGTGATGCCTTCTCTTCGCAGCTCAGACCCCATAACTGCTGCTTTTAGAAAAACTTCATCTTGCATAGGAGAATATGAAATCCTTTAAAGTCACCTCTTACCTTTTCAAATTCTTTCTTTCTGGAAATACCGCTAAGTACCTCCACTATTATAATGCTATTTATAGCAACTAAATCCTTATCAATGACATCTACCATTATTTGCTTTATCTTTGCATCCCCAGGCCCTGTAATAACAAATCCATACAGAACTATCCACAAGAATCATCCTTGCCCTCTCAGACTGAAGAGTTCATCTAAGGTAATGTCTATTTCTACCTTTCCTGCATGTTTTATGGCCTCTTCCCTTCGCTTCTTTCTTATCAATTCCCTGAGGGCATCTTCAATAACCTCCTTTTTGTGCTTTTTCTTAAGGAGTCTTTGGGCCTCTTCTAAAAGCTCTTTTTGTAAGCTAATGGTCATTCTCATAAACACCTCCAAGATACACCATAAACATACACCACATTATAACACATCTGATTTCCTTACACACCTTTTTAGTCAAAATAAGCCTTGAGCATTCCTCAACAAGCCTTTTAAAACAAGGATAAAAGCTCTCCTCCCTAAAACCTCCACTTACATAAATCTTGTGGATTTCTTTGAAGTAGTTGCTAATTAACCTTTTAAGTTTGTCTTTTTGTTTTTTCATCATTTATTTACTAAATCTTATAACATACCTTCTCAGAGAATCCCACCTGCAGGAAATAGCGAACAATCAAATGATGGCCGTCACGTGATGTGGATTCTGCAACATTGTCTAGTACTGGCAATCAATTCAGTGCATCCTCAAGAAATATTCTAGCAAAGTATAAGACTTAATATTATTAAAATTAGTATAACTTCGCACTTTATTTTCAATCTTTTTGTCGGGATTAATAACAACGATTTTGCGAAGGTTAGGATTCTTTTGAGACAAATTGTATAATGCCTGAATCAACATTGTATCATCATCTCGGACAGAACATCCGATAAGGATAATTTTTTCGACTTGTTGGATGATCATGGTGAAAATAAACCAAAGTTCTAAAAAATTGGGATATTATAATATTTAATTGCAGAAGGTGGGATAACAGGGGTTGCAATACCGCTTGACCAGAATTGTGGGCACATTTATCACACAATTGGGTAAACCGATCTGTTTTTGAAAAGGTTGCGGTCAGTTTTTTGACCGCAACCCTTAAAAAATGTTTTTTTATAATGTTATGGCTTAAAATTAAAAACAATTTTATACTATGCATAAGGTCAGTTACTATATTTGACCGTTTTCTTTTAAAGTTATTACTGTTTTGAAGAACTTACCTTTCTTTTTAGAAAGCCTTTAAAAATTCTGGGGAAAGTCCTAATTTATTAATCAATCTTAGAATATGGTTTTTGGGAATTATATCTGCCATATTAAAGTAGTAAAATAACGGTTAACTTTCACCAACCTCAATTTTTCAGGAGCACGTGGCGCAGCGCTGTCAAAGCCGTAAGCCCAAAGGGTGCGGAAACGAAGCAGCTTTGACAGCAAGCGAAGCGGCGTGCTAAACTAGGGAACAGGTTGGGTAAAGATAATATGCATCTAAGTTTTTCAACAAGCTGTATATATTATAGTGATGGAGAGAAAAGATTGAGCGAGATTCCTGCAAAAGCTGAGAAGATAGAAAGGATTTTGGGATTAAACTTATTCTCTAAAACTTTGCGGAGTTAGAGTTTAAAAAATATTAAGGGACAGGATTTTAGCATGAATTTTCAGCACATTTTGGACTTCAAGGTGCGAAAAAAATTCATTCTTCAGGACTAATACTAGTTGTCAATCAATTACATTTTATAGTATAAAAAACTATGGACATTTTTTTTTATCAATTAGCATTAATAGGATATATCCTCAGTATGGCTGGTTTTTTCATTTCTCTTTTTTCTCTAAAGCCAAAAGTTCAACAATTATCTATCTTTTTATTCTCATTTGGTTTTTTGGCTCATACAGGGGGTTTTATCTGTAACTGGGTTCAATTAGGTCATTTTCCTATTATAGCCATGAAAGGTTGCCTTTCTTTTATGGCGTGGTTACTAGCCTTTGTTTATCTTATGCTTTTCTTTCGTTTTGGTCTAGGTGTGTTAGGTGCCTTTTTTAACCCCTTAATTCTAGTGTTAATGTTGCTTTCTAGAATAATACCAGGTGTTACCATCCCTCCCCGTCCTGTATTCCGTAGCCTATGGCTTAATTTGCACATTGTTTTTAGCCTTTTAGGAGACACATTATTGGCAGTAGCCTTTTGTGCTGGTGTGATATATCTTTTACAAGAAAAACAAATCAAACGAAAAAAAATAACCGAACTTTCTGGACGCTTACCTTCTTTGTCTTTTTTAGACACGCTTAATTATCACGCTCTGATTGTAGGATTTATTATGCTCACCATAGGATTAGTCATGGGTGCTGTTTATGCTCAATGGGTTAGGGGAAGTTTTTGGAATTGGGATGCCAAGGAAATTTGGTCTGTTCTTACCTGGTTAGTTTATGCTATACTATTACATGAAAGGTTGGCCATAGGTTGGCGAGGACGTCGTGCTGCATGGCTTTCTATTATTGGCTTTGGATTTTTAATCTTTACTTTTTTAGGGGTGAACTACTTTTTAAAAACTTATCATAGTTTCAGATAAAAATGGATAGTTGGATTGTTTTAATCGGAGTAAATCATAAAACAGCCCCGGTAGAAGTGAGAGAAAAATTGGGTGCCAGTGGAAATGCAGAGAAAATATTATCTCAATTGGGGCGAATTCCAGTTATAAAGGAAGTTTTATTCCTCTCCACCTGTAACCGTGTGGAAATCCTTTTTACTACTAAACAGTCTGTTGAAGCAGGTGTAGAGGCGGTAAAACAATTTCTAGCCCATTTTAATCAACTATCTTTAAGCCAATTTGAAAATGCCCTTTATGTATACCAACAAACAGAAGCAGTGGCACATGTTTTCCGCGTATCTTCTTCTCTAGATTCTATGGTAATAGGTGAACCTCAGATTCTAGGACAAATAAAAGATGCCTATCGTCTAGCTTTAAAACACCATTTAGCCGGACCTATCTTAAACCGCCTTTTACATAAGGCCTTTTCGGTAGCTAAGAGGATTCGGACAGAAACAAATTTAGCTCGTCATGCAGTCTCCATTAGCTACGCTGCAGTAGAGATGGCAAAAAGGATATTTGGTCGTCTAGAGGATAAAAAGATTATGCTCATTGGGGCAGGAGAGATGGCAGAATTGGCAGCGCAACATCTTTTAAATAATGGAGTAAAAAGTATTGTAGTGGCAAATAGAACTTTAGAAAGGGCAGTTGAGTTGGCAGAAAGGTTGCAAGGTAAAGCTATCTCTATAGAAGAAATTAAGGAAGGCTTGAAAAATGTGGATATCATTATTAGCTCCACCGGTGCCCCCAATTTTATCCTATTAGAAAAAGATGTAAGGCAAAGTATGCGTGCTCGTCGGCACCGTCCTATTTTTTTTATTGATATTGCTGTCCCTAGGGATATAGACCCACAAATAAATAACATAGATAATGCTTATGTATATGATATAGATGACTTACAAGGCGTAGTAGCATCAAACAAAATCAAGCGTCAGAAAGAAGCTCAAAAGGCAGAACGGATTATAGAAGAAGAAACCATCAAGTTTAAGTTATGGCTAGAAACCCTTTCTGTAGTGCCTACTATCATTGCTTTGAAACGTAAACTAGAGGAAATAAAACATAAGGAGTTGAATAAAACCTTCAGTCAGTTAAAACACCTTTCTGAGGCAGACAAAGAAGCCATTAGTATAATGGCAGAAGCCATGATAAAAAAGATACTCCATGACCCCATCCAATTTTTAAAACAAAAGGAAAACAGGGAAAAGAGTGATGAGTATCTGGATATTACACGTCGTTTATTCAATTTAGATAATCATGAAGACCAAGAAAGAGGATATCATGAAAAGTGGAGTTCAAAGAATAGAAAGCACTAAGGCTGAACATAGAGGGATGGAAATAGCATCGTCAATGGGAGAGAAAAGCTCAGTTAGGGTAGCGGTAATAGCCGCTAAAAGAGTAGTGATAAAAGGGAAAAAACAAAAACCAATAATTAAGCAGGTGAAAAAATTAGCTAAGGAGCCACCTAAGGTTTTTTGTTTGAAAATGCGAGTAATGGGTAAGTAATGTCCCACAATGGCTGCTATGGGGTCTCCCAGAGTTAAATAAAAGATGGCACAAGTAGCAATATCTTTAGGGAAGAAAAAAATGGTGATGCTTATAGCTAAAAAGTAATATGTGCTGCCAGTAATACCGTGTTTTTCTTTTTCTTTGACTAATATGCCAAAATGGTTTAAAAACCAGTTATTAAAAGGACGATATAGAAGACGCAAGGTATCCAATGCAAAAACACATAAAAAAATGACAAAGATAATAAAGGCTGCTTTTTTTGAACTTAAGGAGGAAAAATAGTAAATAACAGGAATGGCATTACCCAATAAATGCCATAGTTTGCGTAACCAGAGACCCATGAATTTAATTTAACTATAATAAATAAAAAAGTCAAAAGAGAGTGGTTATGAAAAAAATGTTAAATATTATAATTTTATTGACTTTTGCCCTCCTTAGTGGTTGTAGTCATAAAGGTAGCCTGTTAAAAACCAGGGTTTCCAGTCCTACACATCATGTAAAAGTAGGCACTGTGTTTTTAGAAAAAGGTAAAATCTCAGAAGCCCAAAAGCAATTTCTACTGGCCTTAGAAGAAGACCCCAGTTTAGTAAAAGCACATGTAGGTTTAGCCTTAGTTAAAGCTTATCAAAAGCAAGAAAAGGCTGCTTGGACAAAAATAGAAGAAGCAAAAAAAATGATTAAAACACAAGATGATACAGTAGACATTTATGAAGGAGAAATCCACCTTGTTTATCTATTATTTAGTCCTAAAATGTTACCCACTGCCGAACAAGCCTTTAAACAGATAATAGAAATAAGACCTGGAGATGCTTCAGCATGTTTTTATATGGCCCTGGTTTATGAAAAGGCCTTTCTTTTTGATAAAGCCATTTCTTTACTAGATAGAGTGTTAAAAACAGAAAACCCTTTTGTGTTAAGGGCTTACAATGAGATAGATAAAATTACCAAGATTAAAAAGGCTCAGCCAATAACTGATATAGGAAAAGAAATTGCTTTAAAGGATATTATCACCAAGGCAGATATGGCTGCTTTATTGGTGCATGAATTACATTTACCCCAATTGATAGAAGTAAGTTTTAACAATTCACCAACAGCTAAAGACATTTTGGGCGAGCGTTTTGCTAAAGAAATTTTAGCTATTATTCCTCTTGGAATAAGAGAACTGTCTGCCACTGTGGATGGCTATTTTGAACCTCAACAAAAACTTACTAAAGCTTCGCTTTGTGAAATACTTCAAGATATTTTTGTGAGGGTTACTGGAAATAAACAATTACGCCATCGTTTCCAAAAAATCCACTCTCCTTATAAAGATTTAGACCCCAAAATGCCTTATTACAATGCTTGTATTCTTGGACTGATAAAGGGATTTGTACTCCCTCAAGATCGCCCCAATAAAATTTTTGGCACATTAAGCCCTGTAAGTGGTGCAGAGGTAGTCCTTGCCTTAAAACGTCTCCGACAAGAAGCAAGGATTTTTTCTAGATAAAAAACCAATGTTCAAGTGACCTGCAATTTCTTTTATGTGGGCAGTGTACATTTTTTCATTTCGTCCTTTTTTATTTTTTCTTTAGCCGAAAGGTTGAGGGCTAGGGATTTTTTGGTATTCATGAAGACGGGGGTTTCTTTTATTGCACAAAAATTTTTTTGTGCTAAAAGTTTCTGAATATAACTTTCCAGAAAATGAGTGGCAAAGGAATGCCTTAATAAATGCATACTGACATCCTTTTAAATCCCCGTTTTCTTGCAAACATTTCGAAGAATTTTTGAGCTGTTTTTGTTTGAGCTGTTTTTGAGGTTATATGCTTCTCTTTATTCTAACTCGGAAATAATCATTTTTTAGGCCTTTCTTCTCGTGTTCTCCCAAAGTTTAAAGAGAAACATCAGAGAGCAAAGTATATAAGTCTTTTCTGCCTTTTAATGGCTTCAGTTCTTTTATGTGCTTGAAAAGTTGCCCAAAATGGCTCCCCGGGCCGGACTCGAACCAGCAACCTAGTGGTTAACAGCCACCCGCTCTGCCAATTGAGCTACCGGGGAGCATTTTCCTATTTTTAACAAGCTTGAAGAAAAAAATCAAGAGGTACAGGACTTCGTCAAAGTAATTTTAACGGAGATCCAAATGTTAAGCGCAATGGCTCGGTGGTTAGTGCTTAGTCCTTAGTCCCTAGTCCTTAGTCATTAGTCATTAGTCATTAGTGCTTA
>Ga0190304_1001347_pt1 | contig 10918 bp, 7 predicted proteins | sample 48700712_MG_FD_161670 | JGI IMG/M metagenome (GOLD analysis project Ga0190304, IMG submission 161670) | Hydrothermal vent sediment bacterial communities from Southern Trench, Guaymas Basin, Mexico - 4870-07-1--2_MG | ecosystem: Environmental > Aquatic > Marine > Hydrothermal vents > Sediment ... | reverse complement strand
TTGTAGAAAAACCGATTTCTTACTCGTTAGAATCTGCAGAAAGGATGGTAAAAACAGCAAAGAAAAATAATGTTCAACTAATGGTTGGTCACATTGAAAGATTCAATCCAGCGATTCAAAAGCTAAAGGTGATGATTAAAGAAAAAGAGTTAGGAGAAATTATTTCTTTGGATGCTAAAAGGCTTGGAATTCCGAAGATATCTGACTGTGGAGTGATTCTCGATCTAGCTATTCACGATATAGATATAATGAAATATATTCTACAACAAAAAGTGGTAAGTGTATATGCAGTAGCAAAGAATGAAGTTACACCAAACGAACTAGAAGATTATGCGAACATAATTCTCCAATTTGATAAAGGAACCATGGGAAGAATAGAGGCGAGTAGGTTAACACCAACAAAAATCAGAGAATTATTCGTGACAGGAACAAGAGCATATTGTAAGCTTGATTATTTAGAACAACAACTTGAATTAACACAAAGTTTTCTTTCAGCTAAATACAATTCATGGGAAGATTTCCAAGATTTTCTGAAAAAATTCAAACCAGAAACAAAAATCATAAAAGAAAATAACATTGAACCATTATACTTGGAACTGAAAGCTTTCGTTAATGCGATAAAAAATAAAAAGCCAGTTGAAAGCTCAGGGGAAGAAGCATTAGAAGCGTTGAAAATAGCATTGGCAGCAATCGATTCCTATCGAAATGGAAAAATAATTAGATTGAGATAGAATTGTACAGCTTTTTCGGAATTTTTATTTCTTTTCCACAATGTTCACATCTCATCAAAACAAAATCAGAAATTTCCTTAATCTTCTTCAACTTTCTTCCACATTCACAAACAAACCCTCTCAGCCTTGCGGGATTTCCATAGACTAATCCATGATCCGGAATATCTTTTGTCACAACAGAACCTGCTCCTATCAAAGCATACTTTCCTATTGTAATCCCACAGATTATAGTTGAGTTAGCTCCAATAGAAGCTCCTTTCTTAACTAGCGTAGGAATGATTTTCCAATCTTTACTGAAACTTCTTGGCAACCTATCATTTGTAAATGTAACATGTGGACCAACAAAAACATCATCCTCAATTGTAACCCCCTGATAAACTGAAACTCTATTCTCAAGTTTAACTCTATTCCCGATTTTTACATTCTTATCTATGTAAACACATTTACCGAGTATACAATTCTTTCCTATAATTACACCTTCCCTAATTTGAACATGATGCCATATTTTTGTTCCTTCTCCTATTATTGCATCTTTAGACACTTCAGCTGTTGGATGAATGAATATCTTATTTTCCATAAAAATTCCTCACCTCTTTAACAATTCTATCCAAATCTCTCTTACTGACTAAAGGATGAATCGGTAAAGATAAAACTTCTTTTACAACTTTTTCAACTTTTGGCAACCTTAAATTATAACCTAGTTTTGTGTATAAAATTTGTCTATAGATTGGTTTAGGATAATGGATGGCAGTTCCTATACCTCTCCTAAACAAATGTGTTTGGAGCTTGTCCCGCTTCTTAGCTTTGATTACATATTGATGATAAACATGCTTACAAGCTGGTAAAACGTAAGGAATTTCGACCTCCTTAACCTCTTCAAGTCTTTCATTCAAAAATTCAGCATTTGTTCTTCTTTTTTCATTCCATTTTTCAAGTTTCTTCAATTGAATTAGGCCTATAGCAGCTTCCACTTCTGTCATCCTAAAATTATGACCTAGAACAGCATGATCATACTTTTTTCTCTGACCTTGATCAACTATCATTCTCGCTAGCTCAGCTATTCTCTTTTTATTAGTTACTATCATCCCTCCTTCCCCTGTCATCAAATTCTTCGTTGCATAGAAAGAAAAACAAGCTACGTCACCAAAACTCCCCACTTTTTTTCTTTTATATTCAGCACCAACAGCTTGAGCGCAGTCTTCTATTAAAAGAAGTTTATGTTTCCTACAGATTTTTAATATCGGTTTCATGTCACAAGGTTGGCCGAAGAGATGAACTATCAATAAAGCTTTAGTTCTTTCTGTTATTTTTTCTTCGATTAAACTAGGATCTAGATTAAAGGTTTTCTCGTCTATATCAACAAAAACAGGTTTTGCTCCAACATAGAGAATGCAATTTGAACTTGCTATAAAGCTGAAAGGTGTTGTTATAATTTCGTCTCCTTTCCCTATTCCTAAAACCCATAAAGCTGTATGCAAAGCTGAAGTTCCACTCGAAGTTGCTATCGCATACTTAACCCCAAGATAGCGTGAGAAAGATTTCTCAAATTTTTTCACGTTTTCCCCAGCAACTAAAAATCCAGATTTTAAGACTTTTTTTACTGAGTTAATTTCTTGGCTCGAGATTACAGGTCTCGAAATTGATATAAATTTTTGTTTCATGTTACTTACTAATTATCAAAGAAAATTATTATAAATTCTTATACTTACTAGTCCCGACCAGAATAGCACCAAGCAAAACATATATCCAATATCCAAAAGCTCTAGCTAGGATTGTAACCGCCATAACTTGTGAAGCTGTTAAAGAGAATAATGTAGTGTAAATGATTATGGTTACCGCTTCACTCGATCCTAAACCACCTGGTAGAAAAGTTAGCACAGCAATTAAAACTGTGATTGCTGTCGTTGCTGTCGTAATTAAAGGACTTATGTATATACCTAGGCATTTAAAAGAAACAAAAAGAATCAAACCTTCGATTATCCAAACTGCTAAAGAATAGATAAAAGTAACAGATAAAACTTTCTTATCTTTATATTTTACAAAAGCCTTATGCAACTCGATAGAAAACCTCTCTACTTTACTTTCCAACCTTCTAACAGACTTAAAGAAATAGAATAGAGAGAATAGCTTCCTAAAAAACTTTTTAGTTCTCTTCTCTGAAATTACGATGTAGGTGATGATTCCAAAAGCAAATACGTAAATTATACATGCTATTATCAACCAACCAGATAGATGGGTTAGAGCTAAGAAAGATATACCGATGATACTGATAACTATTGTAACTATTACATCGAACATTCTTTCCATGAAGACCGAAGGTAGAGAAGAACTTACAGACTTACCATCTACAGCTTTCAATAATACAGAACGAAGAGGGTCTCCAGTCTTTGCTGGAGTTATATTAGAAATAAATAAACCAGAGATGTAAACTCTAGCTGCCCTCCAGAAAGGTATTTCTATCTTTGCTTTACTCAGAAGATATCTCCATCTGGCTGTCCGCACTAATAAACCCACAAACCACAGGAGGAATCCTAACACTACCCAAGTGAGATTTATTTGTAGTAATAAAGAGATAACTTGAAAAAAATCTGAATATATCAGTAAAACTGTTAACAGTAGCAGAGAAATTAAAAGCAAGATTAATCTATATTTCATACTTTAATATTTTATGAGTTTAAAGAAAAATATGGCTATAGTTATGAAAATAAGAACGATAATTTTATTAGTTTTTGTAATTGTTGCTGTATACTTTCTAGTTTCGCCCATGGTATTCAAAAGAACAGGTGTTATTGTAACTAGTGTAGATAATGAAAGTAAATGTAACGTGAAAAAAGGAGACATCATAACAGAAGTTTCCAATGTAATAGTGAAAAACAGAGATGACTTCATACAAGCAATAAGCTCTGCAAAAGCTGGTGAATATATAACGATGAGAGTAAATGGTGGACCAGGAGGTTGTGTAGCTATTCGAGATGGTTACGTAGGAATAAACGTAACTGACATACCGTCCAGGCAATTAAAATTTGGGATAGATATCCAGGGTGGAACTACTCTTACGCTTAAACCGGGGAGAGAGCTTACAGAAGATGAGATGAGAAAAACCGTTGAAATTCTAGAAAAGAGGATTCAGGTCTTTAATCTACCGGATACGAGTCTATCTAGTGATGGAGTAGTAAATATCAGCACCATCTGGCCAGAAAAAATAAGCCTATTAACTGGAGTGGGTAAATTTGAGGCAGCGATTCTAGAAGAAATTAAACTACAGAATAGTTCTGGTAAGATTACTATCGGGGATACAAGCTACCAGATTAAACTTATTGACAGTAATCTGACAATCAATGATTCTACCTATAAAATTAATGATGATTTCTTGATAGATAACACTGAAGTTAAGATAAAAAATATAACTAATGATTCCGTGATATTCGAGGTGAAAATTTTTGAAAATAAAGATATAGTAAAAGTTTTCTCAAAAGGATCTGTTAGCTATAACCCTAATGCTAGAGTTTATGAATTTATGATACCTGTTGAAATCTCTGATTCAGCATCTGACCGTTTTACAAAAGTAGTGAAAAATATGCCAAAAACTGTGCTCGGTAACCGAATCATCGTGAATGGATTTTTAGTTTATTATTTAGATGATGAATTGATCAGTCGATTGAATATACCATTCGAGCTTGCTTATCAGAAAGTTAAACAGATAAACATCATTGGATTTTCAGAGAGTAGCTCAGATGCGTCAAGCACTAAACTAAAAGTATTGAGTGCGATAGAATCAGAAATTCTTCCAGCAAGTTTAGAAATTGTTGGTACGAAAGAATACAAACCTAGGTTGAGAGAATTCTCTATTGGGTTATTTGCTGGTGTATATGTAGTAACATTGGCTTTCGTCTTTTACGTTCATTGGAAATATAGAATGGTTAAATCAATTGCCTTTATAGTATTATTAGCGTCGACTGAAATCTTTATTATCATAGGAATTATAGCAGCTGTTCAGCAACTAATTGAAAGTAGTTGGATTGTTGATTTCAAAACAATTTCAGGATTATCAACAGTTGTAATCATCAGCTGCATTCAGATGACTCTTACAACTAAAAGTACCATAAAGAGAATGAAATTGACTATTCGTAAAATTAGCGTCCAAACAGCTATAAATTTAGCAGTTCTACTAGTAGGGTTTGTTATATTGTTCACACCATGGAAGCTTTTCGGATTGACTTTACTGACTGGGTTTATTATTAACTTTTTACTTACAAAACCACTCTACGAGAAATTGATTAAAAGCTAAGATAAGTTAAAATATTTTGACTTTTCTTCACCAGAATAGAAAAGTAGTTCACTACCACATTTCTCACATTTACCAACTAGTGGAGGTCTCCTATAAGTTTCACCACATTTAGAGCAGATAAACCCTTCTACTTTTTTTAAGATTGTTTTCTGCGGTTTATGAAAATTGTTTTTTAGATCACTCAAAGAAAGTTGTCTACCAAAACCTTTTAATTCTGACCTAGAAAACCCAATAGCTGTGAATACTCTTTCAAGCGGAGGGAGAATTTGAGATTCTATATAATACTTAGAATCAATCTTCAGATTATGTTTTTTAACATATTTAGGATCTTCAGCGCGTCTTGAAACCAACTGAGGACCACTGATAATAACAAACCCTATCCTGTCACCAATCCCTGGAGCTTCTGCTGGTGACCTCTTTCTTAGCTTCTTCACCAACTCGATATGTGGTTGCATCCCTTTGTAAGATTTCAATGGTTTAGATATACCTTTTGTTATAACAAGATCTTCTACGGGAATCTGATTCTTTGCTAGTTTATTTATAACATCACGAACATATGTTAATGCTTTTTTCGGATTTTGCTCTTTTAGAATAATCTTCACCACTTCTAGAAGTGTTTCACCGGTTAAATTACACCAGTCTCTCCTCACAGTTTCTATCCCTTTCATCACAATCTTTTCATGCCACTCATTGTTTGTTTTTTCCATACTCAATCCTGCATATCTTTTTTTGCTTAAAATCAACAGAGTTTTGAATACGCTTTCGATTTTCATCTGTATTTTACCTTCTAATCCCTCGTTAATTTTCTTTTCTAGCATCTCCCCAATTTCGAAAGCTTCTTCAGGAGTTTTAGCATCTGTAGCCACGAAAACTGAATCAGTATTATGGACTAACATACATCCATGAGCATCTACAAAATTATGTGCGCCTGCTACTTCGATATCATATACAAACTTTGAGGTTGGTTTAACTCTCGAGATATATTTTATTTTTATCCCACCTACACTTTCATTAATTTTCTTAACATCCGAACGAGAAAAATTCACATAATTCAATCTCCATACATGTTTACAATCCCTGTAGTTAAAACTTACTAATTTTCTTCTTCCTAACATTTTTAACAAAACACATAAATCATCCCTTAAACCTTCACTAACTGTGTCAAATCTTGGGGTTGATTTATAGCGTGGATTGCCATCACCTTCGTAATAACCATGGTAAAATCCTTGTTTGACCGATTCAGGTGCACTTAGTATTATTGAAGGTATTCTCTTATTTTTTGCTTTTGTTCCAGCACCCAAAACTTTTTCAAACAATGTGTAGAAAGCTATTCCATTTAATGAAATTCTATAAGTGTTACTTCTTCTATCACATACAAAAGGACGAACTTCTTTCTTAAATATCTTTTTGATAATTTTGACTAGTTTTCTTATTATTTTTAGATCTTTATTGACAATTGAAACTCCAACCTTTCTTCCGTGGTAATAATTTTTGTTGATTGCACTTCCTTCTGCTACATACATACCAACGAGATAGCCAAAATCATAATTGAGTGGAATTACTGCTGGAATTGCTATATTCTTTTTAGAATATGCGCCCCAACCACCTATGAAGCATTTCTTTAATACATCTGCTTTCCTGAGTTTTTCTGATAGTTGTTCTAACTTTGAGAGAGGGATGACAAAACAATCTTTTCTTCTTCTGATATTTTTTTTATGACATTCTTCCTCAAGTCTACCTGAAACTAAGTTTTTTGGGATATATAGATACAAACCACAATTAGAAGGTAAAAATTTTAGAACATCTAGCTCTTTTATGGTTTCTATGTTGGGGATTTTATTTATGAAAACTAGGAAAGAGTTTTTGTTTAAATTTCTAGCATCTTCCAATCGAATTTTTCCGTCATTACAAGTATAAATGCTATGTTGAGGAGTAACTATTGTTTCGCCCCATTTTGTTGTTATCTTCAATAGATTTCCTTTAATTTCAGGATTGTACCTATGTCTGACAACTTTAATAATTGGTTTAAACTCTGGTTTTCCGTTTTCTAAGCAAAGAGCTTTCCAACCAGATATAAACTTCTCCTGAGATTTATCCTCTTTAAGGAAACTATCAACAAATTCACCAATTTTAACTACTTTAACAAGTTTTTGTGGATCTTGTAAAATAATCCTTCTATTATAATCTAGACTATCACCGTATAAAACTGTAAACCTTTTATCTTCTTCCACAATTTTTTTAGTTTTTTGAATAAAGTATCTACCGCAACTTGTGATTGCGTTTGCTATATCTAATGTGTATGTCCTAGCTCTGACATAGCCGGTATATCCATAAAAAGCATTAGTCATGTATTTTAATGCTAATTGCTTAGCGTTTAATAGAGCTTTCTCAGAAGCATTTGTACTCTTCTTCATTTTTGTCTTAATTCTGTCCCTTTCACTTATCAATTTCCTAATAGTTTTTGGCACTATTCCTACACGAACTTCTGGAACGACAAATTGAGTCCCATATGGAGTCTTAATAGTTTTCTCTTTTACCTTACCGATACATAAAGTAGTTGGACATATGTTGAAAGAAATAAAGATAGAAGGATACATCGCTTTAAAATCTAAGTATATTGTATATTTGGTGTGTAGACCAACTTTAGGTTCTAAAACCAGCGCACCTTTTAATGCTTTAGCTACCCTCTCTTCCTTTCTCTTCAAAATTTCCTTTTCAGTTGGTTTGATCGGCATCACAAACCCAGCTTTATTAAATTCTCTTAGCAATAGATTCTCAACACGTGCTGATTCACCACTATCTAAAACATCCTGTAGAACCAACCCACAAACTTTGGATAATTCAATAAACTTATCGAGCATACCTTTTTCTACAAGTAATCTTAGAGCTAACTCTGAATCTTTTCTATTGTAATCGATTAATCTTTTAATCTTTTCTTCATCACCATTCCAGAATTTTGTAATCTCACTATGTGTTATATCAATTTTACCTTCACCCAATAGCTCTTTAGAAACATCACCCAGCCCATACCGTTTTAGCCTAAGTAAACCCTTACCTACCGACTCTTTGACCAATTCATAAACATCTACAATTATCCTACCAGTAATAGTATTTCTATACATTGTACCTATCTTTCTGGAAGAAATTGATTTTTGTTTACAACGCCCAATAACTCTAGAAACTCTATTTTTTACTAACCTCCTAACAATATAGGGAATATCAAAATTATTTATGTTATATCCTGTTATTATATCAGGATCATAGGAATGAATTATTCTAACAAACTCTTCGAGCATTTCCTTCTCATTTTTGAAACATTTTGTATTTGGGTATGGGTGAATTGGTTTTGCTACCAAAACTAACGATTTTCTATTTTGGAAACGAGGTAAAAAACTTAAACTGATCATAATTATCGGATCTTTTTCAGAATCTGGTGGTTTTTCAGAAGAAGATACTGTTTCTATGTCGATAGAAAGATACTTTAGTGTAGTTGTTTTATCATCGATTTCTTTTATATCTTCTACTTCTATTTTCTTATCTGTCCTTACTGTATTTGTAGAAGTAGGTATGCCAGATGCATGTATCCATTTCATCCCATGTAGATTATAATCCGCCATAAATCTGTTTTTGAAAAGGATATCAGCCTCATACACATTTTTTACAAATTTCTGTTTTAACAGTTCTGATCTTATGGTTGGTGTTTTTGCTGGATTCTTCAAGAAGATTTTAAGAAGTTTAGTTTTATTTGGTTGATAACCTATGGGTAAAAATCTTTCAACAATTCTTACAGTTAAGACCTGATTGTTAAAATTTTTCTTAAGAAAATCTATTATTGGTTCGAATTCCTTTGTTGGTTCAACATATATATATGGTTTATAACCCTTGATAAAAGCACAAACAGACTTATTATCTTCAGAACGACCAAACAGACGGATGATTGGTTCATCACCAACCAGAATATAATCACAATCTAGTAATTGAAAATTAACTTTCATAATCTATCTATGTAAAATCTAATTTAAAAAGTTCTCTTGTCTTTAAGTTCACTAACCAGAAAATAGGGCTGCTGGAAAAACTTCCTGTTGATAAGATAGTAACACCTTTGTAGTTAATTGATTCTGGTTTATCAGAATAACCACAAACAAAAATATCTGGAATTATTCCAAGAAAATAAGGATCATCAACGTCTACAGGCTGGTTTAATTCTATAGTTGGTTTAAGGTGTCGTTTTTTTATCAAATTAAAACAAATTTCAGTCTCGTTTTTGTTCCAAATCCTTTTGTAAGCTCTAAAGAGTTCGCCACTAGAAATGAACAGATGAACTTTTCCAATTTTAACTAAAACAGGATCATTGAGTTTTTCTTCATAATTATCATTAGAGACAATAAAAACTTTACCTTTGGTTAAACTTTTAACATTTTTAAGATAATTTTTAGGTATCTCTCCTAAAATAAAGATGAATAAATTCTCTGTTTTTGTTTTTTCAAGCCAATCCAGAAACTTTTGAAATGAGTTTTTGCTTTCTTTATTACCTAAAAAAGAAATGAATAGACATTTTACATCAAAACTAGTTCTATTTAATGATCTCCTTATTGGTATATCTGGCCATATAACCTTCTTAACTGTTATATTTTCACCGTTTTCACAAACAAGACCGATTACTTCATCATGTAGAACTAGTTTAAATTCCTCAAGTAATTCATCTGAAAAATTTACAGTAATTTTACCTGTCACATCTTCTACAACCAAAGAGTGATTACTTTCATCTTTTTCTCTTACTAAAACAATCAAAGAAAATTTCTTGGTTTTAGAAGAAATTTTGCTAATAGAAATTGGATTAACCAACCTTAATTTTCCTATGAGAAGTTTTTTATAATTCTCATATCTTTTATCCAAAAGACTTACATAATCTTCCACTTCATATTGTTTACGTGTTATACGAAAATCTCGAATAACTTGAAAATTTTCACTGGTTTTCAGTAATTTTTTGATTAACTCCAAAGTAATAATTTTTGGTTTTTCTTTACTTTTTTCCAAAATTGACAAAAACGGTTGTATTTCTGATTGATCATTAAGAAAGAATTCTAAAGAAGGTTTATCTAATTGGTATCCATTTTTTAAGAATAGTTTAACTATTTTTGATTTATCCATAGAACCAATAAAGATTTACTTTTTAATAGTATAAACAGTTAACCCTTTTTTACCTTTAAGTTTTGGAAGTGTTATACTTTTGACTTTATCTAGCATCACTAACTCATTTAGATATTTTTCCACAGTATTCCAACTAATTGTCCTTTTCATTCTAATTGAAACTTGTTTGGATATACTATTTACACTCATTGGTATATTACTCTGTAACACTTCTAGGATAATTGGTTGAATTTTGTGCCTTAAAGATGGACGTCCTCTTTTCAATTTATCACCTATTTGTTATTAATTCTGAATATTTATGAACTTTTGATATTTAGTTTGTAAATTTTTTAATATGAACTTTCCTGATTTTTTTTACATAAGTAGTAGATTAGTTGATTAGAATACTATAATAAAAAATAATAATTTATCATATATTTTTTATGAACTTTTGTAAATTATTTATGAATTATCAGAAAATATTTATGAACATTCAAAGATTATTTTTGAAGAATCTCACAATTATTATGAATTTATTCTCGTATATCTAATCAAAATTGAGTTAGAATGTTTTCAAATTTTTACAAAATTCGATAATCCATGGATTAAGAAAAATCTAACAATTATACTTTTTATATAATTCTCTTTACCATCAACTGGTAGATAACTAACTGGATTCGAATATTTTATTTTCTTCAGAAAACCCAACTCAACTAATTTGTTAAGTCTTTTCCTTAATGCCTCCGCACCTATTTTCAGATGTTGAGTT
>Ga0190304_1001342_pt1 | contig 10955 bp, 5 predicted proteins | sample 48700712_MG_FD_161670 | JGI IMG/M metagenome (GOLD analysis project Ga0190304, IMG submission 161670) | Hydrothermal vent sediment bacterial communities from Southern Trench, Guaymas Basin, Mexico - 4870-07-1--2_MG | ecosystem: Environmental > Aquatic > Marine > Hydrothermal vents > Sediment ... | reverse complement strand
ATCTTTAGGTCTTATTGGAAATTTATATCTGACTAATAATGAACCGTCAGACTTTGTTCTTACTATACCACCTATTACTTCTGCCAATCTTGAAATTCCATCGATCGGATAACCTTCATAAGTAAATTCTTTTACATAAAAATCATAAATTTGCCAATCTACATCAATACTACCTGCAAGTTCTTTTGCTATTTCACTTGCTTTTTTATTTTCAATTACATAACTAGTTTTTATGGAAAAAGGTTCTGATAAGATTGCTGCTTTGCATCTTCCCCAAATGCTAAATTCACGGCTTTCTTCAGAGCCTTCTCTACTTTCAAGTAAAAATTTCATAGTTTTGTCATTAATTCTTAGTTCAATCCTTTCTAATCCATTATTATAGTATGGATCACATTGCTTAAATAACTTAGGATCAACTATTGTAAGTTCTATATGATTGAAAATTTCACTTTCCCTTCTGTAAACATTGATTTCTGTTACTTTATCTTTTATAGATAATCCATCTAAGGTAATATCCCAATCATCATATTTTAAAAATTTTGTACACATTTTTTCTTCGGAAGGGATCTCTTCGCTAAGTTCATTTTGATAAAAATACCAAAAATTCAGATAATCAATAATGTCTAATGAAAGAAATAAGTCGCAATTAATGGGATCTGAAGCCAATAAATTCTTCAAAAATAATCCTTTATATTTAGCACCAAATATTTCATTTAATATAGAAACAGAGTCAAGAGTAGCCAATCCTAGATTCATATATTGTGCCAAATTAAATCCCCATTTGGCAATAGAAGAAGATAAAAATAAACTTCTATATTTTGCATCTAAAATCTCGTTCGGCATAAAAATAGAATTAAAATCTGCCAATCCTAGATTTATATATTGTATTGGATTAAAGCCCCAGTTAGCAATAGAAGAAGACAAAAATAAATCTCTATATTTTGCATCTAAAATTTCATTCAAATGATAAATTTCAATTGGAAACAAAAAAGGTAATTTTATAAAATGATTTTCATCAGTTGTTAATGGAAATTTCATACTCTGTGATGAATAAAATCCCAATCCATCTACATAATGCCGCTGCAACTGATGACGTTTGAATATAGCAGAAATTTCATATTGTGAAGTTAAATTAAAAATTTTGATTAAAGTATCAAATAAATATGTTATACCCCTACGCTTGGATATATTTAAATCAATCGTAATAGAAAGAGATAAAGTATCCTTTAATAATATATCGGTTCCATAGGCAATAGGCAAATTTAATTTCTTTAAAAATAAATCAATATCATAATCTATTTTATCTTTGAATTCTGCTAAAAATATTGCTGTATTTTCCGAATTCTCCCTCTGATATACAAGAGCCCATCCCTGAGTCAAAATAGAACCACCCAAATCCCAATCTGGAAATTTAGCCCAAATCAAATTTGGATACTTATGGTGGAAATTGCCACTAGTTAAGTCTTGAATATCAGACCAATCATTTCCATCATACTTTCTAAGTTTGATTTGATAATATGTTCCATCATAGTATTGCCATGCTACATAAATGTTATTACGCTTATCCAATGCTATTGAGGGGAAATAACTATGATTTTCCAAAGAGCCAATAACTTGCTCATTTTGCCATTCGCCATCACATTTTTTCCTAAAATAAATTTTAGATGGATCGCCACTACTCCAAACTACAAATATATTATCTTGATCATCTATTGCAATACTTGGTTTTCCTACATTGCCAGAATATGTATGAATTATTTCTGCTTGTTGCCAATCATCTGTATACTGTTTATATACAATATCGCTGGTTCCTCCACTAGTTCTCCTCCAAACTACATGAACATAATCATTAGAATCAACACATATAGCAGCATTATAACAATCGCCGTTTGATGCATCATCTAAGATTACTTCATTTTGCCATCCACTATTAGTTTTTTTTCTATATCTTATTTGATATTTATAATTTTCGGATTTTTCCCAAACAACATGAATATTGTTGTTAGAATCTAAACAGATTGAGGGTTTAAATCCACCACCTATCTCTTCTAAGCTACCCCAACCGCTGGTTGTTTTTTTCTTGTAACAGATTTTGTATCCTGAATATTGACCTGTGTATCCAACCCAAACAATATGAATATTATCATCGGAATCTATAGCTATTACAGGTGAACTAAGGTTAGGATTAGAAAAATAAGGTTCAGCTTCATATACCTTTTCCTCACCAGTCCAAGTCAATCCATTATCGGTCGATTTCTTAATAAAAATGCAAATCTTACCATTATATTCTTTTTCATAGACAACATAAAATATTCTATCGGAAGTTCTAGCAATTTTTCTTTCATTTTCCATTAAATCATCTATAGTAGAAACAGTTATACAGGTTCTAAGGAGACAATCTATACCATAAGTTTGCGAATTCTGTCTTTTTAAGAGACAATCTATATTATAAGTCATATCCATAACCTAAAATATTCTAGATTATTCTATATAAAGTTCCATTAAAGTACCATTATTAGAATAAGCAGCACAACCTGCTGGAACAACTTCCTTCATCCAGATAGGCTTTGCTGCTGGGTGTGTTTTAAAAATTACTTTATCATTTTGTGCAAAATTTCCAGACCAAGCAGAAGCATCAATTGTAAAATATGGTTTTGAAGTATTTGGATTAGTAGGAGAAAAATTAGAAGTTACAGTACCAGTACCTACATTGCCTTCATAAGTACCAGAACAAGTGAAATGAGTTGCGTCGGTAAATGTTAAAGTCCAAGTATCTTCTACAGTTCCTTGATTATCAAGCGAAACTTTTGATTCATCAAACTGGCCATTACTTGAAACAACTTGTTTATCAGAAAGACTGGGTTTAATATCGCCCAAAGATAAACAAACACCGCAATATGTATTATCTGCATCATAATTATTTGCTAATTGATCTTGTAAATTAATTGTACAAACATTCCCTGACCAAGTATAACATCTTTGATAATAATCGACCGTAGGAACTGTATCTGGTTCAGCATCAAATGTAATGGAAATGGAACCAGTTTCATAATCAATTGTACCATTATTAATATGATTGCCAGTTATATTTCCATTACCATCATCTGAAGCTTCATATTGCAAACTAGCAATAATATATTTAACTTTAACAGATTCTTTCTTAATCGGTGGATGCAGCAATTTACCACCGTTCTGACCAGTATATGGGCCAGTTCCAGAACCACTTAACTGTTCATCTTCATACCCATCATTAGCAGTTTTTACATATTCAATATGACCATCTGCATGATAAGTAAAAACAATATTATTTCCAAGATAAGTTCCATATGGATATTGATCCTCTTGGTCTTCAGACGGAGCACTTTGCTTAACCCATTTGGACTTGGTATCATCATATTTCACTGGATCGAATGGTTTTACATTTGAATCAACAGATTGATTTATTTTAAATTCACTTGAAATTGCAATTGTTAAATCATTATCTACATAAACATCATTATTTTCAAATAAAATCTTTATCTGTTTTGAACCAGCAGTCACATCTTCATTCAACTTACCACCACTATACCATTTATATGAACTATCTATATCACCTTGAACATCAGTTTGTGTGCCTTCAGCAATATAAAATCTATCATTTGCAGGTGAAGGAAAAAGCAAATAAGCCAATACACCAAATGCAGTTTCATTATCAGCATTCTTATTCCAAATAAATTCTTTTCTATATCTAGTAATTCCGCTATCCCTCTCAGGCTTAGTCACACGTGGAAATAAATTGTATTTAGTTCTATTTGGAATTTCTATGTAACTCATCCTACCACCATTTGTATTGGTATCCGTTATTGTCTGTGACTTCTGAAATGAGATATCTGACCTAAATACTGCCATAATAATTTCCTCCTTATTATTTTAATATTTGCATCAATTTTATTGTTCCATAATAATAATCATCATCTGCCATATTTGGCCTTGGCAAAATAGGTGTTACATCAATAACTGGTGGATCTTCCCATCTAAATCTAACTAAATAACATTTTCCATTATATATTAATGGATATGTTTTATTTGGAACTGATGCTTTTTCATAAAGTATTTCTACCTGTTTTCTAGTTAACCAACCTTGATTCTCCGTAGCTTCCAAAGTAATTGGCTTTTCGCATACATTAAATTCTTGAATATTATAATTTTGTGCTAAAGTTAATCGTTTAATTGCATCTATTTCTGAATTATTAAATTCATCATTCCAAACTAATTGAAGTTTCATATCATCAAAAAAGACATAATTAATGTCAAATAATGAAATTTCAAGATTATATGAATATGATTTTGTGATCTGAAATAAAGCATTAATCAAATAATCAGAAAAAATATTCAATTGTTGTATTAATAAATCTATATCATGATCTTTACTTATTAATTCTCGTAGCAATGAACTTATACTATAATTCTGACTTTTTAATTTATACAACAATGAAATTATACTATAATCTTTGTCTTTTAACTTTTTTAATAGTATATCTATATTATAAGAAAGTAAAGTTTCCAATAAAATATCTATATTATAATTATAATTTTTAAGTATCCGTGTTAATAAATCTATATCATAATTTTTACTTATTAATTCTTGTAGTAACGAACTTATATTATAATTCTTATATATAATTTTTTGCAATAATGTGCTTATATCATAATTTTTATCCAAAATTTTCTTTACTAATAAATCTATATTATAATTTTTATTCTCTAAATTCTGCAATAATACATTAATTGCGTAAGTTTCTGTTACTTCTTTTTCTTCACCTGAAGCTGAAGAAAAGGATGGTTCTGGAGAAATATACTTACGAACAGCGATCCAATCAGCCTTAAAAACTGGTGAAACACTGCCAACCCTATAGCCTGCATATCCAGAGGAAAAATTTGTATCACTAGTAGAAATTTCATTAGCATCATCTAGCCACGCCTTTAAATTATTTCCATAAACTGCAAATTTCCAAACATGCCAATCTGTATCTTCAGCTAAAGAAATATATGTTAATTTTGTCCAATTTCCGTTCACCCTTTTCCAAATCTGCCATTCATCCGAATCCATCCATTGCAAAAGATAAAGATTATTAATATCAGAATATCTAGCAAATATATTTGCATTCTTACTAGTTGATTCCAAAGCAATTCTGCTCATTATCATGTAATCTGTTCCAGTATAGGAACTTCTTATAAAAGCTTCATCTAAATTCCCAGTATAATGAATATAATCATTTGTTTCTTCCCATGTTCCTGAAACTATCGTCCATTTTGAACTATCTATTGTATTATCATCAAAATCATCGAAGAAAAGAAAAGTATCATCGCCATTACTTACATTAGTTGCGCTAGAATTACCATAGTAACAATAAATATCTACATTGCTATCTAAATTATCAGTAATTTTCACCCAACAATATGCTACACGATTAGGCGATGTTCCTTCTACTTTTTCTACCCAAAAGTTCAATAAAGTAGTACCATCACTTTTTGTGAATCTTAATTCACCAGATTGATTCTTACTAGAAGGGAAATTAGATGAGTGTCCTTCTACATGAAAATCATATCCTGAAGCGCCAGAACTTTCACCTACTTTTAGTAGTACTTGATAGTCAGTTCCAGCACCTGATTGGCCTTGAATGGTAATTTTCTTTCTATACTGCCAATTACTCAACCATCCCATAAAATTAAACCTCTTGCAATCTTATAGTTCCATAATAATAATCTTCATCATCTGGATTAGTTCTTGGTAAAATCGGATACATTTCAATTGGAACATCTTCATGTCTGAATCTGACTTTATATTTCTTTCCATTATATTCAAAATCAAAAACAGCATCTGGAATAGAAGCCAATTTTTCCAGTTCTTTTACTTGTTTTCTTGTCAACCAAGCTTTATTCTCATCACCTTGTAATGTAATATTTCTTTGAAATCTATTCTTAGAAGACCAGACTAAGGCATTATATCCCAAAGTTCTATCTTTGGAAGAAGATATGGATAGATAATCAAATTCATCTATCCAAATTAAATCTGGTAATTCTATTGTATCAATTTTTACCATTGTTTAAAGACAATAATCCGTCCCATTCTGATAATCCGACTTGGATTATAGAATGGGACTGAAGTTATGAATTTTTTATTCTATTTAATGTTTCAGAATCAATAAGTGCTTCTAACAAGTTCCAGATGTTGAAGTCGGGTTTATGTTCCATAGCTGCTTTGGTTAAACGTTCTAAATCCCTATGACATTGAACACATACCGTTATACAATCACTCAACTTTTCTTCATTCTTAAATTCAGAAGCCTTTACCCATTTTCTTGGAAGAATATGATGTGCTTGTATTATGTATCCATCTGACTTTTTTCTTTTACAGATCACACATTGATAATTATCTCTTTTCCAAACTTGTTCTCTAAACCTTTGCCAAGCTCTATAACCAGTGTCTTTTCGTTGAGCAATATGAACACATTGCATAGAACAATAAGTTATATTCTTATGGCGACGTGTTTTTCCACCAACAAGAAATTCCTTTCCACAAATTGGACAAATCTTTTTTATTGTTCTATCTATATCTACTCTATCAGGACGATGTAAATTTAGTTCATGAATTTGGCTTTCCACTGATAAACGAGTTCTGCCAAGTTTCTTTGCGATTTCGTCTATATGCAATTTCTCATCCAAATACAATTTTTTTAATTTTTCTATTTCGTTGTCTGTCCAACGTGGTTTAGTACATGATGCATTTTCGACCCATCGATAAGAGCAATTTTTACATCTAAACCGTCTTTTTCCCTGCTCAGTCTTTCCATCCTTTACTACGTTAGTTGAATTACAATTTGGACAAATCATAATTCCTCCTTTCTATATGAAATTCAAATCCAAATTAAATTGTAACATGCCGCATTCAATTTGTCAAGCCCATTTATAATTTTTCCATCCCAAATCAAATAAGAGATAATATGTCATTGATTCAATCGCAGGTTATTCCAAATGCATTTTTAGAGATTCTAGATATATCAATTATATTTCATCCCAAATCCAGGTTAGGGTCTCCGAGCTCATCTGACCGTGGACAGCGTCGTTGGCCACTCGGCATTGTAGCACTATATGTTTACTATGTCCTTCTGATGTATATTCTGTGCTATCTACTGTCAATGGGCTAGAAGAAGTATAATTCTCCACGTTTTTAACTTTATCTGTCTGATCTTTATAATAAGCATGTCCATTTGTAGCGTCTTCTATTGGATGACCTGTTGTTCCTTGAGTTCCATCTGCCTGCTGATAATTATCATCGGGACAACCATTATCGCCACTATCTCTTACGCCAACACGAACTTCGCCATCAGTTCCTAATGTCCATCCGATAGTACCATCGCAATACCATCTAATGTTGCTGATTTTTGTAAAACTACCTGTAAATTTTATTCTATGATTTTTCCAATAACTATAATTAAAACCTGCATCAGGAATTGGAATTGGATAATTTAAACCAGGATTATGTGTGTCAGCAGTACAAAATCTAGCACTTGTAATTTCATTTGCAGTTGGGGCTGGACTTTCTGGGCCATTTAATTCTTCTACTACGATTGTTGCTGCCATGTTAAAAAAACCTCCCTTTTTTATTTCTCTTTTTATAGCATAAAATTTGAATTTTTGCAAACTTTAACTATTTCTTCCAACTAATCTTTTTCTTGTCAAGAATTTTTCCAATTTATTAGCAACTTCTTCAGAAGTTACTACTGGAAATGTTTCTGTTCCAATTACCAAATTGAGATTTACAGTTCTTTTAACTCCTTCAGTTGTTTGGACTTCGCCACCACCTTGATAAGGTCTAAACATTTCTTTCGGAAATTCTAAATTATTCAAAGCATTTAAGAATTTCAAACCATATGATTCCACAACTTTCTTTTTCAATACAAATTCACCAGGTTCTAACAATGCTGGAATTCTATCACCAGTTCCAAATCCAGTTACTAAACCACCTAGCTGCATACCAGTTGGCGGTGTAGTTGGCTTTGTTTTTCCTAATTGCTTCTGTAATTCTAATGCCTTTTGCAATTTCTTTATATAATCCTCCAAAATTTTCATTAATTGGTTTAAATCTCTAAAATCAACTTTTGGATATATATCTTTTATTCTTTGAATTGCTTCAAATTCAGATTTAAGTGATGAAATATTATCCAGTAAGTCCTGAAAAGATTTTCTTAATCTTTCCAAACGTTCTATTTTCTTATCAATAGCATCAATTAATTTTTCATATTCTTCACGTTCAGCCATAAGTGCTTCAAGACTTGTTGATTCAACATCTTTAATTCTATCGATATCTCTAGCACGTCTTTCAGTAATGTCATCAAGTTCATCTCTTAACCATTCTACAAAATTTTCCATTTCTGGAGTTCTTAACCCTTCTGGAATACGTTGAACTATTTCAATGGCTCGCTGTAAGTTTCTTTCAGTCAAACCATAATATTGCTCACTAGTTTGCCAGAAGAAATTGGCCTGTGCTAATGCAGCCCTAGCAGCTTGTACATCACCCTTTCTTGCATATTCAGCAGCCTTACGATAATTTTCTAAAGCTTTTTCCCTATAATCTAAAGTCTTAGTGTTTAAGTCTGCCGCTCTAAAGTATCTATCATATGCATAATTTATCAACTGTTGGGCTTGTTCTGCTGTTTTTATTTCCTGTTGTGTTAATCCTTCCCAACGCATAAATCTTCTTTCTTCGGCAGCAAAAGCCTGTTCATTAGCCTGAATGCTCGTTCGCATCCAAGTTTGTTTCATCCCTATTAATGTATTCAATGCATTAACTTGCCTTTGATATTCAGCACGCTGTTCACGCATTGCAGTAATTTCTCTATTAATCATTCTAATTCTGATTCTGGTATAGGCTTCAAATGGCTCTAATTTAGTTAATTCTTCACGTACTTTCTTCAATTGCTCCGCAACTGGAACTTTTGACATCTTAGTTCCAATACTTTCGAATACTTGCCCAAATATACCCATTTCTTCCGTCATTTTCATTAAAACTTGTAAAAATCTCATAGCTTCTTTATCTGGTAATGATGCTGCCCATTGTCTCAATGATTTGCCAATTTCCACCATATTTTGCTTATTTAATATGCCATACTTTTTCAATAATTGCAGTAAATTAATAAACCAACTCAAAACCTTATTTCTTTCACTTTCTGGAACTGATAACACTAATTGTTGTAAAGCAATAATAAGTGGTTTAATATTATCAGATGTTATGATTCCTGCTTTACCTAATTGCAAAATCCAATGAAATATCTTTTGAATTTTATCTGTATGCTCAGCAGCACTTTCGCCTAATTCTCTCATTGTCTCAGAAATTTTATCAATATTATCTATAAATGATTTTATATCAAATGGCTCTAATTTTCTTGGCTTTTCAAAACCTTTCATTCTTTTTTCTAAATCTTCAAAAGCCCTTCTACCTATATCTGTATATCCTTCAGCAGCTTTTTCAGAAGCAGTTTTCCACTCTTCAGTTGCCTTGGTAGTTCTCTCAAATTCTTTTCTCATTTCTATATGTTTTTGCACCATCTTATCCATTTGGTCTATATTTTTATCTATAGTTTTTCCAAGTTTTTCCCTCATAGTTTTTTCATACTTCTTTACTTCTTCTTCAGCTTTATCAGCTTGTTCTCTTAGGCCAGCCAACATCAAACCCAAAACACCCGTCGCACTACTTATAGCATCTACTGGATCTTCAGCTTTCTTAACCTGTTCCACATAATATTCCATGCCTTGACCCATTTTAGAAAGTTCGGTAACAGCTGTTCTTTTTAATTCATTCAAATCTATCATACCTTTTTTATATTTTGTCATTGCTTTCGTAATATTATTATAAACTAGTTCTGCTTTTCCTAATTGAGTAATTGCTGTGAACATATTCTGTTGTGCTTCTATTAAATTCCTGTGCGCTTCGGCCAATCCTTCAGTAGTCTTTTTTGCCAATATCATTTTACCAATCCACATAGTCAACATAGCAATGAGCATTACAATTAAATATTGCCAATTCCCAGTCACAAAAGCAGTGAATGCTATTTCCTTTTTAACCAACGCAATTGCATCTTTTAAAAGCTTTAATGATGTTACAAATTTTATGACTTTTCCAGTAACGCTACCTAAAATCAATGTTAATCCAGCCACAGCCATAGACATACCTGCAAATTCCGCCACTATTGTCCCCCTACCAGTAGCAACCAATTTCATAAGTTCTGTAAGAGTAGCAATTACATATTTTAATGGAATTGCCATTCCATCAAATATTGCTTTAGACATTCCGACAAAAGCATTTTTAAATAACACTAATTGTGTAATTAAATTATCCATATAAAGAGAAAGAGAATTTGAAACAGTACCAGTCATCTTCAATGTTTCATTTAAAATAGGTAAATATTTAGATTGAGATAATAATATGGCAAAAGCTGTACTTCCTCTAATTCCAACGCCTTCTATTGCATCAGCTACATCAAATGCTCTTTCATGCATTAATTTAAATATTTCAGCTAAACTATGTAGTCTTGGATCTACATCTTCCGCAGTTAATCCAACTTTCGCTAAAGTTTGTTTAAATCTATCAGTCGGCGCTGTTAAACGCATTAATAATGATCTTAGATACACACCAATTTTAGAACCTTCCAATCCTGCATTGGCCAAAACCGCCATTGCACTAGCAGTTTCTAGAAATGATACACCTGCTGTTGATGCAACAGCAGCTACATATCCTAAAGCTGTTCTTAATCCTTCAAGTGATAATCGACTTTTTGTAATCGCATTAAACAAAATATCTCCAATTTTATCAGCTTGATCAGCTGAATATCCCCAAGACCTAATAACCACCATTATTGCATTTGCAGCATCATTAACACTAGATTTAGTCACCATCGCCAATTTAGCAGCAGTAT